>Ga0209631_10002881_pt1 | contig 20215 bp, 16 predicted proteins | sample COG_08_FD_184752 | JGI IMG/M metagenome (GOLD analysis project Ga0209631, IMG submission 184752) | Pelagic Microbial community sample from North Sea - COGITO 998_met_08 (SPAdes) (version 2) | ecosystem: Environmental > Aquatic > Marine > Neritic zone/Coastal water | place: Helgoland, sampling...
ATATACTGGTAGCCGGTATTTGGCATGTATTCAAAGTCGACAGGTGGAACTAAAGCTGGAATGATTTTCTCTGGTTTTTGTTCACAACCAGCTGCTACAGCAGTTGTTCCACCTATTGCCATGAATTTGAAGAGATTACGTCGACTTAGGCCTTTTTTCATTTATCAACTCCTATGGGTCAGATCAATAGTGGCATGTGTAGCAGTCAAGCATGTTGGGGTTATGGTGGTTTCGCTCATTAACTAAGTATGCTTGAGCTTCTCTCCGAGCATCGTTTTCTTTGGCATTGTTCCATCCTGCCATTGTGCTCATGGCTCGCTTGCGCTCAATGGCCCCTTCCACTTGTAAGTGGCACTGCATGCACCACCCCATCCCACCAAAATTCTGATCTACCACATGGGCAACTTCCATCTCCTGTACACTTCCATGACATGACTGACAGCGCTGATCGCCACCATTGCGGAACAGCATCACCCTACAGGACAAGGAGCGAGGATCTACATTCAGGTCACAATCGTTGCCAGCACCGGCTATGAAGCGACTTGCATCTGCATTGATGTGCTGTTTGTGAGGAAAACGTACGAAGTCTGGAATGTCATGCAACTTTATCCAGGGAATAGATTCTCCTTTTGCCCAGAAATCACGCATTTTGTCTACTTCTGGGTGCTCAGCTTGTACCAACTCTTGTCCATGAGGACCATGACAACCAACGCAGGTACTTACAGGTGGAATTCCGGAAGAATGTGATCGCCGAGCATAGAGATGGCAGTATTGGCAAGCAATGCCATTCTGGCCAACATGTAGTTTGTGGCTGAAGGCGATGGGCTGTTCTTTTGGTTCGGTAGAGATCGGGAAGATCGCAAAAGAGTTCAGTGGAGAAAATAATAAAAACAAGGTTCCCAGCACCAGAGTGCTAATACCTAGTCGCAGTGAGATCGGATAGGATCGCATGATACTCCAGTTATCGATTGAGTACGGAAGTGAAATCAAAACCACACCGTTTGAGGAAGATTCAATTTAGTTCTAAAGGACTGCCACACTGAAAAACATTTTTTTTGCTTAGCTGCAAGACCTTAGTTTAATATTTTTCAGTGATGGGTATGGAAGGATTCGCTGTTCTGCCAGAATATGAAAACAATCTGATTTTGTTAGGCGAGTCATCGTTTGCTGGAGAGGAATAAAAAAAGTCAATTTAGATCCGAAAGTTAGCGGGAAATCGAGAAGTGCGATAGATTTCGCCAAGGATTAATCGGTCGCTTGTTCACGTGAATTTCATAATGCAGGTGTGAACTCGTGCTGCGCCCTGTATTACCAGTGTGGCCGAGTAGTTCTCCACGCTGAATGAATTGGTTTGCCTGTACCGCTAGACGGGACAAGTGACCATAGCGAGTCATGTAATCAGTGGGTTTGAAATTTTTTATTGAGATACCAGACCCATGATCAAGCTCTACCAACAGTCCATATCCGGCTGCTGGTCCAGCTTTTCGGACAATTCCATCAGCTGGAGCATAGATTGGTGTTCCAGCAGGTCCTGAAAAATCTATGCCGCTATGGAAAGCTGGCAGATTAGTAAACGGGTCAGGTCTTCTGCCGTAGTGTGAGCTTACTGAAGGGTCTTCAACCGGGGCAATCGTCGGAGTACTTCGCCAGAGAATTTCATTACCAATGATTTCTTCGTAGAGACGCTCTAAGGAATGATGAGTCGAATGATAGGAGCTTAACTCTTGTTCTAAAATCACACGTGAATCCAGAGGCTCTGCACCCAATTGCTGCTCTTCTACGGGGAGTAAAGATTCTTCGAGAAAGGGACCACCTTTGCCTCCCTCGTTTTCAACAGGAGTCGCAGGGACTTCTGCCAACAAGCGAATGCCTGTAATCTCTTGAATTTTTTCTGTAAGTTGCCGTACCTCTTGTTCACGGGCTTGCATTAGTACGGCGTATTCAGCTAGCTCCTGCTGAGCAGCATTCAAATTTTGTTTCAAGTCCCAAATCTCTTCTTGGACCAACTCTGAGTTGACTGGAACAGTTAGATCTGCTTTCTGTGACAGCGTCAGGTGGTGAAAATCTTTGCTGATCATATTCAGCCAGTTGAGAGGATCTGCTTCAAGGACTTTGTTGTCCAGCAGAACAGCTCTACATTGATAAGATCCCTGCTGACAAGCTAGGGAATGGATCTGTTGGATGTGGTACAAAAGATTTTGCTGAGTGGCGCTTTTCTTCTGGGAGTGCGTTTCCAAAGTAGCCAGTTGATCACGTAGTTCCTGAACCCTGTTTTCCAAGACCTCAACGCGCTCAGCTTGGCTGGCTGCAATCTCCATTCTTTCGTGAATGTGAATCTGTTGTGATTGGCGTTGAGCATTCCATTGCTGTTGTCCATGCAACTGAACACTTTGCCAAATAACCATCCCACCCAAAAAAAGGAATAACCCTAATGCAAGCAGGACTGCGGTGATCAGTGGTACAGGACGCAAAGGGAGGTGTGTGATGCCTGTTCCATTGTGCCGAAGCAGCAGGATCGATAAATGCGGCATTCGAAAACTCAAAAAAAGATAGTTGCTCGAGCAATCAGTGTTGGACTTCTGGCCTTTTCACCAGATCATACAGTCTTGTACCGATGAAGATTTCAAGTAATTCAGAATCAATATGATTGTCTTTGGCTTCAAAGCCTAAAATTTTTAGTGCCCGTTCAGCAGGCATCGCTTTTTTGTAAGGGCGATCCCAAGCAGTCAGCGCATCGTAGATGTCAGCGATGGTCATCATCTTTGATTGCAGTGGAATTTTATCACCAGACAGTTTGCGTGGGTAGCCTTTGCCGTTCATTTTTTCGTGATGTGCGTAGGCAATGTCTGGAACATCTTCTAGGTGTTCTGACCAAGGGATGATTCTTAGAAAATTGTAAGTATGCGTGACGTGTGACTCGATTTCATCCCGATCCCGTTGGTTTAAGGATCCTTTGGGTACAGAAAGTGAGGCGGCTTCATCTACTGAAAGATACGAAACCGGTAAGCCAGTCGAAGGATGTGGGAAGGTTTGTGCCGCTATGACTTGCAACTGATCAAATCCTCCCTGGTCCAGAACAGTTGGTTCGTTGCATCGAATGATGAACTTTAGCTGATCATCCAATTGCAAAAGTCGTTCATTCATCTCTTGTTGAGTCAACTCTACTTGTTGAAGTGAGTTCTCTTGAGATTCTTCCAGCAAGTAATTCAGTTGCTTACGAGTATATTGAAGTTCAGTCGCCATCCGGATCAGACGGAAACGATCCATAACTGCTTGCTGCTCTTCTAGATAAAGTTTCTTAGATTTGACCAGTACTTTCTCACGTACGCCAATTTTGCCGAAATCGTGAAGGAGAGAGGCATAGCGAATCGTGTTGAATTGATCTGGGTTATAGCTGATATCAGCAAAACGACCCTCGGACAGCGAACTCACCGTCTCTGCTAGAGCTACGGTAAGCGTGGCGACTCGACTTGAATGTCCGGAAGTCGTTGGGTCTCTAGATTCAATGGCCTTCACGCTCGCATTGATGAAACCATCGAATAGAATTTGGATAGACTCCAGTAAGGAGGCATTTCTGACCGCAACTGTTGCCTGGGATGCTAGAGATTCCATTAAACGCATGTGGTAATTACTGAACGGAACGACTATTTGGTCAACATCTTCTTCAGTATCTAAAACAGCATCTCCGTCGATCTTGCAATTGATGAGCTGAATCACACCAAGGACTTCACCACGCTCATTACACATTGGGACGGCAAGCATTGAGCGAGTCTTATAGTTCTGCTGCTCATCGAATTCACGACCACCCCAGACCAGATTAGAATCATGTAGTTCGTACACATCGTCGATCCGAATCGACTGACTGGTGCGTGCCACATAGGCATTGACTGTGCTGAAGTCGAGAGGAAGAATTTTCGCCTGCAGTTGGGATGTGTCTCGTGAAAGATTGAGTGCGCTGTGGAAGCACATTTGTTTGTTAGCGAGGTAGTTGCTCTGTTCGTGAGGAGTGTCTGGGATCTGCTCGATCAGGTAGATGCTGCATCCATCTGCGTTAGTGAGTTTCATCGCTTTCGCAGCGATCATACGCAGTAACTTATCCAGATCTTTTTCGCTGGATAGAGCGATTCCCAGTTCGTTCAACTCGGAGAGAATCTCATCCGATTTGCTTACATTTGAATGTGTTCGAGTTCTATCATATAGGCGGTTAAAAAACTGCCTTAGCAGAAAATTCCAACGCGCAGGTGTCAAATAAGCTAGGGGATACCATTCGATCGAAGGATGTTCTGGAGGTTCCGCAGCCAAGGTTGGCCCCTCCTCCAAAACAACGATTCCTCCACCAGCCTGAAGATAAAGAGTCAGATGGGATTGCCACTGGAAAAGATCACGGCTACGCATAACAATCAAACAGGTTGTTCCCTCAGTTGTATGAGGTAGTTCTTCCAGTGAAGTATAGGCAATGGAGGACACTCGTTGCAGTGGATCTGCAAGAAATTCCTGATGTAATTTGTCTATACCCTGTGGATAGAACAGTCGGAAGTCAACCATGATCTGCAGATCTATGAAATCGAAATGATTCTAAAACTATCTATTAAGAAAAGAAGATTCTCACAATCAGACGGGTGCTGCAAGCGGAACATGCAGAGGTTGGCGCATCAATCCAAGTCTTGCCGTTAATTGATCAAAATGTCCCACAGGAAGCCAGAGACGTTGAACATGATCTTGTCGCATTAGCCAACGGATAAACTGTGAGTCTGGTGGCAAATCCTCGGTCAGTTTTTGTTGTTGTTTTTCTAGAAAGTTAGCTAAATGCAAGGCATGCCGTTGACGTAATGTTTCTTCAAAAAGTCCCATCAAGCCCATCAGTTCACGTTCAAAATGGTTGAATAATATTTTCGATTGTTCGAGCGATTGAGGGTTCTGTTGCTGTAGTTTCCGAGTTTGATACTGAAAAACAGGATACCAACTGTGGACCAAGTAATCATTCCATTCGGCGAGAGTCTGAATAATCTGCATTGCCTTCTGCAAAGGATTGGTCAGGCTGAAGCGCGAGGTGCTACCGACTTGTTGCAGCAGCAGATTAATTCTGAGTTCACAAAGTAACAGAGCTTGGAGGTAGTCACGCAGGTTCTGCTGATTCTCTTTAAAAAGTTTGTAGGTGGCAGTTGTAACGAACGGAGCATCAGGCCAGCCTTGCAAGCATTCAAGGAGTAGATCTGAAGACCAGCTTGAAATATTACCACTTTTCAGTACTTGCCAAGTGAGATTTTGTGGAAGTACTCTGCTTGTCTTACTGTCAGGTTTTGAATCGTTTTCAATAACAATATCCCACCAGCCGACACCAAGCTCATGAGCTAGTTTTTCAGCAGAATCCTTAGTGCCCCACAGAATGATCCAGCAATGCTCTCGACGAACTTTTTGTGTGTTGAGCAGCTCTCCAAGGTGATTGGAAATCGTGGTGACAGTAGTTGCATCTAGCATCAGCAGATTCCCACCCAGACTCAGGTACTGAAGCAAAGCCTCTTCAGAAGCTTTCCAGCGGTAGGTCGGGAGTACTAAACCCAGGCGGAGACTTGGGAAGTGACCTTCTCTAATCAACCAGTCGCTGTGATAACCCAGTCTTTGCTGTGTTGCCTGTAGCTGCTGCAGGGTTTGTCTATACCGTTCCGCTTCAGCTACTGCGAGCATCGGAATTTGTCAGTTACCTAAATAGAACAGGTCGCCCCATCCTATTCGGCTACAGAACCGTGCATGAACCTTTCGACTCACACGGCTCCTCATAGTTACAGCGTTTGACAATCGCACCACCTTCATGCTGCTACCTTACCATGGGCTTGGTCATGACAATGTCTGTGAAGAAGAGTTGGGTTGGTTCCCTTGTTGTTCTTGTGGTTTCCGTCGATATGATGGACTTCCACAAGATCACGGGATGTGAGAAAGAGTTCACATCTTCCACACTTTCCTTCCTGTTTCTTCATTAATTTCGCAACTCTAGGTGAGATGGTTGGCTCTTTACCCATCCGTTCTGACCAATCGGCCCAATCTCCATCAAAAGGAGATTTGGAAGGGTTAATCATAGCGTGTCGGATTATCTTGTGATCAGTATGCTCCATCAGGAATTCACCTGAAGCAGTCATGAATCGCCAATTATATCCTCCATGTCTGCGGAAGTATCGATCTTTGATCCACATCTTCCCTTTGTGAAAATGGTTAAAACACGCCCATCTCCACAACTTCTCGTACATCCGGTGTTTTAGGTATTCAAAGGTCTTCCTAGCCACTGTTGTGCAGTGGTATCTACTCCAACCTTTGATGATCGGATTAAGTTTCGAAATCAGAGCAATCTGATTTGTTCCCTTATGCCGTTCCACTACCTCACCGACTTTAGCGAGATGTCGCTTGGCCGCATCTTTGGATGGCTTGATAATGGTTTTATGACCCAATTTGGTCGTCTTATCCCGATATTGCCTTATTTCACAGCCCAGAAAATCAAAGCCAGCTTTGCCGTCCAGATTTTCTATGGTGTGGGCAATTTTCGTCTTAGACGGTTTGAGTTCTAAACCCATTTCTGCCAGCCAATCGGAGATTACTTCTTTTGCCTTTTCCACGATGTCCTTGTCTCTGTGGATAACCACAAAGTCATCTGCGTAGCGGATGATAGACATCGCATGTCTGGCATCTCTCCTATTGCCACACGTTGGTGGCAGTCGTTCTCTCTTCACTCTGGCCTTGGTAGATTGAAAGAGATCCTCGTCCAATCTGTCCTTGACGTGTTCTTCCATACCGTCTAATGCAATGTTCGCCAACAGAGGGGAGACTACCCCACCCTGTGGTGTACCTGCATCAGATTTCTGAAAGACACCATCGTCCAGAATTCCTGCTTTCAACCATCCTTTGATGATCTTGCGCAGTCTAGGATAGGTGTTTACCTTCCTGAGAAGGGCATCATGATCAATATTGTCGAAGCATCCCTTAATATCGGCATCTAAGACGAAGGAACCTCCGGCTTTTCTTCCGATAGCTTTGTAGATTGCTTCTGTTGCATCATGTGCGGCTCTACCTGCTCGGAATCCATAACTGTTCGGCTCAAATTTGGCCTCCCACTCTGGTTCCATTGCGAGTTTCACAAGTGCTTGCTTGGCTCTATCTTCCATAACGGGAATTCCCAAAGGACGAACCTCGTTCTTTCCTGCTTTTGGAATGTAGATCCTTCTGACAGGTTTGGGTTCTTTGCTCCAGTCGATTTCCTCAACCAGACGAACTCTCTCTTCTGGTGTCAATTTCTTGACCCCATCGATACCAGCGGTTTTCTTCCCGCTGTTGTCCTGTGTTACCCTACGCACTGCCAGCAGCTTTGCGCACTTTGACTTGATTAGAAGCCGTTGAAGTTTATGTACCTTAACGGTTTCTTCTCTTTTGGTGGTTTGATAGATTCGCTTTTGTAGCTTGAATACATTCTTTTCCACGGTTGCCCATGGAATCTGATTCCATTTATACCTACGAGTTTCCTCGTGGCTCATAACTTCTGTACTACTACTCATGACTCTATCTTCCATAACTAAGTGACCACGTCTGCATATCCTTGGTGTTACCCAAGGCGTTGGCTTCTTGGTCACTCCTGCCCCCATGTAGGCATTCGGCTAGCTACCTTCTCAGACGAACTGAGGGCACTGCATGGGGTTACTCCGTTCCGCATACTCGTTATTGCGCCGGACTTAGACTCCTGTTTTTTGCCGGTGACGCTCAAGGGTATCGAGATGACCCCATTCACGGTCATCCCCTCACGGTCACTCACCATTTTGGTTACAGCGTGACAACTTGCTTTCGCTGCTTTCGACGTAACGACATTTAACACAGGTTCCTGATCGTAGTCATATCCAGCTTTGCTCGGGACGATTCGTGCCTGCAAGTTGGCACTTAGACCCTTTTCTCCCATGCTTTCGACCTGTGGGTTGCTAATCCACAAACCGTGGGAGATGCTGTTACCCCGATACCGAGGAAGAAGGAATTTCACCTTCACAAGTATGCGACCATCGCTCATTGCTGACCCTTATTCCCAAACTCCGGTGAGTGTATTCGGGGCTACGCCCTTCAGCACGCTAAGTGTCTGATAATATGGATCAAAATAGACTTCGGATCGCACGAACGGTACGTCGTCTTCAACATAAGGAGCGTTGTTTCCTTGATTGAAGTCATTATTTGAGGTGTTGGATGATGGCTTGCGACGGTTGTCCGAAGATCCTCCACTGGGATATTCATTACCGTAAACAGCTGGCCCATCGTCAACGCTTCCTCCACTCCGTTCTGTCCCTTCTCGAGAATCTAAGAAGCGCACTTGATTTGCAACAATCTCTGTTCGATATTTTTTTTGCCCTTGCTGATCATCCCAACTGCGCGTCTGCAATTTGCCCTCAATATACACCATCGAACCTTTTTTCAGATAAGATTGTGCTTGATCAGCCAGGCGATCCCAGGCCACGATATCGTGCCATTCGGTTTTTTCCTGTCGTTGCCCCTGTTTGTCTCTCCAGTATTCAGAAGTCGCGATAGAAAATGAGGCTACAGCGTTGCCAGATTGAGTATATCGAATCTCTGGGTCACGACCCAGCCTGCCGATCAGCATAACTTTATTGAGCATATGTTCTCCTTATTTAGCGTTTTGACAGCAATCCCAAAGCTAGTCTGAGCTTGATTTCAAAGCCTTCTGCTTCTGGAGGAAGGCTTGCTAGCACGGTCAGAATCTCTTTTTCTGCAAAACCCATGTTTTTTAGGGCAGATTGTAGAGAGGCTGTTTCACCCGATGGTATGACAGATGTTGTTGCCTTGCCAGTGATCAAGGCAGACTCCAGTCCTTGGATGGGAGATTTGCTGAAGCTATCTTTCAACTCCAGGCAAAGCCGAGCTGCAGTTTTTTTGCCGATGCCTGGGACTTGACTGAGGGTGTTGACGTCTTCACGCAGGATGGCTTGAACAAGATTTCGTGGTTCAAGTACAGAGACAATGGTCAGCGCCAGTTTTGGACCGACTCCAGAAGCTTTGAGGAGACGTTCGAACAATTGTCTTTCGGCTGTGGTCTCGAATCCATACAGGCTGATTTCATCCTCGCGCACACTGGTGTGAATGTGTAAGCTGAGTACTTCACCGATAGAGTGTCTATTACTAAGCCCTTGAGGTACCTGCACGAGGTATCCCACTCCACCACTAGTCTGTAAGACTAAGCGCTGTTCTTCTACTAGCGAAACATCCCCACTTAGATAAGCGATCATTGCATGGTTAAGGGCCTAGTGCGTTCCCCGAACAGAGCAGTACCCAGTCGAACCATTGTTGCCCCTTCTGCAATGGCGATTCGGTAATCAGAGGACATCCCCATCGAAAGTTCCGTGAAAGTGGTCAGAGTAAATTCATTGCGCAGCTTTTCAAGCCAAGTACGAAGTTGTACGAAAGTTCTACGGATTTCGTTTGCGTCATCTGTGGCTGCAGCCATAGTCATCAAACCTCTACAGCGCAGCCACTGACAACTCTGCGTTTTCTCTAATAACCTGCACAAATTGTCGTAGTCACTGACTCCACTTTTGCTGCCTTCTTGCGACAGATTGGTCTGTAGTAGAATTTGTATGGGTTGGCTTTGCAGAGAACACTGCTTTTCGAGTAATTCCAATAACTCTTGAGAATCAACGGAATGAATCCAGTCGAAGCGCCCAGGGCAGAAGCGAGCCTTGTTTTTTTGCAAATGCCCGATCAAGTGCCATTCGATACCTGGGTTCTGTAGTTTTTTAATTTTTTCTGAGGCTTCCTGAACCCGGTTTTCGCCGAAGCGCACCTGTCCAGCTTGGAAAGCTTCTGCGATTAGTTCACTAGGATGAGTCTTCGAGACGGCAATCAACTTGATTTCTTCTGGAGAGCGACCAGCCTCTGTTGCCAATTCAGCTAGTTCAGCACTCAGTTCGGTTAGACGCTCTTTCAGACTCATTGATTTGTACTACCCTGCAACTGTTCATCCCATAGTCCAACTTTTTTGTTCCGAGCCATTGCTTCGGCAGCCAAGAATTGCTGTTCATCAGGATTGGCGCCTTCCGTTAGCAAATAGAAAGACCAGCCGTTTTGCACCATCCAGAGATTAACGTTTGTGTCGCCAGATAAAACGATGCCGTTGAGCCGATAAAGCTCTTCTTGAAGCTCGTACTCAACTCTGACAGATCGACCACTGAAGGACTTGCCCAACTCAAAAGCTACTTTTTTCTGGAACCATTCGTTGTATTCTTTGCCTCGGTTAATCGATAGTCTGGGAGACACATGCTGTAGGTAGACTCGGATTTCCTGTCGACTTAGGTTGAGGCTGCTTTTCGAGAGTTGATAGGTCCATTTTCGGAACTCACCACGATCGTCGATTCTTAGCCAAATACTCTCAGAATCTGCTACACGAGATACGACACCACTAACTGTCTGACGCTGTGGGGAATTCGTTGTTACACTATTCGTCTTATTCTTGGCTCCTTCGAATAGTTTGCTACGGATGCGTTCCGTATCAAGTAGAGAAGACTGGGCAAATGGCAGTGCTGGAAGCCAACAAGTCAGAAACAGGAGCAAAATGAGGTGCTTCATTGGGTTTCTGGTGAAAATAGGTGGATGATTTGATTCCTGATGATCAGGAATCAGCCTGCAAAAAAGTTGCATCTCTGCAGGAGTCTTCGTAGATTGGGCTTCTTGTTCTGTTCTGTCAACCACAACCATTCCCTCCATGCATAACGGTCGTAGCCGGTTACTTCGCTTATGTTTGGTTTGGCTGTTTTGTTGGGGATTTACTTATTCCCTGCAGGCCCAGCCAGCTGATCTGCGTGTTGAGGCCCGCTCCTATATCTTTGATCCTGAAACAGAAATCTATCGCTATGAAGATGCCCGCTTCGAATGGGGCACTATCGCACTTGAAGGCCAGAAAGTCGAGTTCTTGCGCAAGGAAAACCTAATTGTTGCGCAAGGGTTTGTTCGACTGCGAGAAGGTTCGATTACGTTGATTGCTGAAGAATTGGAAATCAATTTAGATGACAACTCCGGTGTCTTTCGAGAAGTCTTCTTCTTCGATGCAAAAACTGAGGCTTACATAACAGCTCGTAAGGTACGTCGTGTTCCAGAAGGACACTTCATCGGATATGACTGTACGTTCACAACTTGTAACCCTGAACAGCCTGCCTGGGAAATTCGTGGTAGTACGGTGCACTACTATCCAGAGAATTATTCTTCAGCTATTTCAACGAGTCTGCAAGTTCGGGGTGTCCCGATTTTTTACTTCCCCTATCTGGCTTGGCCCACAGTCACACGAAGGCAAACGGGTCTACTACCACCGGAGTACGCCCTACAAACCTCGAGCATTGAAAAGTTCAATCTAGGCTATCGTCTGTCCCTCCCATACTTTTGGGCGATTGAACGAGAGCAAGATCTCACGATCCGTACTGAGTGGGTACAGTTCCGAGGCTTGGGTCTGGGATTGGATTATCAGTATGCTTTCAGCGAGAATTTGCGAGGTGAGGTTAAGTTTTTACGCTATTTCGAGCGTGATCCTCGGAATCCACAAACAGAGTCCGGCCAGCTTGCACCAGAGGATGTGAATCCGAATAACTTGCGCCCAGAGCGCTACAAGTTGATTCTCAACCACAACCAACAGTTGGACGAGCGAAGCCGGCTGATTGTCTCCGGTCTAGTTTACAGTGATAGCCAGTTTCAGCGAGAATATGAGGGAGTTCGTAACCCTGAACCAAATTATGCGCAAAGTATTACTGGATCTGTCAACTATCAGTATGATTCCGGGAGTGTTACGCTTTCCGCATCTCAGGAGAAAGTCTTCCAAGAAATTGCCTTGCTGAACTGGGCAACCGATCCTACCCGAATTCAACGTCTCCCAGCACTCAGCTTCCAATTTAGTGAACAACCCTTCCGAACAGTTGACCTGACAACGTCTACTGCGGGATCGCTCGTCCGCTACTTCCGTGAAGAAGGCTATAACGGGACTGGATTGGTGGTTAATCCAACACTGCGTTACCGGCGAAATATTTTCCAATACTTTAAAGGCGTCTTGGGGCTTGGTCATTCAATATCTACTTACGACGTTTGGTCTCCCAGTGCATCTGACCCCTCTGATCAGTATACTTTCCAGATTTGGACAGCTGATGTGGAAGTCAATACTACGTTGTCAAGGATCTGGGCATCAGAGAGTGATCTCTATAGTCGCTTTAAGCATCTGATGACTCCCAGAATTCGTTATGACTACATTGAGGATGTACCCCAGAATTCTATTTCTGGTGTGCCATTCGGAGGAGGCATTGCTACACGTCGCCTACTTGAATTGCGATTAGATAACATTTTGCTGGCCAAGCGTCGCCAGTATGAACCGTCGCAGCGTTTTACTAGGCGTTCTTTCTTACGGTTACAGGAACAAGAATTTCCAGAAACTCTTTTGTTGCGTTTGCAGAGCTTTCAAGACCTTGAATTTGCGAGTCGTAGTAAGTTGCAGGAAGTGTTGGAATCAATGTTCGGTGAAGAACTCGATGAGGAAAAGTTGCTGCAAATTTTTGCAGTGGTAGAGAGTGGGGTGGCTCTTCGTGCTGAGGCTCAGTCAGAGGAAAATTTGCGAATTGGTGAGAGTTTGGTGCTGGCCCGCTTGAATTTGATTCAACCATATGACTACCTGCGTGTGGAGGAAGACTACCAGTCTCAAGGTCCGACTCCAAAAGGTAATGAGACAGAACCAGGGGAACCATTATTACCCTTGAGAATTGAACTATCGCTACAGCCTGGATCAGGTTTGGCGCTAAACTTTCGTAATCGGTACAACCACCAGCAGCAACGAACAGTTGAATACTCGCTATCAGTAGACGTAAATGTTAGTCAGTATAGTAAAGCATCTGTTGCCTTCAGAGAAAACGAGAGCACTTATACTACACCGTATGGTCAAACTTCCGAAGCGGCCTCCAGCTTCAGTTTCAGCAATACCCACCAAGCTAGCGATGAGCTATCCTTCGGTTTTTCGGGAACAATTGATCTTAATCCTGCCAGTAGCGCGTTTCGTCGTCGGTTGGTTTCCGATACGGTTTTTCTAAGTTATCGTCCAGATTGTTGGACATTCAACCTCAGACTGGAGGAGCGAGTTGACAAAACTACGACAAGCGGAGGACAAGAGACGGAATATGTTGATCGAACAATCTTTGCCAGCGTGATTCTGGGAGGGGTCTTATTGCCGGAACAAACGTTGCCAAGAGCCTTCTGATGTCACGATGCGCTTTATACTTATTGCTACTCGGAGGATTGTTACCAACTCTCGCTTTGGGTCAGATAGATCCTGAAGATTATCCAGAGATGCTGGAGCGGAGTTCGGAGACTCGTACGTTGTCACCAGAACCAGACATGTTTTCAGAATCCTACAGAACCCGCGGTCGAGGTATCAGCTTTGGAGTGGGATTCCGTCGATTGGATTTTACCCTTAATGACGGACAGACGAGAACTTTTGGTGATAGTACGGCAAATGGTATTGGTTTTCATATTAGTTATGTGGAACCTGAGAGAGCCCTTGAATATGAGCGACAGATCAGCCCAGTCGCTATTTCAAAAGAGATTCAATACCAAGGAAAAAACTACAACTCACTAGAAATTATCCAAAATAACGTCTGGTATTGGTGGGCGACTCCGCTTTCATCACGATGGTGGAGTCACTACGGAAGTGGTTTCCAATTTGCCCAGATTCGTCCAATTGCTGAGGACCAAACCAAAACTTATGTAGATGAAAGTTCACTCGTTTTTGGTGGTGGTCTTGGTTGGTTTGCAGTGCCCAGTTTGCTACTGAGCTATCGATTTACACTAAGCTTCCACCTGTCAACGATGGGCATCTCTGAACACGATCCGATTTTACCCAGAAGTCAGGTGCATACGATTTACTTTGACTACTTCTATGCGTTGTAGCTTCTGGCTTGCCTTCGTGATGGGTTGTCCTAGAATCTGGCAACTTCAACAAACAACTCTATTTAGACCAACTTGAGATCGGTTTCTACATGACCTCCACCTTCCCTCTACTCTCTCTTTTGGTGTTTTCACCGCTGTTGGGTGTGCTCCTAGTATTGACCTTTCGAGATGCACACCAGGGACGCGCGGCGCAGTGGGGAGCCGTGACCAGTAGTTTGGTGACAGCAATCCTTAGTTTGTTTGTTTGGGCAGCTTTTCAGGAAGGAACTGCGGGATTACAACTAGTCGAGCGTTTCACTTGGATTGGTTCATTTGGCATTGATTATTTTCTTGGGCTGGACGGTCTGAATCTCTTTTTCTTAGTTGCAACGGCCTGGTTGCAGCCCCTGATTTTACTAGCCTCCTGGAATATGCAGGAACGAGCTTGGCAGTTCAATCTCCATCTGCTTTTGCTACAGTGCGGTGTGTTGGGATGCTTTGTGGCACTAGACGTAATCCTGTTCTACGTGTTCTTTGAGTTGATGCTGATACCTCTATATTTCCTGATTGGAGGTTGGGGACATGCTCAGAGTTTGGTCGCTGCAAATCGTTTCTTCATTTATACGGTTTTGGGCTCACTACTGATGCTCGTGTCCCTGATTTATACGGCAGTATTATTCTATCAGTCTGCAGGATATTGGTCGTTTCAGATCACAGACTGGTATCAGTTGGAAATTCCAGTAGCTACTCAGGCTTGGCTATTCCTAGGCATGTTCTTGGCCTTCGCAATTAAGATACCTCTCTTTCCTTTTCATGGTTGGTTGCCTTCCTTCCATGAACAAGCACCAACAATTGGTTCTGTGGAGATGGCTGCCATCATGATGAAACTGGGACCATACGGTTTCCTCCGCTTTGCACTGCCAACGTATCCAGAAGCGGTTGCTTTATTGAGTGATTACCTGATGGTGTTGTCACTCGTTTGCATCCTCTATGGTGGTCTAGTTGCGATTGTACAAACAAATCTAAAGCGCTTGATGGCCTATTCTTCGATTTCACATATGGGTTATATTCTGCTTGGGGTGTTTGCTCTAAATCAGCAGGGAATGACGGGTGGATTGATGCAGATGGTCAACTACGCAATCGTAACTAGTGCACTTTTTCTTTGTCTTGGAATGCTGCTCCACAAAGGCGAAAGCCAAGAAATTGGAAGTTTTGGTGGGCTCCTCAAGACGATGCCAATCTTCAGTGGATTTTTCATTCTTTTCAGCATGGGATCAATAGGTCTGCCCGGACTCAACAGCTTCATTGGTGAAGTCTTGACAATGATTGGTGCGGCAAAGGTCAATCTCTGGTTTGGAGTGTTTGCAGCAGTTGGTGTTTTGATTGCCGCCATTTACATGCTCTGGATGGTGCAGCGTGTTCTTTTCGGTCCAGCCACCAAGTCTCATCGTTCTGATCTAGGTTTGCGTGAAATTGTTGTGTTGAGCCCACTGGCATTTCTAGCTGTTTTGTTGGGAGTATACCCCCAACTGTTCTTCGACAAGGTAGAGCCAACGGTGTCCTTTTATACCCAGCAGATTCAAGTTCGACCGACTTTGCAGACTGTGGGTATTCCAGAAAAAGCACTTGAAAACGCAGAGCATCTTCCGTATTTTGCTGGATCTCAGAGCGTACACTCTGCGGAAAGGTGACCGAGTGGCCGAAGGTGCACGACTGGAAATCGTGTGTGCGTGAAAGCGTACCGAGGGTTCGAATCCCTCCCTTTCCGCCAGCTATGCCCCTCCTGTTTCCTTGTGGGAAGCTGCAAATGGTTGGGTTTTGCGCAATCGAAAGTTTCGAACCGTGTCAGGTCTTAACGGAAGCAGCACTAAGATCCTGTAGATGTGCCGCAAAACTCAGCCTCTCCAATCCCCCCTATTAGCATGTCCTACGTTGTTCTTGCCCGCAAACTGCGACCACAGCGGTTCTCCGATCTGATCGGTCAAGAAGTCATTGCGCAAATTCTTCAGAATGCAATTCGTAGCAACCGAGTGGCCCATGCATTTCTATTCGGTGGATCTCGTGGGGTAGGAAAAACTAGTGCGGCTAGAATCTTAACAAAAGCTCTCAACTGCCTGGAACCAGACAACGTCGATCCGTGCAACACATGCGAGAACTGCCGGGAAATCAGCAGCAATGCTTCTGCTGATGTGTACGAGATTGACGCAGCCTCAAATCGTGGAATTGAAAATATTCGGGAACTTCGTGAAAACGTAAAATACGCACCAGCTCGCTGTCGCTACAAGGTTTACATCATTGATGAAGCCCATATGCTGACGCTGGAGTCCTTCAACGCCTTGCTGAAGACCCTGGAGGAACCACCGAGCCATGTGAAGTTCATTCTGGCCACAACAGATCCCCATAAGGTGCCGGTCACTATTCTTTCCCGATGCCAACGTTATGATTTCCAGCGAATCCCCTTACCAAGGATGCTAGAATTTCTGGGCCAAGTAGCTGTCCAGGAAAATTTACAACTCAGTCCAAAATCATTGGAGTTGATTGCTCGTCATGCGGCTGGAGGTATGCGGGACGCTCTGACAGCTCTTGACCAAGTACTGAGCTTTGCCGGTGAGCAGGCAAGTGAAGCTGAGGTGCGGCAGATTCTCGGAATTGCTGATGCTTCCATGCGTTTCCAATTGCTGGGATGCCTTTTCCGTAAGCAATTAGGACCCGCAATGCAGGCTTTTCTGGAACTCTATCAACACGGATTTGACCTGCAGGAGTTGTTGCAGGAACTACTGCAATCAGTGAAAACTCTATCTCTCTACTTGGCTTTATCTGGAGATTTGAGCTTTGCAGAAGTCGCAGAGGATGAACAGGAGCAGTATCGTCAATTGGCTAGTTTGACGACACAAGGGGAGTTACAACAGATGTTTCATCTGCTGATGCAATTAGAAGAGCAGATGAAACGCAGTGTTCATGCACGAGTTTGCTTTGAGATGACGTTACTACAATTAGCTTCTGTGCAGCCGTTGGTCGGAGTGAAGGATATGCTCCAGCAAATCCGCACATTACGGCAAGAGGTCGATGGAAGAGTTGATTCACCAGAACTAGAACCAGCAAAGACAATAGATCAATCAAATCAATTTCAGCCAACCAATTCTTCAACAAACTCCAGTTTCTATGCTTCAGATACGAATATAGCCTCACCACTACCAGTTGTTGAGGAGCCATCGGTATCTGAACCCCCCATCGAATCGTCTGAGGAGTGTGCTTCTGTAGCTAAAACAGCAATCCAAAGGCTCAAGGCACAGAGTGGTGGAATAGGGCTAGAACAAAAAAAAACTCCAAATTTCGGCACTGAGCCGCAACAATCATTAAAACCTACTGAAGTCAGGGAACCAAAGTCTTCAGAAAGTTGGCTAAAGGTTGGATCTGAACAGTGGGGTGAACCACAGGAACCCCCACTGAATTGGCAGGAATTCGTACAATTCGTGCAAGGTTGCGCCCCGGTGATTTGTACACTGCTGCGCACGGCGCTGCCTGTAGATTTGCAAGCTGATGTTTGGCAACTGCGATTTCGGCATCCGCCTGACTTGTTCAGTAAGGAACATCAGGTAAAGCTGGAACAACTGGCACAGGAGTTTGCTGGTAGATCAGTTCATATTCAGCGAGATGATCAGCCGACAACAGAAGGCACTACATTGCAGGAATATGATCAATGGAAGAATCGGGAAATGGAAAGACAGCGGGAGAATCAAGCTTGTGAGGATGCTCAAGTGAAGGATATCCTTCAGGTCTTTGCTGGTAGCGAAGTCTACGATATTGAGTTGCACTGAAGGGTGGGTTTGCGCCAGCGAAAATTCACCCAAAAATCGACCACTTATAGGAGTGATTATGTTTGACATGGGCGAACTGATGAAAAAAGCTCAAGAACTCTCCACTAATATGCAGGAGCAGCAGGACCAGCTAGCAAAAGAAACCTACGAAGTTTCTGTTGGGGGAGAAATGGTCAAGATGACCTTTAACGGAAAACTCGAAGCGCAGTCCCTACAAATCGATCCTGAAGTGATCGATCCGAATGATCCTGAAACCCTCCAAGACCTCGTGCTCTCTGCTGTTAATGAAGGTGTTCGCCAAGGACAGCAGCGGATGCAAACCGCGCTGACCCAGCAGTTTGGTAACTTTGGCAACATTGCAGCCAATCTGAACCTGCCTGGCTTCCCAAAGGCCTGAATGACAGACCTTATCCTTACTCCTTCCTGGTACCTGATCGAAGAAGAAGAGCCGCGTAGTGGTAGCTTCAATATGGCTGCTGATGAATGGCTTCTTCGCCAGCAAAGTTCAGGAATGGTTCCTACTCTTCGGCTCTATCGCTGGAATCGCTGGACACTGTCATTGGGTCGTAATGAGAAGCTTGATGAAGAGTTTGATTTAGATTGGTGTCGTCAGCGGAATATCGTTGTGCTCCGTCGTACAACAGGAGGGCGCGCTGTCCTTCATGGTGGGGACTTGACCTATTCCCTGATTGGCTGTTTGCAGGAACCTCCATTTGGTGGTGGACCGATTGAGACTTATGAACTCATTGCTCAAGGATTCTACCAGTTTTTTGAGGAGATTGGCCTGAAGCCCCAAATACAAGAGCGGAAGGCCAATGTCCCAATGGAATCTCATGTTTGCTTTTCTGCTCCAGCAGCCTACGAGATTCTGTTACAGGATCGCAAGGTGATCGGCAACGCTCAGCGAGTGATCACGAGTGGTCCATATGTCCCTGGTCAAGCACGCTCTCGCTCTTTTCTGCAGCATGGTTCTATTCCGCTTCAGGACCAGATTCCGATGCTTGCAGGTATTTTTCGTAACGCAACGGCGGCACAATTGCGTCGTGAGATGATCTCTTTGGAAGCCACCGGATGCTTGAGCCAATTCTCACAACGAGAATTGCAAGACGTGCTCTTGGAGGCACTCTCGCAATCTTTCAGCATTCAATGGCAGCGTCGTTCTTGGACTGAAGAAGAATTGGCTGGTATTGCCCGTTTGCAAGAAGAATTCGAATTCCTCGAAGGTGCTGAAGCAAACTAGATAGGTTTTGGTACTGCGGAGAAATGATTGTGCCCAAGTTTTCTTGGAAGGTTGGGTACAATCGGATTGGCTAGAACAGCCAAGAGGAGTAGCCAGTCCTACCAGTGATTACCTGAAAGTCATCAGAGATTTAGGCTGCTGACAAAGAAACCTAAGCTCTCCCAGTCAGCCTATAAAAACAGGTACTGGGAACCCTGAGGAGTTTTCACAAGTAACAACAAACCTTCTTCCTTAGAACTTGCTTGGACTTCTCGCTGGAAATCGGCCATAGAACTGATGCTCTTGCGATTCATTTCCACAATCATCATTCCTGCCCGTAGGCCCTTATTAAATGCTGGAGATTCCGGCTTGACCGTAGTGATTACAACTCCACTCTCTGCTTTCTGATAACCCAGACGCTGAGCGGTCTCTGGTGTTAATTCCTGAACCACAAATCCTAGTTCAGGAGTAGAATTCCTGTTATCAGAATTGGTGCCTGCCTCTCCAACCTGTTGCGGTCGTTCATCGAGTTGGACACTTAGCATCATAACTACTTTGTTTCGTACCAACTCTAACTCAACGGTAGCATCGGCTCGGGCGTCTGCTACAGCATTTCGAAGCACACTGCTGTTCTCAATCGATTCACCATTCAGACGTAAGATCACATCACCTTTTTGCAAACCGGCTTTCTCAGCTGGAGTTCCAGGCATCACACCGGTTACCAGTGAACCTCTGGATTTATCTAGTCCAAAGGCCTTGGCCAATTCTGGTGTCATATTCTGAATACCGACGCCTAACCAGCCACGGGAAACCTGGCCAGTTTCGATCAGTTCGTTCATGACTCGACGAGCCATATTGATCGGTACGGCAAAGCCAATTCCCTGATAACCCCCAGAGTTGCTGAAAATGGCCGTATTGACGCCTACGATCTTGCCTTCGAGGTCAACGAGCGGCCCTCCACTGTTCCCCGGGTTGATTGCAGCATCTGTCTGGATGAAGTCTTCGTATTCGGCAATCCCCATTCCAGTTCGACCCTTGGCGCTGACAATACCGAAGGTAACGGTGTGTGACAGACCGAAGGGGTTACCGATGACAATTACAGATTCCCCAACCAGGATGTTATTGGAGTTTCCCATCGGTAGGACAGGCATGTCCTTCCCTTCGATCTTGATCACGGAAATATCGGTGGCGGGATCAGTACCAATCAAGCGCGCCTTGAGTTCCTGGCCATTATAGAGTTGGACACTAATCTTGT
>Ga0209631_10002888_pt1 | contig 20187 bp, 7 predicted proteins | sample COG_08_FD_184752 | JGI IMG/M metagenome (GOLD analysis project Ga0209631, IMG submission 184752) | Pelagic Microbial community sample from North Sea - COGITO 998_met_08 (SPAdes) (version 2) | ecosystem: Environmental > Aquatic > Marine > Neritic zone/Coastal water | place: Helgoland, sampling...
CCTCCGCTGCAGAAAAACGGACCGGCGGCGGCGATTGATTTTATCGATTGTTGATGCGCGTCTATCGTGCACAGAAACTTTGTATCGTTACTTTTCTTCTCAAACTCCTCCTCGCCAGCAGCAGCGGTAACAAAAGAGGAGTTTGGACCGTACGAGTGTCCGAACAGAAATCGCTCGTACGAGCCGGCGAAGATCGAGTGCGCGTTTGCCTCGAAGTTCTTCTCCATTTTTTTTAATGAGAAAAAGGAAAAAGGAAAGAGAAAAGAAGAGAGACCTTTGACTCATTAGGGTTGGACACCCTAAGCAATTGACACGTCATTTTTGAAAGATATTTTCATTTCCTCAGTAAAAAGAAGAGAAACACAAACACACGTTCGCTTATGTTGTCCTCATCCTCCTCTCTTCGCAATAATGGTCTTTCCTCCTCCTCTGGGAAGTTGGTCGCCGCGTGCCGATCTTCGTCTTTACTAAAAAATAAGAGTCGTCGTTCCAAAAGCGCGTTGGTGTCTTTTCGAGGAAAATCATCATCGTCCAGGGCGAATTCTTCTTCCTCCTCGAAAGTGACGACGATGATCTTCAACGAAACGTCGTCGTCGTCGTCAAAGGCAGAAGGAAAGAAATGCGAGCAGCAACGAAAACAAGAAACAGAAGAACAGAAATGGGAGAAGAAAGCGGCGTCTTTCGCGTTGGCGACGCTCGTGGCGACGTCGTTAGCGGTCGCGGATTGCTCGGTGTTGAATCAGCCTGCGGAGGCTTCCACTTTTGCGAATGAAATCACGCAAGTGGCTGGGAGAGGCGGCGGAGGTATGAGAGGAGGAGGCGGAAGATCGTACAGGTCTGCGCCGAGAGGTGGTGGGCAATACAGACGAGGACCGCCGCCGCGCGCGGGTTACGGACCGACGGTGATGCCAATGCCAGTGCCGATGTTTTCTCCGTTTGGGTTCGGTATGCCGTTTGGTTTCGGGTACGGCATGCCGTTTGGCTTCTTTGGTGGGGGCGGTTTCATCTTTCAGCTGTTCATGTTGGCGTTTGTCGTGAACGTGGTGAGTGGGTTCTTCAACGCCGCGGATCAATCTAGATACGATGAATACGAAAGAGACGAGTGGGAAAGAGACCAGAACAAATCCATCGACGAGGATGACTTTTCGGACGACTGGAGAAAGAGACGCTAAATATTATTGAATTCCACTTTTAATATACCTACTAAAATTGTATCGCACAACAGCATTTTTACGCGTTTGAATTCGAACGTAAATAATTACTTTTTCTTCAATCAGAAGAAGCACATCCACCAGATATACATAGAAGCTAAATTGACGAGACTCGTAGCTTCCTCGATCAAACGCCGGACTTGACCGCTCGTGCTCAAAGGTAAACTCGGCGCCGCGCCGACACCAACGACGACGCCTTCTAATCTCGCCCCGATATTTTCCAGAGCCTCTTTTGCTTTTCGTTGCGAAACCACATTCGTATTACTTTGGTTACTGCTACTCTTCCCGCGAGTCCACTCAACGAGTGGATCATGTACGAACGTTTCTAACACAGACATCAACGCCTCGCGATGATTTCGTAACACGTCTAAAGTAATTTCACAGACGCGTTCAAAGGCGCCTTCGTAGCCTCCAACGCCTAAACCATCAATCATGTTTTGCGTCAATCGAAAAGGAACAACTTCCGGCGTTTCCAACTCTAAACCTTTGTCGAACAAACACGAAAAGTCCACGTGGACACAATCACCAGTTGTCGCATCCAACAAGACGTTTTCCGCGTGCCGATCTCCCAAACCGACGATGTGGCCGACCATCGACCAGACCGCAGATGTGTGCGCAAATGCCTTGCGAGCGGCGAACCACTTCGATGGATCTTTCCAAGTGTCAAGGAACCATTTGTGGAAAACGGGTGGGAATTTTTGTAACACCTCCTTCCCGTACCCGAGTGGCGATCGTCCTTTCCACCTTTCGTAGATTTCTTTGATGTCGTTGTGCGTGTGACGTCCGAATATACCTTCGCGAACGTATAAGTTTTGCATCACGTGACGCAAACCGGTCGTGTTCGGGACCCATTCGATGATACCACAGTCCTCAGACAATGGAATAACGGAGAAAGTGCGCAAATATAATCGTCTCTTGCGACTTTGTTCGTCGCGAGATAACAAACGGTTCAGAACCGCACAAAATTCCATCATTCTTAAATCTTTTCGCAAATCGTCCTTTGGTTTACACAAAAAGGAGTATTCCAAACCATCGTCACCGATGACGGTTAGTTTTTTCGGCTTTTGCAAAGATTGCAACAGTTGCACGTCGTCGACGAAACCGTAAAAACTTGGCGTTGCGGCAGGAAACGGTGTATGGTCCGTAGGATTTGAATCTTTCGGCGGGAGCGCCGCCGTCAAGGATAATTGAATTGGAATCATAATTTGCGACGGTAACATTGCACATAAACCCGGGAATTCTTTCTCAAGCGAAAAACTCTTCGCTTGACGTTGTCTAGGCTCTGTCGGTGCTTTCGGTTGAAACGCGCACAGCTTGACGAGGTGGTCGCCCATAGCTTGAAAAGCGGCGATTTGCTCGCGATGGCTGCTCTCTTCGCGAATCGCTTTTTGTAATACTTGTAAAGCAGATCGTTTCCGATAATCATCACGCGAACGCAACATTGGTGCGAGTTGCCACAACGTTTGATCCGAGTACGCGCGGAACAGTCGCGAAACTAACGTCTGGACGACGTGTAACACGTCTTCATTTTTGTGGGTCAAGCGAGAGGTGAGCTGCGGTAAAGCGACGAGCCATTTATACAAAGGAAACGCGTTGCTGTAAGTCTTGACGATGAGCGTAATGTCTTCACAACACTTCTTGGCGCGCTGAAGTTCCTTCTGCATCTGATGCTGCGTCGTTGCAGACGTTGTCGAAGTATAAGTTGCGTGCATTCTCTCGTAGTTGTCTCCGGCATCGAACCATAACGTCAACATTCTCGGTATGGAGGCATACACGTGGCGATGTCCATTTTTTGCGGATGCTCCGTAAGCTTTCGCAGCTTCCGTGATCAAATCGTAACTGGAGGTCACTTCTCTACTATTCGCGAGAGCGTTTGAACCTGCGCGACCGCCACCCTGATTATTCGCTCGTCGACTTCGCGAGGACGTGTTCAAATTCTGGGCGGCCGAAACGCTGCCAATCCCACTCATCGCCAATACCGCTTCTCTCCTTTGTGCATCTTTGAGTAGCTCGTCCAAATACCTCGCGAGGTGAAAGTGAGCCTTTTCTCTCGATCCGTAGTGCGTCTTTGCGCGCTTGTACAGTTCGAGAATTTCATTTTTTTGCTTTTGACCGGTGACCGCAGCCCAACGAGCGAGCTTAAGCGTCGCTTTTGCCAAGATCTTGGCGTCTTCATCACCTTCGGCCAGTATGTCCTCAGTTATGGTCGTCGTACTACCTCCCGAACGAGAGCTGTTGTTGTTTTCATCGGTGAAACCGAGAACTTCTTGAATTTCGCTGACTGCTTTGTGTTGCTTGCCTTCCGCCCAGAGTAACTTTGCTTGCTCCAAGGCTAATCGAACGTTGTTTCCAATCGTCGTTCGTTCACTCGCACCACTTTCAACTTGTTGCATAGAATTTCTAGCCTCTAAGAGTGCAAGCTGCGCGGCGCCATGGTGACCAGCTGTTCGACATGCTCGCGCTTGCGCCAACCACGCGTTCGCTTGCGCAGGTGCAGCGTGAAGTAAACCGTAGATGCACCGTCGCAAAGCTAAGATCGGCTCTCGCGTCTGAATCGTAGCAGGTACTCTCTCTAAGCGCGCATCCCACGCGTTGAGTACAGTTTGAGTGACCACAGGAATACCCGATTTGGACTCTCGAGATATTCGAAATCGATTCGCGGTTGTTCTTGTATCGGCTAATCGACTTCTCGATGCGTTATTAGTGTTACCCTTACTAGAAGCGGGGATTTCGTTGTGTCGAGCAAGTTCAACTTGCATTCTACCCGTCTCTTCGCGGAAAGACTTGACAGCTTCAAAGCCAGCTGCGCACTCCTGCAACAAATGAAGCCGCACCAAACTCGGGTGCGCTCTTTGCCAACTCCCTTCCATCGCTGCTGCAGCTAATGGTGCCAAGACGGCATCGCGCGCAGATTTCATCGCACGGCGAAAACCTACTTCATCGCAATTGTTTACTCCATTTCGGTTATTATTTCGCGTCAAGGCGAGCATTATGCGTCCAATAGCGGCATCACCATCCGCAGGAGCTTTTGGATTAAACGCAGACGAGGACAGATTCGTCAATAATCCAGACACGTCGTCGTCATCGTTAAATACATTCACCGCTTGATGACGATGTAATCGCGAAGAGAGAATTCCTCCACCCGCAGTGCTCCGAATTCGTTTGCGAGAAGATCCGATGACGTGTTCTAACGACGCCGTCGTTGTGACAGTACCATCATATGAGTGCATTCCACCACCTCTTCTCGCGTTCTCGTTATCTAACTTTGTTAATAAACTCTCCAAATCATCCCATCGGCCCAATCGCCACGCGGCGTTTGCTCCAGATTCTGCCAGCGCTGCTGTTTCTTTGCGATTTCTTGAGAAGCGACGCGCCGCAAGCAGAGTTTCCGAATCTCTTTGCACCGTTCGTAAATGCCCAAGACCTTTTAAACAACGAAGCCTTCCCCATTCTGCAGGCGATAAAGTATCACTTGAAGATGATGATTTTGGCGTCTTCTTTGAAAGCTCAGATTCGTAGTGAATCAGTGCCTCCTCCCATTCCCCAGCTTCCTCGTGTCGTAAAAGCTCATCTTCCACTTTTGGTTGCGCGCGAAATCTGGGCAACGCCAACAACTGGTCCGGTTCAGCCAGGCCCTGATATACCGAGGCTAAGAATGAGACGTCGCCGTCTGCCATGTCGAGCTTTGTCTTCGCAAAATTCGCCGATGCAGGATTGGATACCGCACCCTGAGCACGACAATGGTCTTCAAAGTACCTGAGAGCACGAACTGAAGCGCCACAGTTCTGCGCCGCTTTTGCAAGTAGCGTTTTAGGAATATTCTCCAGGAACTCCTGAACAAAGTGCGCATTTTTGTGCATGGCATTTGCGCCATATGAATGACGTCTCGTACTAGAGATACGTACATTCGCAACCCACGTTTCGAGCTGGTCAAGCAAGTGGAATATTGCTTGTGCCGCCAATTCCGCGATACCACCAGAGCCTCCTGATGCAGACGACTTACTGTTGAGCGCGTTGTCTCTTCCCCTTTGCGAGCGCAACGCCGAAAATGCAACAACATCATTTGGGGATATTTCACCTCTGCTCGTATTTACCACGTGCTGCTCATTCTCCGAAACTACTATACCAGCGGCGTCTCTCAACACGGCTAAAATTTCGAGCTCGATGGAAAGTCTTCGCATTCGCGCGGTTTCATCTCCATCATCATTATCGATGACAATGGGGGTATCTTCGTTCGTATTGGCGTACTCTTCTTTGGTTTGCCCAGTCAGAGCATCTAAAACCATGTGCGGAAGCAAATACAGCGTCAGGCGTGTATCGTGTCGAAACACTCCCAAACAATTCTCGAATAAATCCGCACACGGACCGCGAGCTTCTATGGCTAATACGCGGCACCACTGCTGAATCCATTTCGAGAATGAGTTGACTGAAGAAGACGTTCCATATATCGGACGCGTCGAAGGGAGTTGCTTGTTACTACTTGAGGTGTAAATCGTCGTAAGATATGGAGCCAACGTGGTTCTCGCTTCCTCGGGTAACTCCGACCAGAATTTAGCCCCGTCCTTTGTTGATCCTTCCGGTAATATAGTGGTATCCATAGCGTAGTTATTACGCTGATTGTACAAAAATGTTGCGGCTTCTTCAATTTCAGCCGGTCTACACTCGCTCGTTATGAGGACTTTTTGTGCGCAGAATGCCGTGGCGTCGAGCATGATAGCATCGGTAGCACCGCGAACCATACGAGCTAAATGGTCTACGAGCAGAGTTTGAGAAACTTCTGTAGGTCTGGTATCCAAATGCAAGTCAACAGATTCGGTGGTAATTCCTAAACGACCGGGATCGATAGCACCGAGCTCGCCCAGGCATTTTGCCGCCATTCTTTGCGAGCGTACTCTGGCTTGCTCGTTTTTTGCACTGCCTGTAGATGAATAATCGTGCGAAAAAGACTTCAACAGCGCAAATCCGAGATTACCTACGACCGAATCGGCGGTTGCACCTTCGCTCGAGCCTTTCACGAGAGCATTCAATTCATCTGTGTTCTCGTGGTTGCTTAATGCGCGATATATTTCCACCAGCGCAGTCTCTCGGACCGCCGCACTTTCTGTTTGGGACAAAGAGTTCGTCAACGCTTGTAGTCGAATTCCTAAACTATCTTCGAGTAAATTAGATCTTCTGGCGTCGTCAAGTTTCGTGTTCGAGTCTCGCAGTCTTTCCAGTCTGGGCAAAAGAGGCAGCGAAGCCAAAATCGGCTTTGGTAAAATAGCCTTCAATACGAGCTCATCAAGAACAGCTGCCGCTAGATTAGCGTCTGTCGTCGCAGAGTTCGCAGTGCTCGATATTTTTTTCGATGCATCTCCGTTTCCTTCATCGAATTCAGTGCTGTTTTGATTTTCCTGATCGCTATTCTGTAAATACGGTAACATCGTGACCACAATTTGACCGGCGATTCTCGATAAGTACTCGTTGCTGTGCTTCGCAATCACTTGCACAAATATCAACCACGCTCTGAGAGCATCTTTGCGCAAACTTTTGCGCTCAAGCGCGGCTGAAAAGTGCGCCATGACTTTTGGTGCAAATTGAGGCAAATGATCTTGGATTAAAATGACCATGATCGCGAGCGATTTCAGAAATCTGCGATGGATCACTTCGTTTCTCTTCTCATCTGGTTCGTACATGAGCATTTCCACAGCGGTGAAGTGAGCTCGCAAGAAATCTGGTAAGGTGGTGAATTGCTCATCACCTAGTGCCAAACGGCCAATATCGTGGAGCATAGTTTTCAACTCTTTCGCGCAAACCACCGGTTCTGGTACTTTCTCATTAGCGCCCGCGGATTTGATCAAACACCTAATGAGATACAACGCATTATCCGCAATCAGAGTTTCTATTTCTAAACCTGTCTGCTCTTCGAGAAACTCGATTGCATTCTTCTTTAGTGCTTCATTATCTCGAGCTGAAAGAAAATCAGCAATGACGACGTATGCGAATTCAGTCACTATAGACTTGACAGATTTCTCTCCTCGAAGCTCTTTCGCGTACGCCCCCAACGTCTTGATATCCCTTTTACGTACTAGTGTCGGGAACGCCGCAGGTAAAAGAGCATCGAGTAACTCTCGTTCTGAGCACTCTACGACTGCCTCACAAAGAGTACGCAACATTTCTTTATTATTAGGGATAATACATCCGATACCTTCTGCAATTTGAGCGTCTCCTAACAAAAGCTCCTTTGGTCGAATATCACGTTTCTTTGCCAGAGTGTGCAAAAGAAGAGCAGCAGTCGATGCCGTGAGTAAACTTTCCCCAGAGTTTGGAACGATATGTTTTACGCAGAACATAGCTTCAATCGTCAACGCGTCCCGTCTTGCTGGAACGGTCATAGCAGCGGTCGAAAAAACACGCAAAGAAAGCTCTCGTGCAGTGTCCGTCGGCGCTTCGTCCACGACGATTTTCAGATGTCGGAGCAATTTTAAAGACGCCTCAATCTCGATTTTGTGGATTGGATTTTGATTCATGGCTGACGGCGCACCGCCCCAAAGTAAAGCTACATTCAAACTCGATTGCCTGCGCAAATTCAAGCTGTTCAGATTTTCCGCCATCATTTTCATCGCTCGAAAGGAAAACGTCGAAAGATCGATCTCCCCGTTTACGAGAGCATCTTCGAGGAGAATTTCACGCCGAGAAAATATACGCGTTGCATCAAGGACAGCTTTTCTTACGCTTGGGCTCTCGTGATGTGCTAATCGCCACGCGTATCCAATCAATTTATTGGTCCCAAATAGAGCAAAAGTTTCCTTTTCTTTTCGACGTCTTCGATCGAGAAAATCTGGACCGCACGTTAACGAGGTCTCTAAAACTCTTCGTAAGGAGGAAACCGCAACTTTGATTGCATCCGCTTCCCACTTCTTATCGACATTATTGTTCCTCCAAGCAGCCATGCGTTGCTTCTTCGCCTCTTCTGTGCCATCTTCTGCCTCATTAATTTCAGGACAGTCGTCGCAGACGAGAAAATTTGAAAAAATTTCAGAGTATTCTTCGATGCATAATTTTTCGAGCTCATCTCGCAAGAAAGGCATTTTTTGTACTTCGAGTTCACTCATTGCTTTTGCACGCGACGTTCGACCCCTCGATGGCGTCTTGGATTTGGATGGCTGATGGTGAACCATATCGGAAGATGCGATACGGAAGACATTGTTCTGAAAGTAGTGATTTTCTCGCGACTCTGTCGATCCCCTATCTTGCTGCGATACTCTCGCAAACAAGGCGTTCAGAATCTTGCGCCGAGTTTCTGAAGCGCTCACTAGGTTGATATTCACAACCGAATGAATGGACTCGCAAATGCATTCCAAGTCTTCATACTTTTTTTCCGAAGCAAGTCGAACGGCTGAGATAGCTTTAGACGTCAAGGAATTACGCAAACGCTCGAGATCAACTTCGTAGCTTTTATAAGCCGTTCTGGAGTTACTATTGTTGTTTTCGTTACTTTTCTCTATCAAAGTGTCGCTCAGAGATAGGGCAACTGCGAGAGATCCGAGGTCGTAATTAACACCAATCGCCATCGCCGCGATAGCTTTTGCTGCTAGAATTTCATACCGTTCTGCAGCGTCAGATACACCTTTATTCGCTTCTTCGCGAGTCATATCAATCGCTTTCTTCGTCAATTCCCCTAAAGCTTGACTCGAGGGTGAAAATCTCTCTGCAAAAAATTTGGCGAACGGTAAAGCCATGACAACCGTTGACTTCACTCGTTCGTCTTCGTCTACAACGGCGCGCTGCAACACGCGCTTTGCAAGTTCAGCAGAAACTATTGTTCCACTCGACTTTTCAGTCGTCGCGATGAAAGTGATCGCTAGCGCTACGGATGCAATCTTAGACTTTGTCGTACTATCAAGAAGTGCCCTAGCGTGGCGTCGTTCTTTGCTATTGTCCGTGAACTTGCTCGCGTTCAGCAGAACCCAGCTGACGTGCGGATCTTTCACGTACCTTGTGTACGGCCATAACACGACGTCTGGAGTAATATCATGCACATTGAGCAGCGAGAAATCGTCATCATTTATCAGCGATCCTCGGGTGGTGCTCACATCCATGTTTTGATTGGACTTATCTTCGTCATCGTTTCGTCGCTTCTTTGTCGTCGCAGCGAGAAGTAAAGCTGTTGCAGCATCGCAAAGCATCGTGAATGCGCAGAATTTTTCTCTCGCGAGAGCTACAGTTTCGATGTCGACGCTATCTCTATTACTCGCAACTGCTGCGCTCGAACTTTTATCTCTTGGATTCTTATTTTTTCCGAACCATTGCAACCACGTCGAGATGAATTTCTCAGAACACGCTCTCGCTTCATCGGCTGAATCAGACATTGCAGCTGATTTAGCAAGGGTTACAATGGCACCAATCCTTTCGAGCGTTTTTATATCGTTCGCACCGCTATTGAAACTTGTCGTTTCTGCCTGGACGCGTGCGTCTGGAATCCACACTCCGGGAGAATCTGGATCTGTGTTCTTTCGCGGTAAGCCGAGCTGTTCTAGCATTGATATCACGCATGACTCAGTCCATTTCGCAGCTGCTATTTGACGCTGCTTTTCTTCGTCTATAACATCCAAATTTGCGATATTCCCTGCTGCTTCTTCTCTAAAAAATGCTTGGTCTTCAAAATCGGTATCTTCGTCGCTAAATTCCTTCCCACTTTGTTTTCTGCCGACATTGTTGTTTCTTCCTATTTTTCCTGATTGATGTGGCGCTCGCATGGCAATTGCAAGTATTCCAGAGAAAGGCATCGAACCATCTCTAGTGACCGCGCAATGCATAATGGACGCACACGCTCTCGAGCATAACACACCGATTGTATCCGACGCTGAAGACGAGACTTGTTGTTGTTGATGATTCCTTCGTTTTTTGTTTTCGCTTCTCCTTCGTCTGAGCGAGCTCACTCGTTTTTCTTCTTTATCAGCGCAAGTGGCGACGAGTAAAAGAGCCTCGAGTAAAATTTCTCTCACCTCTCGAGATTGGCAGACGGTGATGCACTTTGTGAGCGCTTCCACGAGCCTCGCGACGTTGTCGACGATTGTGTGCGAGGACGGTTTCTGATCTACTACGCTACTAGTATTACTACTCTGCTGCTGCTGCAAAGTTTGAAGACACATTCGCACAACGTCGAGATTACTAGTATGCTCATCATTGGGATCAAAATAGTGTAAAACATTCAGCGTAACTGCAATTGCAAAATCTTCGCGACCGATATTTTCGTAAAATTCTACGGAAATCGACTTTGCGCACTTCAACGCGTTCGAACGAACTTCATATGAACCGGCATATGCGCTCAAATCTACAATCGCATCGATAGTTTGTGGCGTGATCATCGTGCTCGCAATTTGCGGCGATACCTTGAATGTATAGGAAACGACTTGCAAAGCTGCGTTGACAAAGAGATGCATCGCAGAGACGCCTTTCGAAAGGTCCAAAGATATACACGCCGAGCGTTTCAAACCAGAGAGAAACTCTTCATTGCGCAGCGCTTCCGCACTCTTCTTCTTCTTAACGGTGACATCACTGCTATTTTCCTTTCCTTCAAAATCAGCATCTATAATCTTCATCTCAAAATGTTCCACTATAGCCGCAAAAGACGAAGCGACGTACTCCGCCACGTTCGTATTGTTGTTGTTATTATAATATGAAGAACTCGCCTCCGTCGCCGTCAATCTTTCTCGCTGTAAAATTAACCCCTCTCTCGCATCTTCTACCGCCCTCGACGCCCCTAAGCATAAAGCAATCCACCCTTCCCTATCGTCCACGGCAATGAATTGCATCAATTTGGACGCCAACTCCAACGCTACTCTTTTCGTTTCCAAAGAAGACGATACTGCGCACGTCAAAGGAAACACGCGCAAAAACACCGTCGCCGCCGCCGACGACGAAAACGTGTCTCCGCGTTTGAACAAGTTTGGCCGTTTTTGTATCGCATCTCGCAACACTCGGAGTACTTCCACTGTTAACGACTCGTCGTGAACGCGAGAAGATGAAGAGGTCATCGCTGACGCGGAGGACGTTTCGGGGCCTAAAGAGAAAGAGAGAGGTTTTCGATGCGGCGAAAGTGAGTATTTTTGAAAACAAGAGAGAAAGAGAGAGAGAGAGAAACAATGCATCGAAGAACATAAAAAGAAAGACGACGACGACGTACCACCAAAAACACCTCCGCGAAAGTGCGTCTCCGCGAGCTTTTCGAGCGCGCTCTTTGTTCTTCTCTCGCTGTTGTTCTCATCGCTCGCGTTAGCTCCTCCTTTTTGTTGTTGTTGTTGTTGTTGTTGTTGTTCTCGGTGCAACACCAACAACTCCTCGCGAATGGTACGAACGAGATTTCGCACCGACGACGAACCATCATCTTCCTCCCCGCGATGCTGATGATGAAGACGATGATCACCCCCGCTGCCTCCTCCTCCATCGCCCCCGCGTTTCGATGGTTTTTGGTGTTCTCCTGGTGGTCCCATCTCTCCCTCTTATGTATCTATTTAATATGAATTGCGCGCGTTGTGTTGCGTGCAAGAGAGAGCGAAGAAGAGTTTGAAATTTTGTGGCGAAAAAATCCGAAAGTGAACACGCTCTTTTCTGACGGACGACAAAAGCTCTCTTCTTCGGCTGCTGTGCGTTTGATTTTACTCGGATTTTGGACGACTTTGATTTGGCCCACGCCAGCAGAGCACAGCCTCTTTTATCACGTGGCGTATCATTTCCCGGTGCAGCAGAGGGCTCTCTCTTTCTGTTTTTTCCCTACTCTCTCTATAGATATATCTCACGGCACGCGCAGTAGTAGTATTCATCATCATCACAGAAAGAGGGAGACGAAGAAAAGAGATGTCTCATCACTCTCTCCGCGAGCTCGCGTCTTCGGCCTGCGTCGGGTCCTCCTCGTTCCCGGCGTCGACGTCGTATTCTTCTTCTTCTTCTTCTTTTGATTTATTTATCCCATCGGCGAAGGAAAATTCCGCGACGACGACGACGGGTGCGGCGGCGGTAGCAGCGGCTGGGAAAACAATAGGCGTCAGTCCGGCCATAAAAGCTGTTTCCGGGTCGTTCGGGGGTATCATCGAGGTAGGTTTAGTTGTCCTCTCGTCGTGGTCTTCGGGAGAAGAGTTGCTTTTTGTAAACGACGATACGATTTCAAAAATGGAAAAGAAGAGGCGACGCGTGAACTCCTTTTGCTCTCTGTCTATGTATCTCGCCTTAGGCGTATCTTTATTCACGACTCACCTGCGTTTCTTTCTTTCCTTCATTAATAATGTGTGTGTTATCTTAAAACAGGCGTGCTGTCTTCAACCCGTGGACGTGGTAAAAACGCGTTTACAACTCGATAAGACTGGACAATACAAAGGCATCGCGGACTGTTTCAAGCAAATACAAGCGAACGAAGGCACGAAGGCGCTGTGGAAAGGATTAACCCCATTTGCGACGCACTTATGCTTTAAGTATATGCTGCGAATGGGCACGAACGCGACGTTTCAAGCCGGTTTGAGAGACGAAAATGGGTACTTGAGCACGCAACGCAGGATGTTGGCCGGTTTCGGCGCCGGCGTGTGCGAAGCGGTGATGATCGTGACTCCGTTTGAAGTGGTTAAAATTCGATTGCAGCAACAAAAAGGATTAGATGCATCAAAGTTAAAGTATAAAGGCACGTTTCATTGCGCGAAAACGATTATTGCGGAGGAAGGTGTGAAAGGTTTGTGGTCAGGCGTCGGTCCGACCATCGCGAGAAACGGGACCAATCAGATGTGTTTGTTCACGGCGAAAGCGCAGGTGGATAAAACTTTGTGGGGAAAGCACGATGGGGACGGGATGGTATTGCATCCCGCGCAATCCCTAGTTAGCGGTGGATTAGCCGCAACCTTTGGCCCCATAGCCACTGGGCCGTTTGACGTCATGAAGACGCGTTTGATGGCGCAAGCGAAAGCGCCGCCCGGCACCGAGGCCAAGTATAAAGGTTTCTTACACGCCGGGGTGGTTATTTTCAGAGAAGAGGGTATCTTTGCCATGTGGAAGGGTTTGTTGCCGAGGTTAATGCGCATTCCGCCTGGTCAGGCGATCACGTGGATGGTAGCCGACCAAGTCGTCGGATTCGTCGAGAGAAGACAAGAGGAGCAATAACGCCTACTACGCACGAATACTAATATATAGGGAGGATCCATAATAACGACCATTCCCACGCGCTCGTGCAAAAGTAACTAGCGGTTTTTAATTTATTATTTGTTTTTTAGAGTACACACAGTTTGCCCGTTGAAATACCACCTACATTCGTCGCGCGTGTCGCGCGTATTCTCCGCCTTCTGCTTCGCGCGGGAAGAGTCCCTCTGAGAAAAGATTTCTCTCTTTCTCTCCCTCGTATCGTCGTCATATTTTTGCGCACAAAAAGACCACTCTCTTTCGAAGGACGACATGCTCAAAAGCACATCAGGTTACTCCACTCTTGGTGGTCGCGTCGTCATTCATTTCAACGGAAGAAACGCCCCAATGACGACTACTACGTTCTTGCGACGACGACGTCTCCCGAGCGCCGCGCTCGGGAGACGTCTTCTTTCATCCGCAATTGGAGATGATAATTCTTCTTTCGCTTCCCCGTTTCTCCTCCTCCTCGCGAGGAAGAGGACGACGACGACGATTACGACGACTCCTGTTTTTGCATCGTTCGCGCGATCGAGCGCGAGGACGAAGGCGATGATGACCCGAGGGTATTCTCGAGCAGTCGAAGCAGTCTGCTTTTCGCGGGGAGAGATGGTGCAAAAGCGCAACTTCGCTCTGCAAAGAGGGACGACGAGCGCGACGACGACGACGCGCTTGGCGGCGTTGAGCACTTCCACGCCTCCTGCCACGACCTCCACTGCCGAAGAAGTTGACAAAATGGAAGCGTCGTCATCGGCGGCCGCGACGAAAACCAAACTGTATTCGATCGAAGGTATGCGGTGCGGCGGATGTTCGGCGAACGTTGCGAAGACGTTGAACTCGCAAGATTTCGTCAAGAGCTGCGCGGTGAATCTAGTCACGAATACAGCAGCGATTACGTATGCAGAAGATGGAACAGAAGAAAAAGAAGTAGCAGCAGAAAGAGAAAAGTTAGCGATTGATTTGATTGCAAAGAAAGGGTTTACGATGCGCGTTCGCGAGAAAGGCAAGGCCGGAGTGCAGATGGCGCTCGAGAGTCAACAAAAGCGACTCGAGGAAAAGGAACGGACGACGAAAGACTTATACTTGGCGTGGGGATTAACGATTGCGTGTTTAGGAACGCACGTTTCGCACCATCTCCACCAGTTGGGATTGCACGAATACGCGCACGGAGATGCGGTGACGAGTTTGGCGAACCCGTGGATTGGAGCGGCGATTGCGAGCGCTGCTTTGCTCGGTCCGGGGAGGCAGATATTGTCGGACGGATTTGTCGCGTTTAAGAATGGAAGTCCGACGATGAATTCATTAGTCGGTGTGGGCGCTTTAGCCGCGTTTACGTTGAGCGGAGCAAACGCTTTGCATCCGGTGCTGAACGAATACGGCATGCGAACGAATGATTTTTTTGAAGAGCCGGTTTTGTTGTTGGCGTTTATTTTATTAGGAAGGGCGCTCGAATCAAGCGCGAGAGCGAGAGCCGGGAGCGATTTAGCGAGCTTATCGAACTTGCTGCCGGCCGAGGCGAGAATGGAAATCACGCAAAACGATTCCAAGAAGTTGGATTTAAACGCAGTATTAAGTGATGAAAAAGATGAGGGCAAAGTAAACGATATCGAAACCGATGATGTTATGTATGCTTTCGTCGATCGAGAATCAATCACACCCGGCGATGTCGTCCGAGTGTTCCCAGGCGAAACTATTCCATGCGACGGCGTGGTCGTTTCTGGTGCCGCATCGGTCGACGAAGCTTCTTTGACGGGAGAACCGATTTTCGTCCCCAAATTTAGGAAATCGAAAGTGAGCGCTGGATGCGTCGTTCACGAAGGCCCACTTTCGATCATGTCCTTGAAAAACGGCGATGAATCTATCGTTGCTGGAATTCAAAAGACTGTCGAAGATGCGCAAAGCAGGCCAGCGCCAACGCAACGCATCGCCGACGCCATCGCCGGACCGTTTGTGTATTCCGTCATGGGGATTTCGTTGGCGACTTTTTTCTTTTGGGCTGGATTTGGCGAGACGTTTTTCCCCGGAGCGTTGATGGAGGCGGTCGGTTCGAACGCCGCGGGTATTCCCTGGTGGCTCGCGCCGACAAAATTGGCAACGAACGTTTTAGTCGTCGCGTGCCCGTGCGCTTTAGGCTTAGCAACACCGACGGCGGTGTTAGTGGCAACGAGTTTAGCAGCCAGGAGAGGTATTTTATTGCGAGGGGGCGACGTCTTGGAGCAAATGGCAAAAGTGGATTGCGTCGTGTTCGATAAGACTGGGACGCTGACCGTTGGGAAACCAAAAGTAACTGAAATGAAAGTATTTACTAATGAAGAAGATGGAAGTAACGAGGAAGAGAGAAGATTAAACGCTTTGCGCATCGCAATGGCGGTTGAGTCCGAAAGTTCTCATCCGCTCGCGAAGGCCATCGCTGCGTTTTGCGGCGATGAAATCGGCAAACTCGACGCATCTTCCTCTTCTTCGTTTAAGAAGCGTTCGGAGGAGAAAACATCCCCTGGCTTTGGCGTTTCTGCTCTGCTTGACGACGAGAGATGTTTCGTAGGCACGCCGAGCTGGGTTCGATCCGAATTAAACCTTGTGTCAAAAGAAACAGAAGAAGAAACGGAAAGTAGCAGTGGCGCTTCGTTTGCCGCCGTGGGTACTACATCAAAAGGTATACTCGCGCTCTTCCAATTGAAAGACGAAATGCGACCGGATGCCATCGAAACGATTCAAAGATTCAAAAATGAGTTGAACTGCGAAGTGCACGTTTTATCGGGCGATCGCCAAGCAGCCGTCGATGCGGCGGTTCGAGAACTGAGCGCTACTCCCCTCTTCGCGTCCGCTCGCGGCAATCTCTCGCCGAGCGATAAAGCAGCCATCATCGAGAAATTAAAAAGCTCCGGGAAAACGGTGGCCATGATTGGCGACGGCATCAACGACGCCCCAGGATTAGTCACCGCGGACGTCGGTATTGCTGCCTCCGGCGGTCTCGAAGCCGCCGCGGCTGCCTCCGGCGTCGTTTTAGTTTCAGAGAAGAACGAAATCGCCGCCTCGGCGGACGCCGTGGAACTCGGTCGCGCCGCTTTAGCAAAAATACGGCAAAATTTAGGATGGGCGTTAGCGTATAACGCCGTCGGTATTCCTCTCGCCGCCGGCGCTTTTCTTCCGGAATACGGCATCAGTCTCAACCCGAGTTTTTCAGGCGCGATGATGGCGTTCTCCTCGGTCGCCGTGGTTACCAATTCCGTCCTTCTCAAAGGTCCCACGGGAAGACTCGGCGACGTCCACTTGGGGTGGGGACTTCAAAAAAAAGAAGAAGAGCCTCCTAAACGTTCGTCGTTGTAGTAGTAGCACGTTGTAACAGTACGATATTAGAGCGAGAAAAAAATGAGGAGGGGGACGAACTCTTCATCGAAGAAAAAAAAAATTCATCATCTTCAGTAAAAGAATGAAAGCGATACTACCGGCAACAACGGCAGATACAGCTCCGGATGATGCGAAGACGTCGTGGGAAAACTGGATGCGATGGAGTCATCATCACAACCACAACATATCGTCGTCTGAATCGTCTTCAAAATCGTACGAAGCGCTCTCAGAAGATTTGATGATACGAAAGAACGATACGAGCGTGGCACAGTCGTTGAAACAAATAGAATTAGACGTCACCCGAACCTTTCCGAACGACAAGGATTTCGTTCACAACGGACGAATGATTCCTCCTCTGAGACGCATTTTACAAGCTCTGAGCGCATCTGATGCCGTGAAAGGGTACACGCAAGGCATGAACTTTCTGGTTGGGTTTCTTTTGAAACAACAGACGATGATGATGCAGATGCCCACATCGTCAGCGAGCGAAGCGGAGTGTTATTCTTTGAGCAAAACGTTCATCGAACACGTTTTGACCGGGTATTATTTCATCAGCGAGAAGAAGAAAAGCGAGGAAAACGCTGATTGGTTCGCGTTAAAGAGAGATTTGAAAGTTTTGGACGAGAAAACGAAACGTCTCTTCCCTCGATTACACGAAACGTTGTCCGCGAACGGCTTCTCGGTGACGTTTTTTTGCCCGCGGTGGTTTCTGTGCGCGTTTATCGGGGTGTTGCCGGATGAGGTGGTGAAGAAGGTGTTCGATGCGCTCTTGTTTCACTTGTGGACGCAGAAACAGCAACAACAACAACAGCAGCAACAGCAACAACGGGCGACGACGAGTTCTTCGTCTCCTTTAGCTTCGGGATGCTGCTCGGAGATGCTCGTGGCGTTTAGCTTGACGACGTTGAGCTTTGTTCAAGATGAACTCGATGCGAGAAGGACGAGCGACGTCGACTGTGAAGCGATAGTATTAGCGATTAGAGATGCGACAAAAAGCATCGACGGTGAGGTGTTTATGAAACGCTTCGCGGAAATATCCTTTTCTTCGCGGTCGTCGTCGTTAGAGAATACGAAAGAGGAAGGAAGAAAGATAACAAAAACGAGGAAACGCGCGCGTTACGAAGAGGACGACGATGACGAAGAAGAACAAAAAGAGGCAAACACCAGAATGAAAACGCCAAAGACGGCGTCACTGGTGGGCAGTAAGAAATATAACCATCTGCAACCAACGCCATTAGCACCACCGATTGGAAGTGCGGTGAAGCGCGTCTTGACTCCAATCGCGAACTATTTCTTTTCCATCAACCCGAACGACGAACCGGCGCAGCCGCAACAGAAATCTCCAGCGATGAAAACAGCAACAACAACTGCAAAGACGCCACAAAGCTCGCGTTTGAAAGCTACGTACGCGATTTCGACAAATAAGAAACGGCGAATGGAAACAGTGAGAACTTTTGAAACGCCAATCGACGATCCGGAAGGATACGAACGAGATTTACTCGAATTACTAAGAGCCGAAGAACATCAAGCGATGACGCCGGTTAGAAAAATTACAATAGCACCTGTAGGTGATGAAAATTGCTGCGATACTATACCAACTATGGCGGTTGGATTCTTTAGCCCGAGAGCGGCTAAAGAATTAGGACCGGAAGCGAGGCGTTTGGAAACTATACGCTCGCCCTTGTCGCCTTTGATGAGCTTTCGCTGATAAAAAAACTTGACGCGATTTGAAAGAAATATCAATCAATCTATATAAAAGTAACCACTGAGATTCACATTTAGTTTCCACCGCCGCCTAATGAAATATGTTGGAGCATGCGAAGTAACTCGTGACTGCTAATCACGTTGCCTCCGCCTCCCAAATTCGTTTCTAAAAATTGCGAACGACTCGGTTTTGGACCGCACAATCCGCCAACTTGCTCCTCGTTCAAACGATCCAAACTCCCGCCGTCTTTATTCGCTTCCAACCATTTCGGATTGTTATTCAAATGTCTTCGCATCTCGCTCCGCTCTTCATCCGTGGCTTCCCCAAACTCTCTCAAAGCGTTCGCCAACACTACCGCGGATCCAACGTTTCCTTTTCTTTTGCTCAAGCGTTCACACAGCAAAGCTTCGTCCATAGTCTCCGCCACCTTTGTCGGCAATGAATTCTTATACACATCCCCCGAGCCTTCATCTCTTGCGCACACGACCAACGGTATCCAAAGCTTTTCGTGAGGACTCGATAACGCGGCTAAAATAGCTCTCGATGCCGCCGCGTGAAACGCGGACGACCACGGGTATTCGAACAACATAATCGCCAACGTTTCTAAAGTCATCGGTTTCTTGTCGTCGTTCGTTTCCTCCAATTTCAAATGCGCCATCTTCTCATCAATTTCCAAACATCCCAACTGTAGCATCATCGCAATAATCTCTGCTGCTCCAACGCGATGACTCCCAATCGCTCGCATCGTCGTCTCTCCCGGAATAATCTCGCGCGTTTTCGAACTCCCCGGTCTATACGCCATCCCCGGATCAATCGTCAACGCTTTTGCAAACACCGACAACTCCTTCGCCGCCAATTGAACGCACTTGGGTAAATCGTGCAAATTCAACCCATCTTTACTCTCGTTCAATTCGTCATCTTCTTCTTCGTCTTCTTCGTTTACGATGCCAAAAATCGATCTCACGCCGCCGTCCGACGACGACGCGCCTCCTCCTCCTTGCTGACTCTCAATCTCCTCTCTGTTCGCCAACTGCTCTAAAGCGTCGTTGCTCAGTTGCCACAACGTCGATCCTAACTTTTCGTACTTTTCCAGCGGATTCTCGTCCGCAACCGCGACTTTGACGTATTGCAAGAGTTCCGAAAAGTCTTCCTCCCGCATGCGTTCCGAGTCGTTTTCACCGTCTGATTCGTTTTCTCCTTCGTCTTCTTCTTCGTCGTCCTTGTTGTATAAGCCACTCCTCGTATTAGTATTAGTGTTGTCAAACAACGCGTTGTTTCCACCACCACTCGTACTACTCCTCGCGCTATCATCGTTACCGTTACTATTAGTATTATTATCTTCATCCGGAGGCGTCGTCGCGTCTTCGAACACGTCCTCGTCCTCGTCGTCGCTCTCTTGGTTTTCATCCGAGTTCGAATCGATTTCATTCGTGTTCGTCAAATCGGTTTTGGGATTCGGCGTCGTCGTCGTCGTCGAAACCGTCGTCGTCGCGGCGTTTTTACCATCGCCATCGTCGGTATCTCCTCGTCCCTTTTTCGTTTCGTCGTCCTCTTTCACTCCAGAAGAAGAGGAGGACAGGTGCATCGATTCCAGTTGGTGCTCCATGATGTTTTTCGTAGATGTGTGATGGGTCTTTCAAGTGAAGTCCAAAAAGGAGGCGAAACGCTCAAAAGGAAAAACGAGTGCGCGCGATGCGCGTAAGGGCGGCGTTACAATTTATTTATTTCTTTCTCTCTCTCCCACTTCTATTCAAAGTGTACCATGTACACCAATGCGATTCT
>Ga0209631_10002892_pt1 | contig 20146 bp, 13 predicted proteins | sample COG_08_FD_184752 | JGI IMG/M metagenome (GOLD analysis project Ga0209631, IMG submission 184752) | Pelagic Microbial community sample from North Sea - COGITO 998_met_08 (SPAdes) (version 2) | ecosystem: Environmental > Aquatic > Marine > Neritic zone/Coastal water | place: Helgoland, sampling...
GCAAGTGGGGAACTTTCGGGTCCTCAGAAACTTTCGGGTCCTCGTCGGCGACTGAGCGCTCGTCGTCCGAATCGGAACCGTCGTCGGAATCCGAACCGTCCCCGTCCTCCCTCGCCAGGGGCGCCAGATTCACCTCGCGCGGCGCCCAGTCGCACGCGTTCACCGTCGTCTCGAGTGTCCACTCGGACCTGGTATCGAACGTGCACGAGTCGACGACTCGAACTTTTCCGTCCAAAAACGCGGCGCCCACCGCTCCTCCGCCCGGGCTGTGACGCAAACACCTCGCCGTCCCGAGCGCGGGTAGGTACCCTCCCGGCCCGCCCCGCGCACGCATGGCCCGATCGCGGAGCTTCGCCTCCGTCACGTCGCGCGCGTGTGTCCCCCACTCACCCGCGCCGTCGTCCCCGCCGTCGTCCCCACGGAACTTGTAGCACTCGTGCGTGGGTTTGGCGGCTCCCTGCGGCGCGCCCCGCACGTGCCACATACGCACGATTCCATCCTCGCACCCGGTGACCAATGTGTTCTTCGCGCCGGTCGCGTCGGGGTGCCACGACATGGACGTCACCGGGCCCTTGTGCGCGTCGAACCACTGACACAGCCGGCCGCTCACGGCGGACCAGACTAAAAGCCGGTACTCACCGCCGTCTTTGGCGAGGTGCGTCGAGGAGGTGGTGCATATCATGCGGCCGCACGCCGTGTAGCACACGTTCGTGATGGGACCTTGCGACCACTTGAGCGTGTGCTGGCACGTGCCCGGGTCCGCGCCGGACATCCCCGCGAGGTCCCAGACGCGCGCGACGCCGTCGGCGGACCCCGAGACCAACTGCCAGCCGCTCGGGTGGAACGCGAGGTCGTTGATTGCCTTTTTGTGCCTCCGCCTCGGCGCCCTCAGCACCTCACCGTCGCACGCGCTCCACACCGTGACGTCGCCGGCGTCGGACCCGATCGCGAGCTGCCGGGACTCGGCGTCGAACGCGACGGACGCGACGCCGCCGCCGGGGCCGAAGACCCGGATAGTCTTTGCGACGTCGATCGATAACCCGCACCCGTCGTCCCTACGTACGCGAGCGAGGTGCCACAGGGTCAGCGCGCCGGTGACGGACGCCGCGACGAGCCGTAAACACCCGTCCACCTCACGCGGCGCCCACGCGAGATCCGTCACCGGGTGCCGATCCGCGCCGCCGCCGTCATCGGAATCCACGCACTTGAGCGTGAGGACCCGTTCGCCGCTCGGCACGAGCCACAGTTTCACCGCGCCGTCGTGCGACCCCGACGCCAGCAACTGCCCGCGTTCGTCCACGTCGCCTTCATCGTCCAATGCGTTGGCCATCTTGGGCGCGAACGCGATGACGCTCACCGCGGCGGAGTGACCGCGCATCACCGCGACGCACGAACGCGTCGCGAGCGCCGTTCTCGCTCGAGCCGTCCCCGCCTCGATGCGTGTCCGGATGGAAACACCGGACCCGTCGCCGCCGTGAGACTGAGGCTCTTCTTCAAACCCCGCGCCGCCCTCGTGTATCTCCATCGCAGCCTCGTAGCAGTCGATCGCCGCGGTCCATCGCTCCAGCTTCTCCAGGGCCTCGCCCCGAAGCAGCCTGGGCTCGAGCCACAGGCCGCGCGCGTCGCACGCGCGTCCCGCGTCGGCGGCGCACTCGGCCCAGTTCCCCAGGCCCGAGTGCGCCATCGCCCGAGATCGATGGACGGCGGCGTAGTCGTCGAGGCGGGCGTACGCGAGCGCCGCGCCGTAGCACTCGACGGCGCGGGCGAAGTCACCAGCCTTGAGGGCCTCGTCGCCGAGCGCGCGAAGGTTCTCGCCCGGCATGACCGCGGATGACGGCGCGTCGTCGTGCTTCGCATCCCCCGACGTCGAGGCGACGTCCGGATCTCGCGTGGCATCGCGCGTGTCCTTGCCGGACCTCGCGGTCCACGCGCTGCTCTTCTTCGCGACGCCGCGCCGCGCGCTCTCACTAACCTTCGATCGCGCCTCCGTGTCCCGCCTCCATCCCGCGACGAGGTGCTCGTGCGCGCGCTGCACGTCCTGGAACCTGCCCGCGTCGCCCCCTTTATCGGGGTGAAACGCTCGCGCGAGGTTGTGATACGCGCGCTTCGCGTCGCCCTGGGTGCAGTGCGGGGGCACGCCGAGGATGGCGCACGCGGACTCGCGCGTCATGGGGGCATTATAGCCGCGGCTGGATGCCGGTTTACGACGCGGGGGCATCGAGGCAGCCGTGCGGGTCTTTGTGAGTGAGACCCGAGGTGCTGGGAGGAAAACGCACCTGGCACCCGACTGCTCGGCTCCCGTGCCGCGGCCTATCCGAGAGAACGAATCGCGATGGGCGGCTCACAGAGTGCGCGCGGTATGATGATGACGCATGGTTCGCGCCGCCGCGTCATGCTCGCGTTATTCCTCACAACCGTCGCGATGGCATCGACGGTGTCCGCGGCCGGCGTCCCGTCGATGCGCTCCACCGCCGCCGATTCGATCACCGTGACCGCCCGGGGCGTCTGCGCCACGGCGATGGAGAACAGGCACCTCGCGGCCGACTCCGCGGGAGGCGTCTGCACGCCGCTCGCGGTGGACGCCGCGACCGGGTGTTGCCTCGAGCCCAAACGCCAGGTGTCCAAGGAGATGTGCGCGGAGAGCTGCAGCGAGAGGGGTTGCTGCGACGCCTACGCCACGTGCGTCGTGTGCTGCCACGACGATCTCGCGCGACGCATCGCCGACGCGGAGGGTTCGGAAGAGAAAGAACCCATCGTCCTGAACGGCTTCACCCCGATGCACCCGGCGATGTGGCGCCGCTGGCTCATCACGCACGACCCAAACGGCATCACCAAGCTCGAGGGCGAACCGGCGCGGGGCGAGAGCTTCTCCGGCAAGGACGATCACGCGGTGCCGCCGTTCGACTACTGCAAGCACAGGTGCCGCACAAACTCGGGGGTGACGAAGTACGAAAACTCGTTTCAGGATCCCAAGCACCACTGCTTCGGGGAGACGTACGTGGAACGGCTCGGCGCGGACGACACGCTGTCCCCGGGACGGGAGAAGAACCACGACGAGGCCGGGGACTGGAAGATCGCGCCCGACGGCCGCGTCGTGGCCCTCGGCCTGGCCAAGATCCAGCCCAGGCCGAGCGACGAGTTCAACGGAGGGCCGGACGCGGACGACGACGTGGAGGCTGTCGCGGGTGCCAACTCCGACGTGGGCGTGGGGATGCTGAGCAAGGGACTGACGGACGGCCTGGCGTCGGTGTCGTCGCTGATCCACGGCGGGGGTCACGATAAGAAGGGGGGCGAGAAGGGGAGACGGGAGGCGTACGGGCTTCGAGAGCGGTACGGCCACGGCGAGGGTGGGACGCCCGGTTCGAACCGGCCGCGGGTGAACATGAACCCGGTGAAGCGGTCGTGGGTGTTCGGGTCGCTCACCGCGGCGGCGGAGAGCATGCGTGGAATGGCGGCGGGCGGTGACGCGTTCACGATGGCTCTCGAGTTTGTCGCCGTCATGCTGGTGCTTTTGTTCGTTGCCTGCTGCTGCCTGCTGCGGGATAGGGACTTTCGTCGCACCGTGCGGAACATGTAGGAGTACATTTTATCACCGTTACATTCACAACGCCGCGAGCGACTCACGTTCACCGCGCGGGCGCCTCCGAAGTCACCCGCTCGCCCGTCGCCAGCTCCATCACGGCGGCGGCTTCCGAGGCGGCCACATGCATGAAAGTCTCGAGACCGCCCGCGCCGTTCACCTTCACCACGCACCCCGCGCCGCACGCGTCCATGCACCTCGCGCCCTTCACCGTGCACTTGCCCGTACCGGCCGACGCACCCACCCGCTCGAGCTCAGCCTTGAGCTCCTTGGCTCCACGCTTGGCGCAAGCGTTGTTGGTGCACACGACAATCTCTGCTTTGGGGACTGGAGGGAGGGGATCGCGCCTTCGTCGGTCAAGCTCGGCGGCGCGTTCCGCCCTGGCCTCCGCGATGGCCGCTTCGCGCTCCGCCTTGGTCATGGGCTTGGCCGCGGCGGTGGTCCGCGGCTTTTTGGTCGTTTCAGCGGCGGAAGGCGAGGATGGGGAGGTGGAAGTCGCGGCTTCCTTCTGGGCCTTCGCCTGCTTCCACCCCCGGCTTGCCTCGATGGACTCCCAGCTGTGCCCGAGGACGAGGACTCCTCCGATGGCGAGCGCGGCGAGGGACTCGGGCCCGAGGTTGACGTTCACGTCGGGGGTCATCAGCGAGACGACGTCGTCCCAGTACCCCGGGTCGCCGAAGCTCGCGCTGACGATCGTCCTGCCAGCTGGCATCATACTCTGGCCGATGGCTCCGCTATGGAGGGGGAACGCTATGGAGGCCGAGCGCGTCGGGGCGTGGACGCGCGCACGAGCCGGTGCGATACCAACGGCGGAGGCGATGCCGGCCATCGTCTCCGTCGAGGTTCAGTTCGGGCGCGCGCGAGCTGTGCGGAGGTGAAGACGGAAGTTCGCGAAGTTTCGTTGAATAAAAAAAAATGGTATTTCAACTCGTAGCACTAACTCTTAGCAGTGCGCGTCCGGTGGTAACGTCTCGCCGGTGTCGGTTCTTTAGTGAGGAGGGTGGAACCATTCCTTCGCGTCGCCCCTATTGGCGAAAGCTGCGAAGCGTTCCGCGGCGCTTCGCCCGAGCGTGCCGACGCTACTCGCGTCGGCGACGGTGATCAGGTCGCAGCAGCACTTGAACCTGCGCACCTCGAACTCGCCGTCCATGCACTTGTGGTCCAACGCGGTGAGCGGGGGCGGGAACTTGAACCAGTCGGTCTTGTGGTATGAGGCCGGCTTGTCGAGGTAGACGGCGCCGGCTTCGGTGAGGGCGTCCTGCGTGATGAGTTTGGGAACGCCGGGGGCGACGCCAATCTTGACAGCCTCGGTCTTCTCGAAATCGCCGGGGAAGCAGGTGATGCAGTAGTCCTTGTAGGCGAACCCCTTACCGGATACCTTGGTGGTGGAGAGGAGCGCGGCCACGCCGTGGCCGCCGGTGGCGACGGGCAACGTGAGCTCCCTGGCCTTGTGCAAAATTTTGCCGAGCGCCTCGCTCTCGGGCAGGTTGACGAGCGCGCCGTGTCCGGCGGGGATGAAGATGCCGACGTACTCGGTTCCGAGGGCGTCGAGCGGCACGTCCGACAGCTTCAGTGGCTCGTCCGCCTTCTTCCGAAATTGCTTGGGCACGTTCTGGATGTCCCCTTTCAGTTGAGGGTTAGAGTACGGGCCCGTGAGTACTGCCGGCCCGAGAAAGTGGTTGAACCTGGAGCACGTGTCGTCGCCATCGATGTTATACCAATCCTCCAAGACCACGGGCTTGCCGGAGACAGTCGCGAACACGAAGCTCTCCTTCGTGAATCCCTTACCCTCCATCTGCATCATGGCATAGTAGAGAAATTGCGGGTTGTTGCCAGTCTTGAGAACATTGCCGTTCTCCAAGGTGAGGTTCCCGTCGTCGGTGCACACGACGAGGATCTGTTTTCGGCGATTACGGGATGGTGCGGGGGGTGCGTGTGCGTGTCAGGTCTGTACAGGTGAGTACGCGATGCGTGATGTGAGGGTACGCGTCGAAGATTGGTCGATCTTACCTTTCCAGGCCCATTGTACATGTCTTCATCTTCATTAAAGTATCGCTCAAGGCCCGGAGTTCTGAGAATCTTGTCGCATTGGCCTTGGGTTACTGCGAACGAAGGGGTGAAGGTGTTCGGCTCTTCCGGCACTACCTTACAGGCGAACATGAACTCCTCGTATCGCGCCTTCATCGCGCTCATGCAGGGACCCATGGTTGCTGATCGGGTGTTGGTACGTTAAGGGAGCGTGGGGACGGTGAGTGCGGGGCGCGGGCGGCAGGATGTGTCGATCGCATTCGCGATCAGACACGTGTGTCAACCGTCAGACCGTCCAATCTGTGGGCGCATTTTTAACGAACTTTTTGCGGACGATGGACTCGTGTCTCGCCCCACTCGCGCACCGGAAGGGGCCCCTGGGATGGGAGTCGACGGCTCTGACGATGTCGCCGAACGCCTCACCGCGCTCATCCTCGCCGCGTGCTCCGAAGTCGTCGGCCCCGCGCTCGCGTCATCCGTCCTCGCGCTGCCCAAGGAGCGCGTCCGCGCGTCCCCCCGCGCGACGGCGGGCGGCTGCGACTTTCAATGCCACGCGCCGGTAACCGTCTTCCGCAAGCTCGAGGCCGTGACCCGTCGCGATGCGGTCGACGCCGATACCGCGGACACATCATCGACGCCGTCGATGTATTCCTCGCCCGACGAGCCCGGGACGATGCGCGCGTCCCGCCGGCCCGACGGCGCGATCGAGGTCGTCGTCGTCTCATCCTTCGGGGTGGCGAGGCATCGAACCTACGCCGACGCGACGCGGCTCGCGGACGCCGTGATCCAGGCCATGGACCCGCGCGCGCTCTCCGAGCTCATCGCCGATGTTCGCGTCGAGCTCCCATCCGACGCGACGCGCACAGCCGTGCCGAAGGAAGCCGGCGACGAGCCGCTCTCGGCGAGGAAGGCGAAGAGGGCTCGGTCCACGAAGGACGGCGGCGTCGGCTCGATATCCCTCCTCACCAAACGTCGAATGCTCGAGAACGGCGCACAGGGCTTGTTACTGTGCAGACAGTGCGGGTACATGTTCGCAGGGGACAAAGGCTTGCAGCTGCACCAGCAGGTCAAGCACGGAAACACGTACCAGGCGTCCAAGGCGGCAATCGCGGACAGCCGCATGGTTTTGGTCGCGACGTCCATTGCACAACTCGAACACGACGCGAACCCTCGAACGACGGTTAAGCGCTCGGCGAAATCCAACACAGCGCAACTGGCTCCGGGCCTCGCGGCGGCGCGCGACGGGAACCTCGCGTCCTTGCGCGCCATGGTCGAATCCAAGTCCATGGATCCGGGGACGGAAGTGGACAAGCACGGGAGCGACGCCCTGCACTGGGCCGCGGGCTCCGGGCACCTGGACGTCTGCGTGTACCTGGTGGATGAGTGCGGGGTGCCCGCGGGTCGGGCGCAGGTGAGGGACGGGCGTAACGCCATGCACTGGGCCGCGCGTAACGGCCGGACGGATGTGTGCGAGTGGCTGTGGCGCGAGCGCGGCGTCAGCGTGGACGCCGCGACCAAGGACGGCACGACTCCTTTTCATTGGGCGGTTTGGCAAGGGAGGTTGGACACGTGCGCGTGGCTGGTCAACGTCGCGAAGTGCGACTGGAGGGCGCTGAACAGCTTCGGGTGCAACGCGGCGCAGTGGGCGGCGCAGTCGGGCGACGTGGCGATGTGCGATTGGCTGAACAGACTCGGGTTGGACATGACGCTGCTGAATAACAACGGTCACAGCGCCGTGCACAAGGCGGCGGTGAAGGGTCAGCGGGAGACGTGCGAGTGGCTGTTGACGGCCGGTGGGTTAGGGGCGGAGCACGTGCGACCGGACTACCACGACGGGATGACCCCGGCGGAGATGGCGAGGCTCGAGGGGCACGACGACCTCGCCGCGTGGCTCCGCGAGCGCGAGGACGAGTTCAAACGACTCGGCTGAAATACGTCGATAAATAATAGTTCTAGGCTAGGCTAGCGGCGATGATGGTACAACGGACTGTACGTTCGTACAGGCGGAAAGAATGGGGTTTCGTACGCGACGACGTACGCCACAGGTCACAGATATGTCGGGCGGGGGCGAAGACCCACGACCTGCCTGGGGACGGCTGCGTTGAATGCCGGTCGCGTCCCGATCTCTGGACCGTCCCCGGCTTTTAGATGCTGATCCATGGTTTGCAAGTAGCCCCATTCTGATCCGATTCTTGCGCTGAAGATGTGGTGCCACGGCCCTTCACCTTTAAGCCAGTCACGCAAGTGTTTGTTGAAAAGCTGGAGGTCGACTGTTCCGTTCATTTCCACACACCGCCACAGCGCGACGGCAAAACCACACGGGCAGTCTTTGGCGAGATGACCGAGATCTCGACTTGGGTCGAGGGCTTTTTGAAGGCTTTCCCACGCGCGCTTCACTTCAGCCTCCAACTCGGCCGCAGATGAGAAGTGAACAATGAGCGAGGGTTGTTCAATCACCATAGCCTGAACATCCAGGTCAGGAACAGGTAGAGCGGAACGGAATCGAAGCATTCGACCTGACAAGTCGTGGAGCTCCATGGCAGCAACGGCGTTCCCTTCTGGCGAGCTCAGAAGTCTAGAGAGAGCGGATCCATCCGCTCCGAGGATAGCACTCACTGCCCTTAGACGCGCCTCATCGTTGCGACGGTCCTCCGCTCCGAGGATAGCACTCCCTGCCCTTACACGCGCCTCATCGTTGCGACGGCCATCCGTGCTGGTTGAAGCGACGCCCCGCGGGATGACGACGTCGGGTTCGTCATCGTCCATGAATGTTTCGCCGATTGGACGCGATGCCGCGCGCTTCGTGGTCGACACGCGGTGGCGGAGGCGCATCGGGCGAGGATAGAGCCCCATGGCATACCGGGCGACGGCTGCCATGGCGACGTCGACGCGCCCTGGATTTCTGGAACGTCACCAAGCTTCGCGCGAAACTGAACTGATTACTGAACTGCTCTCAACCAAAAACCCGGCCGATTTTCGCCGAGTTCCGGATATGGACTGCTTGCTACCCGCGCCGAAACGCACTGCCGACGGCGCCGGAACACGCTTCAGTGCTATATCCGATTCCGATACGCACACCATGGCCGACGTCAAGACCGCCGACGTGGCGGGCGCGCTCTTCACCAACCAGTGAGTGCTAACGCGCGCGCTTCCTCCCGCCCCGGGGACCCGAAAAGTTCGGGTCTCGGAATTTGTGATTTGCCAACCCCTTTTTGGACCATCGGCTCGTCCGAGCGCCCGACGCGCGCCGCCCCGATGGATTCAGTCCGCTGACCCTCGTCCCCACCGCCCTTCCAATACCAGATACTGCGACGTGAAGATCAAGGGCGCGTCCCTCTCCAAGAACCCGATCGAGTCCGGCTCGGTGCGTCTCAAACCTCGTTTCACCCCTGCCGCCGCTCGTGGTTTTCCTAATCGGGAGAAATCCAACCGTCCCCAAACGCTCACTCACTCACTCACCGCGTACACCCCTCATCCCGCCCGATCCGACGCAGTGCTTCGACCAGACCCTCCCGATGCAGCACCGCAGGGCGGGCGCGCACCCAAAGACCACCGCGCCCGTTCCAAAGTACGAGGCTCGCTCGATGACGCACAGGTGGCCCACGGACAAGGGCGCCGCGTCGGAGTTCCTCCGCAAGGGCGACGGGACCCGGATCAGATCCGGCGAGCTGCGCAAGGCTAAGCCCGACATCGGCCCGCCCAAGGCTGGCGCCTTTAAACCCAGGGATAACCCCCCGAACTCGCTCTTTCGCAAGGTTTACGAGCGCGGCGATTTGCCGGTGAGCGTGTCCACGGGCACCAAGAATGAGATTTCGTGGAAGGTTGAGCGGGTGGACGCGCTGGATTTCCACCACTACCTGCCCATCTTCATGGACGGCGTGCGGGAGAAGGAGGAGCCGTACAGGTTCCTCGCGGTCAAGGGCGTGGAGGACATGCTCAAAGCCGGCGGCCAGAAGATCCTGCCCGTGATCCCCCAGCTCATCGTGCCAATCAAAACCGCGCTGAACACGCGGGATCCCGCGGTGGTCTGCATCGTGCTTCAGCTGCTGCAGAAGCTGGTGGTGAGCGCCGATATGCTGGGCGAGGCGCTCGTGCCGTACTACAGGCAGATCCTCCCGATCCTGAACCTGTTCAAGAATAAGAACGTCAACGTGGGCGATTCCATCGACTACGGCCAACGGAAGAGGACGTGCATCGGGGAGCTGGTGCTGGAGACCCTGCAGCTGTTCGAGACGTACGGCGGCGAGGATGCGTTCATCAACATCAAGTACATGGTGCCCACGTACGAGTCGTGCATCAACTTGTGATGGATGCGTTGGGGGAAAGGGGAGCCGGGGTTGTAGTCTAAGTTGCACGGATTAGATGTAATGAGAATAGGCGCGGGGCGTCGTTTAGTGAAACCGTCGGACCATTCGCACCTGCAAACAGTTAGAACGCGTAGGATAGTTTGGGGTTAACGGTCAGAAATACCCGCGTGTGCGGAACTGTAATATTAATCCAAAAATCCAACAAACTGCCACGTAACTAACAAGGAGACAACCCGGATGTATGAAATTCCGGCAGCCTATCACTAAATACTCAGTCGCAAGACTGGAATAACCCCTCTGGGAGGGGGCAGTAGCTCAGATGGTAGAGCGCTCGCTTAGCATGCGAGAGGTACGGGGATCGATACCCTGCTGCTCCAAAGTTTCTTTTTGCCTATTTGATCGAGTTCGTTGCGGGCGCGCGCTCACTCCGCGCCGCTCCCGACACGCGTCGGCAGGGCCGGTCGAGTCGCGCGCCGTCGCCGGCGTCGCATCAGAAGTCGTTCAGACTCCCAACATCCACGAGGTGCGCTTTTGCCAGGTGCCCGCGCCATCGTCGGCGGCGGAGGACGGCGCCGATCCCAATAGGACGGCGCCGCTCATCCTCGCCGCCGTGTTTAGGTTTACGCCCTCTCCGCCCTCTCGCGTCCGGCTCGGCTTGCTTGTGAGGAAACCGTTTTACGCTTGGCTACTGACGTCCCTCGAGGGGCCGGGGTAGTTGCCGGGCTCACCTCTCGTGCGGCCATGACGCCAACTTGAGCATACGAACTGACGGCTTCCAACGAGTGCGAGACGCGCCTGATTTTTCTCTGCTTTTCCCGCGACGATCGATCGATCGCGCCACGCCCGCCTCGGACGCCCGGTGGTCATGGCATATGTGTGTACGGATTCGTGGGCGGATTGATACCCCGCATTGCGCGTCTCTGAAGGATGTTTTTATACGTGCCTAGAGGAACACTGGGCGAAATCTACGGTTATCTGGCGCACTTCATCGCCAGATGCATAACCTAATTCGTCCGAAAGACCACCCCGGCTCCGTTTGTTTCCCTCCCCGGCGGCGTCCGCGTCCGGCTCCTTGCGTGATGTAAACTTGATCCCAATGACTGATGACCAGTGAGGATCACAATCAATTTCACCATCTTTCGACTGATATCAACGAGCCAGTCGCGCGACGCCGCGGTGGAGTTTGTTTCCCGCTTTTGTGTTTTTCGCACGCAAGCCATCCTGCAGAACAGCATCTGAGAAAGCGAGACGTAGAACACCTCGCAATCGGCCACTGTTTTGAGGATGGCGAGAACTTAGGTGACGGTCCCTCCGGGGTACGGGGGTTAAGCAGGTCCCCCAGATGCCTCGAAAGGACCGCCGACATTCGATCGATCGATCCGGCTTTCCGACGTCCGGGACGATGAACAAAACGATGCGACCCGCCCGATACGTTCGCGGTGGGGAGGCGCTGAGTGTTGCTTCCCGGGGTGAACACGGGCATCACCCGGTCATTACGTTGCCGATGAATCGTTTCTGTCCTGACCAGATAGAGAGCGGACGAGCCGCACTTCCCGTCCCGACTTTCGCCCGTTTCGCGTTTTCGATGTATCCTGGTCAAAGCAGAAGGCAGTGAGTGCCCTCGGGCGTATGCGTTGCTTTCCCGTCGATCTCAGGTAGAGCCTACAGCTTGGGAATGGGTGAGCGCCGGGACCTACATGAACGGTAGCTCAATCTCCCTCGCGACAGTTTCTCGTCTACTCGCTCGGCACGGCAATCACTGGGAAGATAACTACCTGCTGATCATCAGTGAGGCACATAAAATCTTCACCCTCTAAGAAGTACTGAGTGATCCCGCCGAGGTTTTATCGGGTGCTTTTCGTGTTGAGAGGACGCCGCGGATGAAAAGTCTCGTACTGAAGACACCGTGACTGATTCTAATTTATTGCTTCAAACTTCCTGAGGCGTCGATGTAACTCTCAACACACACGGCGAGCGCAACATGCCTGAAGCGGCCCGTCACTCCATGGGCATTGCTTCCTACTTCAGTTGCGCAGAGTAACCCTGCTCCCTCACGGGGGCGCCGGCCAGACAACCGGTTTGGGGTCTTCACTCCACAGAGTCGATGGGTCTGCCCCCTGTCGACTCTACTTTACTTACGGACTAAATTCACGGCACTCGGAAACACGTTTTCAAGTTTTCATCACCCGGGAACCTTCGCTCACCCTCACCCGCTGACCCATTCCTCGCAGGTTGCACACTCCCGCGGATATATCCCAGCCGACATAGACCCGAGCGAGTGGGATGATGGCCGACGATACCCCGCCCTGGTTCGTCAAGACCACCCACACCGCCGCTAAGCCGATGTCCATCCACGCGTTCAGGATGGCGCTTCTGCAGAAGAGGCTGGCGGTCACCGCCGAGAACGAGGACGTACCGATGATCAAAGCCGAGCTCAACGCCGCGTCCAACAAGCGGATGCAAAAAGAGCTCACGCAGAAGTACGCCGAGGCTGCGGAGGATGCCGAGGACACCAAGGAGGCTGCGGAGCGCGCTCGACAGAAAAAGGAGCAGCTCAAGCGCGAGTACAAGGAGGATAAGGATGCGATCAGGCAGAAAGGGTCGAGGGAGCAGGAGACTCGCGCGAAGGCGCTTCAGGACAGGGAGGCTAAACGCGCGGAGCAGAAACGGAAGCTTCAGGAGAGCGTCTCGTCGCTGGAGACGAAGCGAACGAAGAACCTGCTGTCGCTGAAGCAGGTGCTCAACGACCACAAAGAGGCGAAGAAGAGCCTCGAGGATGCGCCGCATTAGCCATGTAAACTCGCAGCTGTACAAACGATGTAACCAAACCACTAGATTTATTCCAACCACTAGAACACGTATATCTCGTCGTACAGCGTGCCCACGTATCCGCCCTTACCCACGAACGTCGTCTGGTAATTCGCCATCACCAGGTCATCCTCCGTGTACCCACCCGACTCGGGCCGGCGGTCGCTCCGCCTCGCTTGGCTTACGAACCAATTGGCGAGCGCCTGCGCCACCCGCACGGCGCCCCCGTCGTGGGGAATATGAAGCGTCGGGTTCCACTCCCCCAGCGGCTTCTCCGGGTGGAACTGCGAGCCGTACACGTGTACGCCCGGTGCACCCTCCACCAGAGCCACGAACGGTGCACCGTCCGCGTCGACGTCCGTCGCTATCGGCTCACCAAACGCCTTTGCGAGTTTCGCGTCCGACGCCCAATCCTTTGGGTCGAAGCCGTACTCGTGGTTCTCGTATATCGCCCTCTGCGACGTGGTCATGTGTACCAACACATCCGCCGGGATCGAGCGCAGCATCCTGGACGCCGCGGCGGCGTGCGTGAGCTCCAACGCGGAGGTCATGTCCGGGCCGTTGAACTTTGCGAAGATGTCGTCGTCGCCGCTCACCGCCAACGCGGCGAGTTGAAACCCCATGCACGTGCCCCACACCGGAAACACCGTCCCATTCTCAGCCGCCGCCATCGACTCACGCACCACGCGCTCGCCCGCGGCGCGTAAGGATGTCCCTCGGGATATATCCGAGTCGCCGCCGGGCAGGAGGACGCCGTTGAGCCCGGACAGCTTTCGATCGATGGTTGAGTTGGGGTCGGTGTGGAGGATCGGGACGGCTCGAGCGCCGGCAGCCTCGAGCCACTTGACGTAACTCGCCGCGATGTACCCGCCGGGCGCGTCGGGCGCGCCCGTCCAGTACTTGGGTTGACTCAGCACGCCGACGAGTGGGCGCGGGTCGCCCTCGGATTTCAGGGAGGATGCGTGCGGGAGGTTTGGGGCGACGTGGTCGGCGGGGACGGGTCTGGCGCACGACCCCGGTGCGACGAGCGCGGAGAGTACGATCGCGAGGAGCATCGCGGCGGCGGCCACGGCTCGGACCATGACGACCGCGACGACCAGCCCGCGCGCTCAGCGAGTGAGCGAGGCGATGGCGTGAGCGAAATCGTTTCGAGATGGTAACAACTGCGAAAATGGTGGAAAACACCCGCGCGTGTGGTTCGACCAATCACGCGCGAGCACGTCGGCCCAAGTGTGGCCCAAAAAACTCATCCATTTTCCGAGGCCCTCCTTCCTCGAAGCGTTGCCAATCTCCGCTTCGAAGCGGCGTGACACACACAACACCCAGCGCGCGTCGAGAGCACTCCGTTCCCGTCGTCGACCTGATCATCATGGCCGCCACCGCTCGCACCCTCGCGGCGTCCGTCTCTCTCGCCGCGCGCCCCGTCGCGCCCGGCTCCCGCCGTGCCGCCGCCCGCGCGCCGGCCCGCTCCTCCTCCCTCGTCGTCCGGGCGGAGGGCGCCACCGCGGAGGCCGCGGAGGCCACCGAGATCTACGAGGTCACCCTCGATAAGCCCGTCGCGCTTCAGCTCAAGTTCGCGCGCGGCAACGACGGCGGCGCGTACTGCGTCTTCGTCCCCGACGACCCCACGTACGACGCCTTCGAGATCGGCGACAAGATCCTCGCGGTGTCCGCGTCGTTCGGCAACGAAATCTGGGATGCGGACTCGTACGGCCAGGTCATCTACGCCATGAAGAACCGCAACGGCGACATCTACCTCAAGATGCAGAAGATGAACGGTGACTTCTCCGCGCTCGAGCAGTCGGAGAAGAGCAGCCAGATGAAGGCGGAGCGCGCGGGCGGCAACTACGGGGCGGGCACCAAGGAGCAGCAGATGCAGAACTACTCCAAGAAGAAGGAGCTCGAGGTGCAGCGCCTCGACATGTTCGACGAGGCCATTTCCCTCTACAACAAGAAGGACTACGACAACGCGCTCATCATCTTCGAGGAGGTCGCCGCCCTCGAGCCCAAGAACTTCATGTCCGACAACTTCCAGACCGCCACCGAGGTGTACAAGGTGACCATGTACAACATCGCGTGCTGCTTCTCCAAACTCGGCCAACCCGATAACTCTCTCCAGGCGCTCAAGAAGTGCATGGGCGCCGGGTGGACCGACTACAAGAAGATCCGCACCGATCCATCCCTCGCGGAGGTGCGGCAGGCGCCGGGGTTCAAGCCGATGATTAACAAGTTCGACGAGCCGCTCATCAACGAAAACGCCGTCAAGTTCATGAAGGGAATCTTCGGCGGCAACAAGTAATGTTAAGTTGCACACAGTCGGGACACACACAGTAGGGACACTAACTAGCCGGGAATAACACAATAAAATCGCACGCGTTCATCACTGACTGACTAACATCGTAGCGTACATCGTCGCTATCGCATGTGCGCCCGTCCACCACCCGCCGGAGCGCCCGTTGTTGCCCAGCTTCGGCGAAATGTCCGGCCGATCGGGATCGGCCGGTTGCAATTTAACGCGACGTGGACCGTGGATAGGACTCGATAGCGTGCCAGCTTCACACTTCATCGCGCGCCATCATGCAAGCGCTGAGCGCCCGACACGCGCTGCTCGGCGGGTCCCCCGGGATCCGCACGTCTCCCACCGCCCGGTCCGTCCGCCGCGCGCGCCCCGTCGCGCTCGCCCGGGCGGCGTCCACCGGCGCGCCCAACTCCGATGGCACCAATCACCTCTCCGTCGCCGACCTCGCGGCGCCGGTGCTCCGGTCCCACGGCGCCAACGAGGTGGCGCAGCTCTCCGCTAAGAAAGCCGCGGTCGTCGCGGCTCCCGCGAAGGACCCCGCGCCGACCATCGCGGGCCTCCCCGTTTCCCACGCCGCCGGCGGCGCCCTCGCGCTCGCGACCGGCGCGCTCGCGCTGAAGAACATCTTCGATCGGCCATCCAGGGCGTACGTCTCCGGGCCCGAGGACGGCAGCATCGGCACCGTCGGCGAGGAGTACGACGCGTGGACCGAGGAAGGCATCCTCGAGTACTACTGGGGCGAACACATCCACCTCGGGTGGTACACCGACGAGGACATGGCCAAAGGTGCGGGCACCCTGCTCGGCAGCAACGTGAAGGATTTCATCGAGGCCAAGTTCGACTTTGTCGATAAGATGCTGGAATGGTCGGAATGCCCGCCGGAACCCGCCCGGGTGCTCGACGTCGGGTGCGGCATCGGCGGCACCTCCAGGCACCTCGCCAAGAGCCTCGGGCCCAACTCCAAGGTGCAGGGCATCACCTTGTCCCCGAACCAGGTCAAGCGCGCCACCGAGCTGGCGGCGGAGCAGAACCTGCCAAACGCGTCGTTTCAGGTGATGAACGCGCTGGCGATGGACTTCCCGGACGACACCTTCGACTTGGTGTGGGCGTGCGAGTCCGGCGAACACATGCCGGACAAGAAGAAGTACGTCGAGGAGATGATCCGCGTGCTCAAGCCGGGGGGTACGATCGTCATCGCCACGTGGTGCCAGCGCGAGACACCGCCGGCGTTCACCGCGGAGGAGGAGAAGAACCTCAAGTTTCTGTACGAGGAGTGGGCGCACCCGTACTTCGTGTCCATCGAGGAGTACTGCCGGCTGATGGAGGGTACCGATAAGATGGCGACCGTGGGCAGCGCCAACTGGGTGAAGAACACCATTCGGTCGTGGAGGCACTCCATCTGGGTCGGCGTCTGGGATCCATGGCCCGTGGTGTTCAAGGGACCGCGCATCTGGTACAAGACGATTCGCGAGATTGTCACGCTCGAACGGATGCACCGGGCGTTCGACTGCGACCTCATGACGTACGGCATGATGAAGGGGAAGAAGAAGCCCGCGGCGACGGTCAACGCGGCTTCGGATACCGTCGCCGTCGGGAGCGAGAAGTGAGGGGGGATGTGAAGTAGCCGCGCTGTCTTTGTCTGCAATAATAACAACCGTGTGAAAGAAACCGCCGAGAAGGTGCAAGCGCTCGACCGTTCGTTGTGCACCTCACTTCGCCAATTTGAACCGCGCGAGCAGCATGGACGGCAAGCTGCTCGCGTCAGGCGGGCGGGTCCAGGGCGTCGCGCTGCGAACCGAGGCGGACTTCTTCGCGCAGCTCCGCGCGTCCCCGTCCTCGACCACCCCGGTCCCGACCAGCGCCGCACGGCGCGCGCTCGCCGGGATGGATTCGCCCGACATCTCCACGCCTGAGATCGACGCGCTGCTCGAGAAGCTCGCGCGCGGTTCGCCGTCCACGCTCGTGGACCACGACGCCCCGAACAACCTCCCATCCTCCGCGTCCAGGCGCGCCGTCACGCCGGGCAGGAGCGCGGCGCGGCGGTCTCCCGCGTCGGCGTCCCGGAACGGACGACCGCGATGGGCGACCGCGGGGCCCGACGAACAAGGCGTCTGGGTGCCCGTGGAGCGAATGCCCAAGCCCCCGCCGTCGTTCGCGCCGCACTCCGCCGCGACGCCGGGGCGGACCACGCCCACCGCGCTCGTCGGCGACGTCGTCACGCGAGTCTCCGAGTCCGGCGAGAAGGTCCAGTACGTCACGCCCAGCCGAGGCGCATCCTCCGGGCCAGATCGAGATCCAAACGCAAACTCTCAGATGCCCACACCCGACGTGCCCGCCGGCGCAGCGCTCTACGCCGACTTCACCGACGAGAGGGACCACCCAAACCTGCCGTACTCGCGCCTGCCCGTGTTCGAGCGCCTGTACCGCCGCATACCGGAGGGCCAGCGCAAGAAATTCGCCTTCAGCCCGGGCACCAAGGCGCCGAGCCCCGGCGGAGGAGTCGGAACCGTCGACGATATCTCATTCACTCCCGGTCGCTCCGGGTCCGTCTCGAAGGAGCTGGTGGAGAAGCGACGGGAGATCGAGTCCCTTCGCGCGGAGCTCGCCGCGAGGGAGGAATCCGAGGCGGCGGGGAAGGCGGCGCGGCGCACGGCGAGGGCGCTGGACGCCGCGCGCAGGGGAACAGGCCGAGACTTACCCCAGTCCACGGACCTACACGAAACCTTCGACGACGATGCATCCGGAACCGAGTCCGAGGATGAGCGAACGGACGCCGCGCTCGCCGAGCAGGAGGCTGAACACATCGCGACACTCGCGAAGATGCACGGCGCGTCGCCGCACAAGGGTGACTACTCCGCCACGCGCGTCTCCGCGCGCCCGACGGACGTCCCCGTCGTTCGCATAGAAGACGACCCCGACGGTGTGGCGTGGGAACTGGGCGGCGACCAGTCGTCCAAACCGCCTTGGCAGGAACGACTTCGCATCGCGGAGGAGCGCCGAGCCGCGAAGGCTGCGGCGTGGGAGGAAGAAGTCCGCGATCGCGCCGCGGTGAAGCGAACGAACGACGCGCTCGTCGCGGAGGCGGAGGCGACGCTCGAAGCGCTCCGCAAGAAACGAGCCGACGTCGTCGCCCGGCAACGGCGGAGAAAAGCAATCGCGTTGGCGCGCTCAGATCCCAAGAACCTCCCGACCAAGCGCGGGCCGTGGGGCATGGCGGGGTCGCCCGGTACCCTGGACAACATCCGGAACATGTCCCCAGCGAAACCGGTGGGAACACGGCGGACGTTCGACTGGAACTCGCCGTGGCGCGCGGAAGGCGGCGGTAGCCGCGAGGTTCGAACGACCACGCCGTCCTCGCGGCTCCGCTCCGTCTCCGCGCCACGTCCCCCGCGCGCGGGCGGCACCCGGCCGGTCACCGCGCCGTCGCCCGGGGGTAGCGCCGCGAAGATCCTCGCGAACGAGCGCGCGTCGCCGAGCGTCCGGGTCCGTCCGGCGACGTCCGGAAGGTACGCGTCACCGTCCGACGCGGCTCGAGCCGCAGCCGAGCGGGTGCGGCAGCGACAACGCGCCAAGGAGGAGCGCGAGCGGGCGATGCACCAGACCGGGTCCAGGCAGAGACAGCGCGCTCGATCCTCCGCGCAGCCCGCGCCCGCGCCCGCGACGCAGACCAAGCAGTCGGCGCCGAGGGTGCCGACGGCGCCGTTGTCGTGGGTCACCGTGCCGTTGGCCGCGGCGGATCCGCCCGACGCCTCCGGTAACAAACGGCCGACGCGACGCGAGCTCTACCCGACCCCTCCGACTCCCCCGCGTGCCAGGCCGGCGCCCACGCCCGTGTCGCCGTCGCCGACGCGCGGGGGAGTCAAGCAGAGGTGGGCGGAGGCTGCGACGGTGGAGAAGCTGTCGGACGAGGTGCACGTGGTGAAGAGGCTGGTGAAGGACCAAGGAGTGCACCTGTTCGGCGAGGTTGAGGGGATGAAGCAGCAGATGGGCGCCATGTTCGAGATGATGGAGAAGGTGCTGGGGAAGATGGGGAACCTCGGAGTGGGTGTCGCGCCGTCCAAGCCCGCGGGGTCGCCGTTCGTCAGCGGCTGAGCAGTCCTTTAGCCTCTGCTTATCTATCACGAAACGAGAAAACGATATCGTGTTAACATTTCGTCCCTCGACTCACACTCCGTGCCGCGCAGTCATCGCGACGCGCTCACGCACACTCAAGAAGCGTCTGCATAACTATCACAGTCGTCTGGTCTGCATCAGTTCGCCCTCCGTGTTCACAGCTGTGCCGATATGCCGGGCGACGACGATACCCCCACGCTCTGGGTCATCTGGGGATCTCAGTACGTCGCGAAGGCGCTAGTGGCGTTAGACGCTCACGGCATCAAGCACTACGTCCGACGTGGCAAGCTGGGCACCGGCGGGCTGGAGGACCTCCCGGGCGGCGGTAAGCTCGTCCCCGTGCTCACCGCGGGGAACGACGTCGTCGTGCCGGACTCCGAGGCTATCCTGCGATGGGCGGAGAAGACCCGGGGCGCGAATCTTTACCCGACGCCTCGATGTGCCGAGTGGTCGCAGCGCGCGTCCGACGGGTTCCTGCCCAACGCGGTGCTTTACTACAACTGGATCGAGCCGAAAGGGTACGCGCGGTCGATGCGAGCCAAGTTATCGTCGCTGGTGCCGTGGTACGCCGGAGGAGGCACCTGCATAGCGGGCTACCTGGTGGATTGGGGCGTGTCCTGGACGAAAAGAGCCGAGTTTGCCGCGAGTGTCCTCCCCGAGCTGTCCAAGCACCCGGACGTGGGGACACTGACGGACCGCGCCGATGCCGTCGCCAAAGAGGGCGTCGTGCGCGAGGCGCTGGTCAAGGAGCTCATGCACTTTCAGTCGGGTCTCGGGACGGAGGGTGGGGTCGGGTACCTGTGCGGCGGCGACTCGCCCACCGCGGCGGACTGTTCGGTGTACGCGCAGTTGGAGCGGCTCGTCGGGACGATGGGGGACGCGAAGGTGCCCGCGTCGGTGCCGGGTCTGTTGGACGATGCGCGGTTGGGGGCGATTAAGAAGTGGAGGGAGATGATGGTGGAGAAGCACCCGATTAGGTACGGGGGCAAACGGGCTCCGAGGGCGGAGTAG
>Ga0209631_10002893_pt1 | contig 20141 bp, 21 predicted proteins | sample COG_08_FD_184752 | JGI IMG/M metagenome (GOLD analysis project Ga0209631, IMG submission 184752) | Pelagic Microbial community sample from North Sea - COGITO 998_met_08 (SPAdes) (version 2) | ecosystem: Environmental > Aquatic > Marine > Neritic zone/Coastal water | place: Helgoland, sampling...
CCTGGAAAATCTGAAGTTATGAATATCATTGGAGATGTAAAAGATAAAACCTGCATAATAGTTGATGATATAATTGATAGCGGTGGCACTATAATCAATGCGGCTGATGCATTAAAAAGAAAAGGTGCGAAAGAAGTTTATGTATTTATTACTCATGCAGTTTTGAGTGGGGAAGCTGCTAAAAAAATTAAAAGTTCAAAAATTAAAAAACTCATTATTACAGATACAATTGATAATTCTAACAAAATCAAAAATAACAATAAAATTGAGGTATTATCGATCTCTTCTTTAATGTCTGAAGCAATAAAAAGAATAGCTAACTCAAATTCAGTATCAGACTTATTTAATTAGTACTTGTTTTGATAAATATCTTGGGTTATATACCTGTTCCAATTAAATATGAGTAATTTAAAAGCAATAAAAAGAGAGAGTACTTCCTCAGGCTCAAATAATAAATTGAGATCAGAAGGGCTAGTTCCAGCTATTCTTTACGGAGGAAAAGATTCTAATCAAAATATTTCAGTTAATAAAAAAGAAATTCAGAGTTTAGTTTATTCAGAAACTTTTTTATCTAAAGTTTTAGAACTCGACATAGATGGTAAAAAAGAAAAAGTTATACCAAGAGACGTAGCTTTCCATGTAGTTTCGGAAGAGCCCATTCACATTGACTTTATGAGAATAGTTGCAGGTAAAAAAATTATTTTAGAAATACCTGTTAAATTTATCAATCATCCAGACTCTCCAGGTTTAAAAAGAGGTGGGGTTCTAAACATTGTTAGAAGAAAAGTAGAATTAAAATGCCCTGCTGAAAATATTCCAGATGAAATTATTGTAGACTTAGCAGGAACAGATATAGGAACTAGTATAAAAATTTCATCAGTAAAACTTGGAAGTGATGTTGTCCCAACTATCACGGACAGAGACTTTGTTATTGCAACAGTTGCATCACCGACTGTAATTAAAGAACCAGAAAAGCCAGCTGAAGGTGAAGCTGCAGCTGAAGGGGCTGAGGGTGAAGCACCTGCTGAAGGAGCTGAAGCGACAGCTAAAGATGGAGATGCGGCTAAGAAAGATGATAAGGCCAAAGAAGGTGGCGATAAAAAACCTGAAGAAAAAAAACCAGCTGAGAAGAAATAATTAATAAGATGCTATTACTTGTAGGGTTAGGAAATCCTGGATCCAATTACACTAATACTAGACATAATATTGGTTTCAAAATCATAGACGCAATAAACAATCATTTTAAACTTTCAAAACAAAAACCAAAATTTAAAGGATTGCTTACCACAGGTAATATTGAAGAAAAAAAAATATACGCAATCAAACCCTTAACCTTCATGAATAATTCAGGTACAGCGATTAAAGAATTAATTGATTACTTTAAAATCGATGCAAAAGATGTTTTTGTGTTTCACGATGATATGGATATAGATTTTGGAAAAATTAAAGCAAAGTTTGGTGGAAGTAGTGCAGGACACAACGGAATAGATTCTATAGATAAGTTTATCGGAAAAGATTACTCAAGAGTAAGAATAGGCATTGGCCATCCAAAACAGAAGAAAAAAGTAAACAATCATGTGCTTGAAGATTTTAAAGAAGACGAAGAAGAAAAAATAAATGAAATCACTGAAAATATTGTTAAACAATTGCCTACGCTCATTGATAAAAAAATCGATCTCTTCTCAAGCAAAGTAAATCAAGACCTTAATGGGATTTAAATGTGGTATCGTAGGACTTCCAAATGTGGGAAAGTCTACTCTTTTCAATGCTTTAACGGCTTCTAAGAACGCTGAGGCAGCCAACTTTCCTTTCTGCACAATAGATCCAAACATTGGAATTGTAGATGTAGTTGATGAAAGACTAGATAAATTAACAGAATTATCAAAATCTAAAAAAAAAATTTATACTAATATTACTTTTGTCGATATTGCGGGATTAGTAAAAGGTGCTTCTAAAGGTGAGGGATTAGGTAATAAATTCTTATCTCATATAAGAGAAGTAGATGCAATTATTCATTTAGTAAGATGCTTTGAGTCTGAAAAAATTACTCATGTAAATTCAAAGATTAACCCTGCTGAAGATCTAGAAACAATAAAGACTGAGATCATATTATCAGATATTGATATTATTCAGAAAAAGCTTGAAAAAGGAAAGAAGAAACTCCTTGAGGAAAAACAGATCAAAATTTTAGAGGAAAAACTTGATCAATTAAACGAAGGAAAAGAAATATCTATTAACGATAATGACGAAAAAAAATTCGTATCTTCTCTAGGTCTGTTAAGCATAAAGCCAAAAATTATTGTATGTAACGTAGATGAAGGAAGTTTAGCTAATGGAAATGCTTTAACCGAAGAGGTTCAGAAAAAGTATTCTAATGAAAAAGTGGTAACTATTTGCGCAGACATAGAAGATCAAATTATGGGTTTAGATAACAGTGAAAGAGAAACTTTTATGAAAGAGATAGGTTTAAATAAAACAGGTCTAAATCAATTAATTAAAGAAGGATATGAACTTTTAAATCTCGATACCTTTTTTACCTCTGGTCCAGAGGAAAGCCGGGCATGGACAGTAGAAAAAAATACTTTAGCTCCTAAAGCCGCGAGCGTTATACATACTGATTTTGAAAAAAACTTTATTAGAGCTGAAGCTGTCACATGTGAAGATTTTATTAAGTTTGGCAGTGCAGAAAAGTGTAAAGAAAATGGAAAACTTAGAATTGAAGGTAAAGATTATATCATTAAAGATGGGGACGTCTTATACTTCCGTGTCAATCCGTGACCATATTTTTTTCATACTCAAATAAACTAAGGTAGTTAAAAGAATTAAATAAATAATTACTTTAACACCTGTTCTGTGTCTTTCTTCTAATTCAGGCTCAGCAGCCCATGATAAGAATGTTGTAACATCCTTAGCCATTTGATCAACAGTTGCTTGGGTGCCATCAGAATACTCGACAATGTCGTCACTAAGAGGTGAAGACATCTTAATCTTATTTCCAATCATATATTTATTGTAATAAACACCATCATCCAAAGTTACTCCTGATGGAGGATCTTCGTACCCCACTAATACCGAATAAATATAATTTGATCCACCTGGTCTAGCTTTCACTAAAACTGACATATCAGGAGGATACGCTCCACCGTTTGCAGCTATTGAGGCTTTTACATTTGGATATGGATTTTTAAATTTATCAGCTGGTCTTCCAGGTCTTGTAAACATTTCTCCTTGTTCGTCTGGGCCATCAGTAATCTCCACACTTGCTGCAATGGCTTTTACTTCTTGTATTGAAAATTCTGGGCCACCGGTCTCACCAAGGTTTCTGTAACTTAAATATTGCATCGAATGGCATGAGGAACAAACTTCTTTGTAAACTTGAAATCCTCTTTGTAAGGAAGCTCTATCGAATTTACCGGTAATACCTTTAAAGCTCCAATCAACTTTAATAGGTTCGGCTTCTCCGCCAGCGCTATATAATTTGGCAGTGGAAGTTATTATTAAAGTAATAATTAATAGAAAACTTTTTATATTAAATCTTAACATTATCCTTCCTAGCGAGTGCTGGATCTGCACCACCAGTAAGCACTGGTTCCGAAATACTCATAGGAATTGGATCTGTTTTCTCTAATAATCCAACTACAGGCATTACAATGATAAAATGAGCAAAGTAATAAATAGTTCCTACTCTAGCTAAAACTAAATATATTCCTTCTGCAGGCATTGCTCCCATATAACCTAGCATTAAAACGTCCAAAACAAATATCCAATAAAACTGTCTATAAATTGGTCTAAACACTGCTGATCTAACTTTAGAAGTGTCTAACCATGGTAAAACAAATAAAATAAAAATTGCTCCGAACATCAAAATTACTCCACCTAATTTATCTGGAACAGATCTTAAAATGGCATAGAAAGGTAATAGATACCATTCTGGAACGATGTGAGCTGGGGTAACCATAGGATTAGCAGGAATATAGTTGTCTGAGTGCCCTAAAACATTCGGTGAAAAGAAAACAAAGCCAGCAAAAATAATCATAAACATTAGCAATGCGAAAGCATCCTTAATTGTAATGTACGGATGGAACGGTACCGTATCTTTTGATGGTTTTTTGATATCAATTCCAACAGGATTATTATTACCAGGTACATGAAGGGCCCAAATATGTAAAACAACTAATCCTAGGATTAGAAAAGGTATTAAATAGTGCAAACTAAAAAATCTATTTAAAGTTGGATTATCTACAGAATAAGCGCCCCACAACCATGTTGTTATACTTTCACCAACAAGAGGTATTGCGCTAAATAAATTAGTAATTACTGTTGCTCCCCAAAAACTCATTTGCCCCCATGGTAAAACATAACCCATAAAAGCAGCGGCCATCATTAATAAGTAAATTAGAAGACCAATAATCCATATTACCTCTCTAGGAGACTTATATGATCCATAAAATAAAGATCTAAAAATATGAATGTAAACAGCAAGAAAGAACATGGAAGCTCCATTGCTGTGAATATAACGAATTAGCCATCCATAATTTACATCTCTCATTATATGTTCAACGCTAGCAAAAGCTAAGTCAGCGTGAGCCACGTAGTGCATTGCTAAAACTATTCCTGTAATAATTTGTGTTAGTAAACAGAAAGTTAAAATACCGCCAAATGTCCACCAATAATTTAAATTTTTTGGTGTTGGATAGTCTGTAAGATGTGCGCCTAGGGTTAAAAGTGGAAGACGGTCGTTGAACCATTTTCCTGCTTTAGACTTTGGTGTGTATTCGTGTTCACTCATAAAAATCTTATCCTATTTTAATCGTATTGTTGTCTACAAATTCAAATTTTGGAATTTCCATATTAGTTGGTGCTGGCCCTTTCCTAATTCTTCCTGATACATCGTAGTGTGATCCATGACAAGGACAAAACCAACCATTATAATCACCCTTATCTTTCAAGGGCACGCAACCTAAGTGAGTACAAACGCCAAGCATCACTAACCATTCATCTTTTCCTTTACGAACTCTATCTTCATCTTTTTGTGGATCTGGTAAATCTGACAAATTGACTGATCTTGCCTCAGCAATTTCATCAGGTGTTCTCCTTTTAAGAAATACTGGTTTACCTCTCCATAATACAGTTATAGAATTACCTGGCTCAACCTGACTAATATCTACTTCGGTTGTAGCTAAAGCTTGTTGAGCTTTATCTGGATTCATTTGATGGACTAATGGCCAAACAACAGCTCCAAGACCTACTGCGCCGATAGTATAACTAGCTGTAAATAAAAAATCTCTTCGATTTACTTTCTTTTCTTCTTTGCTCATTAATGTTTGTGTTTATAATATATATATTTATTTAAACTATGTTTTTAAATACTCTAGGGTCAGAATGACACATAAATTAAGTAATAATAATGCACATAGCTCTATATAAACCAGATATTCCTCAAAATACAGCAGCTATAATAAGATTAGGAGCCTGTCTAAATCTAAAAATTCATATCATTGAACCTTGTGGCTTTAATTTACACGACTCTAGATTTAAAAGAGTGGTGATGGACTATGTGGGAATGAGCAGAATATTTAGATATGAAGGCTATGATGATTTTCTGAAAAAGAATAAAGACAAAAGAATAGTTTTAATGACAACTAAAGCAAAAAAATATTATCATAAGTTTAAATTTAAAAAGAATGACATGATGCTATTTGGCAGAGAAAGTGCTGGAGTACCTGAAAGTTTACATAAAACTATAAAAAATAGAATTAAAGTTCCAATGAATAAAAAAACTCGATCACTTAATGTTGCTATGAGTGTAGCTATAATTTCAGCTGAAGCACTTAGGCAGAATAATTTATTAAAATAATGGTTAATTCAGAATTTAGAAAGAAAATGGCAGATAGTTGGTTCTCTTACCTTCAAATGCAAATTTGTAAATCATTTGAACTACTTGAAAATAATAAGTTACAATTTACAAAAAGGGATTGGCATAAGAAAAAGGTATCGGAAGGTGGAGGAACTTCTTGTCTTTTAACAGGAGGTAAAATCTTCGATAAAGTAGGAGTTAACAAATCAACAGTCTCTGGAGTATTTCCAAAAAAATTTAGATCTAAAATTTTAGGAGCTGAAAAAAAAGGGAAATATTGGGCTTCAGGCGTTTCAGTAGTAGCGCATATGAAAAACCCTAAAATTCCAGCTGTACATTTCAATACGAGATTTATTGTTACTACTAAAGAATGGTTTGGTGGAGGAATGGATGCAACACCAAGTAATGAAGATAAAAAAGAAAGTAAGTTAATTCATGATTATTTAAGAAATGTATGTTTAAAGAATAAAAAAAATTATAAAAAATATAAAAAATGGTGTGATAAATATTTTTATTTACCGCACCGAAACGAAGCAAGGGGAATTGGCGGAATTTTTTTTGATTATGAAACAAAAGATTGGATTAAAAATTTTAAGTTTGTAAGGGAACTAGGATTAGCTTTTATAGATATTTCAAATAAAATAATTAATAAAAAAAGAAAATTAAAATATTCAAAAAAAGATAAGGAAAAGCAATTAATTAAAAGGGGAAGATATGTTGAGTTTAACCTTTTATATGATAGAGGTACAAAGTTTGGTTTAAATTCAGGTGGTAACATTGATTCAATTTTAATGTCTTTACCACCCGAAGCTAAGTGGAAATAGTTATGGATAAAGAACCTATTACAGTAAAAGGTCTTGAAAATTTAAAATCAGAATTAAAAGATTTGAAAAATGTTCAAAGGCCAAAAGTTGTTGAGGCAATTGCTGAAGCAAGATCTCATGGTGATCTAAAAGAGAATGCTGAGTATCATGCAGCTAAAGAACAACAAGCTTTAATAGAAAGTCGAGTTGTTGCTATCAATGATTTAATTGCAAGAGCAAACGTAATTGATGTGACAAAAATTGAAAATAATGGAAAAGTTATTTTTGGCTCAACAGTAAAACTACAAGATTTAGAAAATGATAAACAAATTAATTACAAATTGGTTGGACAGGATGAAGCTGATATTAAAAAAAATGCTATCTTTTTTAAAAGCCCAATAGGAAAAGCCTTAGTTGGAAAAGACAAAGGTGAAATGGTTACAGTAAACACTCCATCTGGTGAAAAAAATTTTGAAATACTAGACGTCGAATATATTTAAGAATTTTGTTTTATTATTTCTTGAACCCTATCATCTGAAATTTTAAAATTATTTTCCATCCATTCTTCTTCAATTTTTCTCAAGACTTTACCCAACAAAACTCCTTCCCTCATTCCTTTATTCATCAAATATTTTCCATCTATATCAAATTTATGTGCTTTAGATTTCAGGATATTTTTCATTGCCTCAGAAAAATTTTTAAAGCTATATTTTGAATTTGATGCAAAGTTTAATATGTTCAGATTTATCAAGTGGCTTTTATCATTTAAATAAATATGCTTCTCGATATCTTTAGTAAAAAAATCTTTATTATTCTGAAGTAACTTTAAATTTTTTGCTAATAAATTTAGATCATCTTTAATGTCATTAGATACGTTGTACTTATGACAAAAATATTCATGATTGCCGTCTTTATCTATTAATAAAATAGCTAGTAGAAGTTTTAGATTGATTTTAGAAGAATTCAGTATTTTTTTTAACCTTTCTAAACGCTTAAGGTTTGCAAATTCAGGGAAAATGAGATTTAAAATTTCCTTCAAATAAGTGCTTTCATTTAAGTTAATAAAAGATTTTAAATTTAAAATTTTAAATAATTCTACTAAAATTCTCTCTTTTGAAATTTTTTTAATCCCTATTAAATTTTGTTTAATCGCATTATTAGTTGTACCTTCAACTTTACTATCATACATAATTTTAAATCTAATAAACCTGATGATACGTAAATAGTCTTCTTCTATTCTTTTGTGTGGATCTCCAATAAACTTGACGTTATTGTTCTTTAAATCAACAGTGCCCATCTGTGGGTCGAAGATTTTTCCATTAATATCTAAATAAATCGCATTAATAGTAAAATCTCTTCTCTCAGAATCTAGCTTCCAATCATCAATGTATTCTACCTCAGCATGTCTTCCGTCTGTCTCAACATCTTTTCTCAATGTTGTGATTTCAAGTTTATGTTTTTTTGATACTAGAGTTATTGTTCCGTGTTCAATACCGGTATCAACTACTCTGAAATTTGTGTTGTTAAATCGTTTTTTAATTTCCTCAGAACTTAATGTTGTTGCTATATCAATATCGTCAATATCATCATTGCTTAGATATTTTCTTACACAGCCTCCAACAAACCTTGCTACAATTTTATCGCTTGGAAAACCCTCTTGAAGTTTTTGAAATACAAATTTTAATTCTTTATCTTTATAAAAGGGAAAAAAAACTCTTTTGATTTTGTTTGTTAAATTAAAGATTTTTTCCAGCATAGATTTTGGCTGGGGCACTAGGATTCGAACCTAGGATGGCGGTATCAAAAACCGCTGCCTTACCGCTTGGCTATGCCCCAATCTTAATCAACCTGATATATCATATATCAGAAAAATTAAACAGTTTTTGCAATTGAAACCCAAAACTTAGGGTAAATTTTTTTCAAATTAATTCGGGCTTTTTTTGCAGAGTTTGGGTTAATAAACAACCCGTAACAAACTGACCCAGATCCTGTCATTCTTGAAAAATAACATCCCTTTTGAAGACTAATGTTATTTAAAATTGTTTTAAATCTAGGATATTTTTTTTCAACAACTGATTGTAGATCATTTTTGCTATTAATTAATAAGTTCAAAAAACTAGTCCTTTTTTTTACCGCTCTTTTATTAAATACAGTTTTACCAGAATGTTTTTTTATTTTTGAATAAATCTCCGGAGTTGAGCATTTAATTGGAGGTTTTATCAAAACAAAAAAGAATGTTTGTTTAATCTTCTGGTTAATAATAGAACCTAAGTTTTTTAAAAAACCTTGTTTATAGAAAAAAAGCTCAAGATCTGTCCCAATTTTTTTTTCGATTATATTCAAATTTTTCTTTGATAGTTTTTTTCTCAGCACGTATTTCATTACTGTAAAAGCATTGCTAGTCCCTCCTCCTAACCCAGCAAAAACTGGTATATTTTTTTTAACAACTACTGAATAACAAGAAGAAATCAGTTTTAATTTTCTTAACAAAACTAAAACCGATTTAATTGAATTATCCTTTTTATTAATGAGTTTAGAAAAAGGACCTGTAAAATTTATTTTATCACTTTTTCCATCAATTTTTTTAATCTTAATTTTATCTTTTAAATTGATTAAACAAAAATAAGATTGAATATTATGAAGGCCACTTTTTTGTTTCGAGTTTACTAATAGACTTAAATTAATCTTTGAATAAGAGCTTAAGACCATAAACTACAAGCCTTTTGTAAGTTTTTCTTCAATTACTTTTTTAAGTTCATCCTCGGTCTTTTCAAGATTTAAAACATAATTCCAATAATATCTGGCTTGAATTTCATTTCCGTTTTTCCAAAGAACATCACCATAGTGATCATTTACTATAGGATCTCCAGGCATCAATCTTACTGCCAGCTGGAGGTATTTTTTCGACTCTTTAAATCTTTTTAATTTAAACAAAGCCCAACCTAGTGAGTCGATTATATAAGGATCATTTGATCTAAGTTTGTTTGCTTTCTCTAACATACTTAAAGATTGTTCAATTTTTACTCCTTGTTCGATCCATGAGTAAGCTAAGTAATTAATTACATATGCTTGGTCTGGATTTGCTTTAAGTGAAGCTAATAAATCTTTTTCTGCATTTTCCCATTCTCCTATTCTTTCATACGCTATACCTCTTCCATCGGTAGCTTCGGCGTATAGAGAGTGATTATTTTTAACTTTACTTATTATCTCAGAATAAAATTTGATAGACTCTTTAAATTTTTCATTGTTTTTTAAAAATTCAGCATAATCAAAAGTTTCATAAATTTCTTTGTTAATTAAATTATCATAGGTGTCAGAAATAATTTTGATAGCTTTTTCTTTCTCCTCTTCCTGTAAATAGATTCTTGCAAGTTGTTTTGCTGAATACCAGCTATATGCTTCTCCTTTTTTACTAAAGGAATTATAAATTTTTTTTGCTTCTTTAAAATTTTCAATTTTATAAAAATTTTCAGCTAATAAAGTATCGTATGAATGAAAATCCTCATTTAAAAACTTTGCCAAATTTAAATAAAAATTTGAGAGAGGATAAATTGATTGAGATGATAGCGCATTAGCAGTTATGTAAAGTATTTCAGCGCTTACGTGTGCTTCATTTTTACAGTTAAAAATAGATATATTTTTATTTTCATTAAGGTCTGCTTTAAATTGATTTAATTTTAAATTTCTTGGGTAAGATTTAAGCGCAGAGTTAACAATTTGTTTTGCTTCCTTTGTCTTTCCTGAATTAAACATAAAAGACGCATAAAAATAATTATATCTGGAGAAATCAGTTTTTTTGTTAGAAATAAGATCTTTATATAAATTTTCTGTATTAGGGCTATCATAATAGCAATTAAGAAAAATGTTTTGAATTTTTTTTAAGTTTTCAAATCTTTCATCTATCTTTTTTATTTCAATCATAGAATTGTTAAGATTGCTGGATCTAAGGTTGGACCAATTATTTAAAGAGTTAGTTACGTAATCATTTAAAACTGATCTTTTTGTTTCTTTTGCCTTTTGAAAGTTTTCTTTTGCAAGATCTAGTTTTGAGTACTTTAGATAGTAAATACCTAAAACTAAACGACTTTCAAAAACATTTACATTTTGTCTTTCTAATTTTTTAGAGTAATTAAACGCTTCTCTAAAATTACCAGAATTAACTAATGAGTATAAATATTTAGCTGAATATTCAGGATGACTAAACTCTAGACCATCCAATTTTCTAAAAAATTTGTATGACTCTTCATATTCATTTTCATTAAAAGATAATATGCCAGCAAAATAATCAGAAACACGATCAGCTCTGTCAAATTTATCCAAAGAATTTGCATGGGATGTGAATAAAAAAGTAATGACAAATAATGCTAGTCCTATACTCTTTAATTTTAATTTAGATAAATACATAAATGAACAAAAAAGATATTAATCCAGTTAAGTTAATTAATTATTACAAACTTATAAATCATAATTTAATTTACAATAACAAGGCAATCAATAGATATAAAAAGAATAATCTTGGGTTATCAGGAGATAAAGCTGAAAATTTAGAAAAATTAAAAAAATCGATCCTAAGTTTAAATAATTGCGATCTAAGAAGACAAGCAAAAAATATTGTGTTTAGCGATGGGAACCCTAACTCTAAAATCATGCTTATCGGAGAAGCTCCAGGTGCTAATGAAGATGAGGAAGGTTTGCCTTTTGTTGGTCGAGCAGGAGCATTACTAGACAAAATGCTTGCTGCAATCGATTTAGATCGAAAAAAAGTTTATATATCGAATATCATTAATTACCGACCACCAGATAACAGAAGGCCAACAGATGAAGAAATTAAAAGATATCTTCCATTTATAACGAAACATATTGATATTATAAGTCCAAAGATCCTAGTCCTACTTGGAAGTACAGCTATGAACGCATTAATAGGAAATGAAGTTGTAATATCTAAAATGAGGGGAAAGTGGATTGAAAAAAAATTTGGGAATTGCAAAACTTCAGTGATTATTACATTTCACCCAGCTTTTTTAATGAGACAACCAGCACAAAAAAAGATGACTTGGATTGACTTAAAAATGATAAGAGACAAAAAAATCTGACAGATAAATTGAAAAATAAATTAATCACTGCAGGAGTTGATGAGGTTGGTAGAGGGTGTCTTGCTGGCCCAGTGGTTTCTGCTGCTGTAATACTTAAAGAAGGAATAAACTTAGATCTTTTAAAAGACTCTAAGAAATTTACTTTTAAAAGGAGAATAGAAATTTCAAAGCATATAAAATCTTATTCTTATTACGCTATTGGGCTAGCATCCGTAGATGAAATTCTAGATTTAAATATTTTACAAGCTTCACTGTTATCAATGAAAAGGGCTTTAGAACAATTAACTGTTAAACCAGATTTAACCTTAATAGATGGAAACTTTGCGCCAAGTGGCTTAAAAAATTATAAAACGATAATTAACGGTGACGAAAAAGTTAAAGTAATTAGCGCAGCTTCAATTATTGCAAAAGTATATAGAGACAAATTCATGATTAAACTCTCTGAAAAGTTCTCTAATTATGCTTGGGAAAGTAATTTTGGTTACGGTACCAAAGCTCACTTAGATGGATTAAAGAAATATGGTGTAACCTCACATCATAGAAAAGGTTTCAAACCCATACACAAGATATTGTCGAACTAAGAATCTCTAACACAAGTGTACTCATTTTTTTAACAAAAGGGTTTGACCCTGAATTCAATTTAAGGTTGAATCCGAAAAATGTTAAAGTTTTCAAACCAAATCGTTAATGGAGATTGTTTAAAGGAAATAAAAAAAATTCCTAATAAGTCTTTTGATTTAGTTTTTGCTGATCCACCTTACAACATGCAAATAGGAGAAAAATTAACTCGTCCAGATGCAAGTAAAGTAAATGGGGTGAATGATAAGTGGGATCAATTTAATAGTTTCAAGCATTATGATGAATTCTGCATTACTTGGCTTAATGAATGTAAAAGAATTCTAAAAGATAATGGAAGTATTTGGGTAATAGGATCATATCATAATATTTTTAGATTAGGTTACCACTTGCAAAATTTAGATTACTGGTTGCTTAACGATGTTATCTGGAGAAAAAATAATCCTATGCCTAATTTTAGAGGAACTAGATTTACTAATGCACATGAAACTCTTATCTGGGCTTCAAAAAATAAAAAAACAAAATATACGTTTAATTATCAATCGTTAAAATGCTTAAATGATGACTTGCAGATGAGATCAGACTGGACATTACCTATTTGTAACGGAAAAGAGAGACTAAAGAAAAACGGAAAAAAAATTCATTCTACACAGAAACCGGAGGCGCTTTTACATAGAATTATTTTAGCTACCACAAATAAAGGTGATGCCATCTTTGATCCATTTTTAGGTACTGGAACAACAGCAGTAGTAGCTAAAAAATTGGGTAGAAAATATTTTGGAATAGAAAGTGATAAAAAGTATTTCAAAGCTGCTGGTGAACGAATAAAAAAAGCTAAAGTAATTGAGGATGAATATTTAGATACTATTGAAAACAATAAATCAAAACCAAGAATACCTTTTGGTTCTCTTGTAGAACTAGGAATATTAAAGCCAGGTACTACCCTATTTGATCCTAAAAAAAAGATTAATGCTAAAATTATGGCTGATGGAAGTATTAAGTATAAAGAGTCAGAGGGTTCAATTCATAAAGTGGCAGCAAGGATTATGGGAGCTGAAAGCTTTAATGGTTGGACTTATTGGCATTGTAATATTAATGGATCCACTGTTGTAATTGATAGTTTAAGACAAAAATTTATCTCAGAAACTAAAGCTTAATTCTTATAAACTTTACCTAAGTATCTTTTTACAAAAAATTTACGTTTTACCAAAAACTTCAAAAATAGATTTCTGACATTTTGCATAATTTTGCTTGAAAAGTGAAATGCAAAGAAATTAAAATTTGATCTACTTCTTATGATTTTTGCCCTTTTTGATCTAATTTCAAAATAATTATTTTCTTTATCAAGCTTATCTTTTGTCATTAAATTAAATATTTCAAAAGCACTTTCTATAGACTGTCCAGCACCTTGTGCGAGTGTTGGCAAAAATCCATTAAAAGCGTCACCAATATAAAATACCTTTTTATTAGAGGAAGGAACAATTTTTGGTGTAAAATATAAAGGCCATGTTTTTGTTTCATTCTCAAATATATTTTTAAATTTTGGATTTTGTTTTAAAACTATTTCTTGAACTAACTGTTTAACGTTATCAGGTTCATATTTTTTACATCTCATTATACAAACCATATTAAGTTCTTTTTTTTTATTTATTGGATAAAGAACAATATGACTATTATTTCCAAGCATTAAACTTATATTTTCTTCATTTATATCTAATTCAGATTTTGATTTTAGTATTACTCTCGCTGCAATAGCTTTTTTAAATCTCGGCTCATTTTTTTTCATTTCAAAGAATGATCTAGTATTTGAAAATATTCCATCAGCAGCAATAACAAAATCTACTAGATCATTTGTGTTATCATCAAATTTGATAAAAACTTTGTCTTTAAGTTCAGAAACTTCTTTCATTTTTTTTCCAAATCTTAAATGCTGAGTGTAAATATCTTCTTTCAAAAATTCGATTAAAGTAGATCTTTGAAGAGTTGTGTATTTTGCTTCAGGGCTATTAAACTTAGATAAGTTTAAATCACATATTTTTTTATTTTGAAAATTATAAAAATCTATTGTTTTTGGGTGAAATATTTTTTCATTATTTATTTTATTGAAATTTATTTGATTTAAAATTTTAATGCTATTAGTTGCTAATTGAATACCGTAACCCTCCTCAAGAGACAAACTTTCCTCCCTCTCATAAACCATGAATTCATGATCGGTATGTTTTTTTAATAAGTTCGCAAGAGTTAATCCTGCAATTCCAGCGCCAATTATTGCAATTTTTTTTTTCATTAAAATAAAGATGAAACTTGATTAAATATTTTTTTAGTAAAACTAGGAATAAACTCTTTGTTTTTTTCTAAAGAATACCATTTATAATTCGCAGGAATTTTATTGGAGAACTTGTAATATAAATTAATATTTAATTTTAAATTAGATATAGAGTTATTATAGTTGTTTAACAACTTCCAGCTTCTAGTGTTATTTTCATTTGTTTCTTTTATCATAGGTAAATTAAAATTTTTTAAAAATCCAAGATTGTTTTTTTTAGTTAAAGCAATTTGTCTCTTATTATTTAAAAAACAAAAAATATCATAGTTTTTATTTTTAATCATTTTTTTAGATGTAGTTCTAATTTTTTTAGAAGATTTAAAATACTTACAAGTTTTGTTCAAACAGCAAACGAAACATTTTGGGTCTTTTGGCCTACAAATTAATGCTCCAAATTCCATAAGTGCTTCAACAAAATCTGCATTTCTTTTATTGTTGAAAAGCTTCTTTGAGTTAGAATTAACTAATTTGTTATAATCAATTTTAGCTTCTTTTTTATTTAAGTTTCTTGCAAATACTCTTTTAACATTTCCATCTACAGCTATTCTAGGTTGATCGTATACCAAACCTAGCAAAGCGCTCCCCGTATAATCTCCAATACCTGGAAGTTTTTTTATTTCATTTAAGTTTTTTGGCAATTTTCCTTTGTAAAGATTTATTAGTTGGTTTGCACATACGTAAAGATTTCTAGCTCGTCTGTAATAACCTAGTCCCTCCCACATTTTTAAAATTTGTTTTTCGTTACTTTTTGAGAGTGACTCAAGCGTTGGAAATTTTTTAGTAAATTTTTTAAAGTAAGGTAATACCGTTTTAACTTGCGTTTGCTGAAGCATAAATTCACTCAATAACCTGTAATAAAGCTTTTTTGGGGACTTTTTGCTCACACGCCATGGTAGATCACGTTTGCTATTATCATACCATGCTAGAATTTTTTTTGATAAAGTTGGATCTAAATGCATAGTAAAAATAATAATAAATCACAAACCTTCATTCAAGGGCTCAGGCCTTTTTCGAGCTCTATACCCAAGACTTTAAAAAAACATCTTAGAAAAGGTGGATATAATTATTCGAATATAGTGGATAATTGGACAAAAATAGTAAATAAAAAAATTGCTGATGCTTGTTACCCCATTACTGTGAAAATGGGGAAAAAAATGAGAGAAGGTACTTTGGTATTAAATGTTATACATGGCAAAGAGTTGGAGGTTGAGTACGAGAAAAATGAAATCATGGATAAAATAAATAGTTTTTTTGGATACAAATGTATCAGCAGCGTAATACTAAAAATTGTACAAGATACAGTCAAACCAAAAAAGAATTTTCCAAAAATTAAAGATTTTTCAAAAATTGAAAATAAAATGAACAAGGTTAATGATGACACATTGAAAAGTTCTCTAAACAATTTTTTAAAGGCATTTAATGAAAGAAATAATTAAAATTTTTTATACAGCCACTTTTTTATTTTTGATTACTTTAACAGTAGAGGCTGAGAGCAAAGTTTTAACCCTTGGTAGTTCTGATGCAAAAGTTACTGTAAAAGTTTTTTCTTCCTTAACATGTCCACATTGTGCTACCTTTCACATCACAGTTTTTGATAAAATGAAAAAGGATTACATCGATAAAGGTTTAGTAAAATTTGAACATCATGCATTTCCTTTAGACCTCGCTGCACTAAATGCTGAGGTAATTGTAAGATGCGCATCAAGTGAAGAAAAAAAATTTGAACTACTTGATGAAATGTATAACCAACAAAGAGTCTGGGCTGTTGGTTCTGATATTAATAAAATTAATGTCTCAATTAAAAAAATTGGCTCTGACTTAAAATTATCTGAAGATAATATGAATGATTGTTTAAAAAGTAATGATGCTCAAGATAATATACTTAACCAAAGAATAGAAGCTCAAAAGAAATATAAAATTAAGTCCACGCCAACAATTATAGTGAATGAAAAAGAATACACTGGCAAAGTAAATTACGAAAAATTTAAAAAAATTATTGAAAAAAATTTATAAATGAAATTTAAAAAGCTAGATATTACAGGATTTAAATCATTCTCAGATAAAGCAACTTTTTTAATTGAAGATGGTTTAACTGGTATTGTTGGGCCTAATGGGTGTGGAAAATCTAACATTGTTGAGTCTTTAAGATGGTGTATGGGAGAAAACTCTGCAAAAAGTATGAGGGGCTCTGGAATGGAAGATGTAATTTTTTCAGGCACTTCTAACAGACCTTCTAAGAATATTTCTGAGGTAACTTTATTATTAGACAATCAAAGTAAAGAGGGCCCAGCACAGTTTAAAGATTTTGAAGAAGTATCTGTAAGAAGAAAAATTGAAAAGGATAAAGGTTCAAAATATTACATAAATGATAAAGAAGTAAGAGCGCGTGATGTTCAAACGTTTTTTGCAGATTTATCAACTGGTGCGCATTCGCCTTCTTTGATAAGTCAGGGAAAAATTGGTCAACTTGTTACTGCTAAACCGATTGAACGTAAATCTATTTTAGAAGAAGCTGCAGGAATTTCTGGTATTCACGCTAGAAGACAAGAGGCGGAAACAAGATTAAATGCAGCTGAAAATAATTTAAAACGTGCTGATGAGCTCAAAAGACAACAACAAAAACAATTAGACAATTTAAAAAAACAAGCAGAAGAAGCAACGAGATACAAAGAAATTTCAAAAGAAATAAAAAAAGCTGAAGCGGGTTTATATTATTTAAAGTTAAGAGAAATCGAGCAGGACAAAAAACAAATTCTAGAGAAACTCGGCGAATTAGAAGATGATATAAGTGCAGTTAACATCGACTTTAATCATAACAATTCTTTATTAGATGAAGAAAATAAAAAACTTGCTCCTCTTAGAGATAAAAAAATGGAGAGCGCTGCTAGCTTACAAAAGCTTAATTTGGACATGACTAATCTCGAAGAAGAAGAGACTAGAGTAAAGTCGCTTCAAGAAAAATTAGATAAATCTATCAAAACAATTGAGTCAGATCTAGAGCGAGAAAAGAGCATTTCTTTAGATGCTGATTTAAATGAAAAAAGAATTTCAAAAGAAAAAGAGGAACTTTTAAATACTGAAAATAGCCTGTTGCAGGTAGAGGCTAATTCATCGAGAGAGCTAAGAGAGTCAAAAGGACAGCTTAATAATCTTCAAAACCAACTTGAGGCTGTACTTGATCAAATAGAAAAAGATATAGATGAAGATAAAAAATTATCTAAAGAAAGATTTCAAGATTTAAGACAATTAGTCAAAAGCATTACATCATCACAAGAAGATTATGCAGAAAAGTTTGGGAAGGATAAATCTATTCAAAGTGACTCCATTAAAAGAAAGGAAAGAATTAAGAATATAGATGTAGAGTTAGAAAATTGGAGAAATCTAAAATCAAATTCGGAAAAAATGATATCTGAATTAACTGATAGAAAAAATAAGTTACTTGGCGAAATTAACGAAAATAAAAAAAATCCAGAAAGAATAGCAACCTCAAAAGGACAAAATCTTCAAAACCTGGAAAATACTAAAAGAAGAAATGAAGAAATAGAAAATGAATTATTAGAAGCAGAAAAAAAATATAATTCGATTAATCAAAATATAAAAGAAATTCAGTCCAAACTTTCTGATTTAAAAGAAAATAAAGCAAGAAATGAAGCAACAATTGAAGGAATAGAAAATAGAAAGAGAGACTTATTATACTCAGTTAAAAGTGAACTTAACATTGATAATGAAAATTCTATCCTGTCTCAATCCGATTTGAATAATGTTTCTCCAGAAAGTCTTCCTTCCTTAGAGGACCAAACCCAAAAAACTGAAAAAATAAAAAAACAAAGGGAGTCTCTTGGTTCAGTTAATTTAAGAGCAGATGAAGAGACTAAAAAATATGAGACCGAAATAAAAAAAATGGAAGATGACAGAGCCGACCTATATTCTGCAATAGTAAAATTAAAATCTAGTATAGAAGAATTAAACCAAAAAGGAAGAGAAAGACTTTTAGAGGCTTTTACAAAAGTTAATAGAAAATTCAATGAAGTTTATACAAAATTATTTAATGGAGGGTCAGCTAAGATTGAGCTTGTGGACTCTGATGATCCTTTAGAGGCTGGTTTAGAAATGTTTGTTTCTCCTCCTGGTAAAAGATTACAATCAATTACTTTATTGTCTGGTGGTGAACAGGCTTTAACTGCCTTGTCATTAGTTTTTGCTGTTTTTTTGGTAAACCCTTCACCAATTTGTGTATTAGATGAGGTGGATGCACCTTTAGATGACGCCAATGTAACAAGATTTTGTGCACTACTTGATGAATTAACAAAAATAACAAAAACTAGATTTATTATTATCACTCACCATGCTCTTACAATGTCTAGAATGCATAGACTATTCGGAGTAACGATGGCTGAACAAGGTGTGAGCCAGCTTGTGTCTGTTGATTTACAAAAAGCCGAAGAATTAGTTGCGTAGACTGAATGAAAATTCCTGAAGACTTTAAAACTCGCCTAAAAATTGCAAAATTAAAAATAAAAAAACAAGATCAATTAGATAGCGAAAAAAGAGGCTTATTTTTGGGCGGTGCTTTTAAATTAGGCACAGAGTTGGTGTCTGCTGTAGCAGTTGGGACAATAATTGGGTTTATTTTAGATAGTTGGTTTGATACTAAACCATGGTTAATAATAATTTTCTTTTTTTTGGGTGCAGCTGCAGGCATTTTAAATGTAATTAGAGCTGCAAACAAAATGCAAAAAGAAAATAACAAATGAAATAAGGTTTTATGGCAGGTAATCCAATGCAACAATTCAGCGTCCACAAAATTGGACCTGAAATAAATATCGGCGGTGTTGATTTATCATTTACTAATGCCAGCCTTTTCATGGTTATAAGCGCTGCAATAATTTTACTTTTTTTATTCGTGGGAACTAAAGAGAAAAAAATTGTTCCAGGAAAAGTTCAACTAATTGCTGAAATGTTTTACACCTTTGTAGCAAAAATGATTAGCGATACTGCTGGATCAAAAGCAAAACCTTACTTTCCTTTTATCTTTAGTTTGTTTATGTTCGTTTTATTTTGTAACATGGTGGGAATGTTGCCCTACTCATTTACAGTAACAAGTCATATCATTGTTACTTTAATAATGGCTTTATTTATTTTTATTGCTGTAACAATAATTGGATTTGCTAAACATGGATTTAAATATTTAAGTATATTTGTTCCAAGCGGAGTACCAGCAGTGCTTTTACCTTTAATAACTGTAATTGAGATTATTTCATATTTAAGTAGGCCTGTAAGTTTATCTGTTAGGTTGTTTGCAAATATGATGGCCGGTCACACAATGTTAAAAGTTTTTGGAGGATTTGTAATAAGTTTAGGATTATTAGGTGGATGGTTACCACTTGGTTTTTCAGTAGCATTAACAGGCTTGGAAATACTTGTAGCTTTTCTGCAAGCTTATGTTTTTGCAATATTAACCTGCATCTATTTAAATGATGCATTAA
>Ga0209631_10002894_pt1 | contig 20140 bp, 13 predicted proteins | sample COG_08_FD_184752 | JGI IMG/M metagenome (GOLD analysis project Ga0209631, IMG submission 184752) | Pelagic Microbial community sample from North Sea - COGITO 998_met_08 (SPAdes) (version 2) | ecosystem: Environmental > Aquatic > Marine > Neritic zone/Coastal water | place: Helgoland, sampling...
TCGCTCTTCGGAACCGGCTGCTGCGAGGGTTGCGTTCATCCGTTCCGTGGTAGTAACGGCCCAATTCTCATCGCTCATCACTTCAGCAACGTCTCCGAATCGTAAACCGATTCGATTGATTTTATCAGCATATGTCGGGCCAATACCTCTGCCAGTGGTTCCAATTTTCTTGTCCAAACCGTCGAGGAAGCGATGGTAAGGAAGAATCACATGCGCTCTTTCGCTGACGTACAATCGCTCTCCACGCGGGTCTTCGCCTGTCGTGTCTTTCCAACCGGTCAACTCAGAGTCGAGAACCCATGGGTCAACCACCATGCCATCACCCAAGACAAGGTTACATTCCTTGCGAGTGATACCAGACGGTAGGAGGTGGAACTTCAGTATTTGATCGCCAAGGACAACCGTATGTCCTGCATTGTTGCCGCCTTGGAAGCGAGCCACCCAAGTGGCTTGTTCGGCAATTCGGTCGACAAGTTTTCCTTTTCCTTCATCTCCCCATTGGGCTCCAAGAACGACTGTGGCTGGCATAGAACTCTCCTCACCCCATTGCCCTCGCGTACCGTCTTTGAACTATCCGTTCAATTTCCAGTGATTTCGGTACGAAGGAATTGAGTTGATGCCGGATTATTCGGAAGAAACTGACAGTGAAAAAATTCAGTGTTGGGCACGAAACAAGGCATGTCAAGCGCTTGCATTGTCGAACAGAAAACAACCTTTTATAATCAGTAGTGAGATGTTCCTAATTGTTGCCAACCACGGACACCACAGTGTAAAACCGCTTCACGCAGTTTCAGCCACGGCGAGCATCCCCTCGTGGGATTTATATACCTCGGATGACAACTATGTAACATGAGGTTAACAAGATGAAAATTTACTCCGAAGGAAATGCAGGCGAGAAGCCGAACAAAAAGCAGAAAGGCGAATCAAACCGCAGCGGTACAGGCGTCATCCGCCGCACGCTTGAGGGTCACACACGGCCCTGTGAGGACTGCGGTGTCACCGATTGGCAGATGGACGACAGCAGAGGCGAAATAACCTGCAACAGCTGTGGCCTTGTTGTCGAAGAGAACGTGATCGACCCAGGAGCTGAATGGACCAATCGTGACAGAAGCCAAGATCGCTCTCGTGTTGGCCAGCCGCTCACCTACACCCTTGCCGACAAAGGACTCAACACCACCATCGATGTTCGCGATTTGAACACCGGCAGCGCAGGAAGACACGGGATAACCTCTCAATCGAGGAGAGAATGGCGACGCCGACGTGTTATTGATGAACGCTCAAAGACTCGGAAGAGTCGAGAACGTAATTTGGTACGTGCGAATCAATTCATACGCGACCATTCAGGCCTACCAAAACCATTGCAGGAAGAATCCGCTCGACTCTACCGGCGTTTGTCCGGTGAAGGTTTCGTAACCGGGCGTTCGATTGCTGGAGTGACTGCAGCATGCGCATACCTTGTAGCAAGACAGGAAAACCTGCCGCGTCAAATCAGTGAAATCTCAGAAGCGTTTGATGTCAAGGAAAAGGAATTGTCCCGACTGATTCGACAGGTGTCGAGAAAACTCAATCTCCACAAGATCTCATCCCCTGACCAGTACTTTGACAAATTTATCTCAGACCTACAATTACCACCAAGTATCCACACACAACTGGACCACTTGTGGAGCGTTATTCAACCGCATGACGAGTTGTGGCAAGGAAAGAAACCGATGGGTGTTGCTGCTGCGTTACTGTACAAAGTGGCCAACGAATCAAGCTCGCCCCGAACACAATCTGAAGTGTGCCAAGTCGCCAATGTCTCCGAAGTGACACTTCGTGGTCTGCTTCGCCTCATTGAAGGGCTACTTGGACAGCTCGGTGAAGTTTCAAAGCAGTGAATTTTGCTTCAAACGAAGGAGAAACTTGAAGGACGACATCGGTTGGCGAATAGACATGGGATTCAAATCGAAGGCGAGAAAGCATAAGGCTGAATCTGGCGAAGAAACAGCGACAAAGAAGAAATCCTCGGAAAAGGTCGGGGAAATTCCCTGTGGCGTCAAATCCTGCGATGGATTCGCCGACAAGAGTCTCGGTGGCCGCTCACTTTCCATTGACAACGCTATCGACGTTTGGGGTGACAGCGGCTACACCGAACGTAAAGGTCGAGTACGGGTTTGCAAAAGTTGCTACCGGAAATGGAAGAAGGACAACAAGTCTGAGGACACCTACTGATTATATTCACTTTCAGTTTCATCCGAGGGGTGTGGCGAAAGAAAGTGTACCGACGGCTCTGCTTTCGTATGTATGAACAACAGAGTAGTCATCCGTAGCCTTGTCACATCAGAAGGCAACCTCGTAGCCATGGACGACGGTGCTATTGTTTGGCGTCCAACACTTGGAACGAGGGTGCAAATTAAACTTGAAGCCGTTGCGACGGTACTCCTCGCCGTGAAAGGTCCAACAGGATGCTATGACATGGTCGCTGTCGGCGATTCAACCGGTGGCATAAGCATCCTTTCTTTACCACGCCTCGACACCATCGATAAGTTCAGTATCGAAGGAGGTATTGTTCGCTCAATTAATGCAGTGAGTGATTCCTCTGGGAAATTCCTAGCAGCAGCACAAGATGGAAGTGTATGGGTGATCGGAAACCAGGTCCCTGGGAGAGTTGTCCACCTCTTTTCGCACACTGGACCGATTACAAGCCTTCGAGTTCTTGGGGACTCAATTTTGATTCAAAGCGGTTGGAATCGACGCACTTACGATTGGACCGGTGAAACGACCAATGTTTTTGATGGCACAAGACAATTCCAAGTGAAAGAAACACAACGGGCCAACAGGCGTGCTCGAATCCTCGAATCAGAGCAATTACGTAAGGAAAAATCACAACCACTGATGCTGGACTTACCTGTCCTCGGCTAGAGACTTTCATTCTCTTCAAGTGGCCAAGGCGGATGCGGTGTGTACCACAATGCCGTTTGTGCAGGTCGAGGTACTGAACGAGGCACTTGCCCATCGTTTTCTAAACATTGTTCGAAGAATTCGATGTGTTGCTCGACAACTTCCCGAACATGTTTCAATCCCTTGATAGCAGGCCCCTGAAGAGGTATGAGTGACTTCGGTTTGAACGTTAAAATCCGTTGTAGACTGGAGATTAAATCCGGTAGGCATCCACTTGGCAAATCCCATCGAGTCGGGCGGTCAGCACGAGGAATCAACGTGCCTACAATCATCATCTTTTGTTCAGGAATCCAATACCCCATACCATCCGATGAATGCCCTGGCAGGCCAACGGACTCAACTTGTCCGTCCCCCAATGCAAAGACGTCTCCATCCTCAACTTTTTGAGTGAATACCGGTGGCATATCCGAATCGAAACGGTTCGCCCAAGTGGTGAAAAAATCTCCAGTTTCCAATGCAGCCTGTCCATCCGGGTGGGCATGAACAGCACAACCATCAAACGACTTGGAGAGGTGCTGAGCCCCTCCGGAGCAAGGATACCGTTTGCTGGTTAACAAAATGCGGTCGAGACTACCGCCTTCATCCAGAACGCCCTTGATTCGCTCAACTTGCAATCCTTGATACCATGAAGTCCCTGCATCGATGAGAAGACTCCCCATAGAGCCACCAATGACCACCAAATTGGCGTCGTGGTGTATGGCCGGCAGGCGTAGGACACGCATGTTCTCCCGAATCGCTGATACACCTTGAACCATACTCTCCCAGCAAATGCACAGTTGGAAGCAATGCCCTATCCATTTTATGACACTCGGTTGCGATTAAATAGGGGAAGTGAGTCGCAAAGCCATGGCACGATTCCCAGAAGCTGAAGCTCGCTTGCTTCACCGCAAGATTTGCATGCGCTGCAACGCACGCAACGCAGTACGTGCTGTGCGCTGTAGAAAATGCAGCTATAAGGGACTACGTCCAAAGAACATCGAGCGCAAGGGCGCATGATGAACAACTTTCTTTGAGATTCTTCTCAATTCAATCCAAGCAATGGCATCAGTATGGCCATTGGATCACCGAGCAAAAACATCGGAATGATGGCAGGGAAAAGGAACACGAGCAATGGGAGTTTTTGACTTACCCATACGCTCTCGACTCCTGCTTCTTTCAATTCAAATAATGCAGCATCGACTTCCTCGGTTGATGGAGACTTACGAGGTGCACGTTTTCGGTGGTAGACCTCGAGCGAACCATTTGGCTTTTCGACAAGTGTTGTGAGCAGCCAAACATGACGATGAGGAACTTCATGGCGAGGTATCTGAATCGCATGCCATGCCAAGAATAAATCTGAAAAACTTCTCACATGGCCTCGAATCAGATTAAGCGTTAACAGAATGAACGGGATGGCAAGGAAAGACAGCCCCCCCCACATGAGAAGCGCAAAAGCAGGCGGTAATGTAAACAGAGCATCACCGGTGGCGGATGAGAATGTCAACGGCATGGTCGACCAACTGGGAATCAATACTGCAACCCACATCAACGCCTTAGCATCCGCACCACCATGGAGCATTCGGACTCGCCAGGCCAAATCAATCAGTAGAATGAGCGGGAGGACCGCTAAAGTAGACCACCACAGAGCACCAAGCCCTTCCTCATTACCGACAAGGACATCGACTGGATGAACGGACTGATAGGTGACTGCACCGAAAATCAAGCCAACTGCACTGGCAACGTACCATAGAGCAACGATTTGGTCAAGTCGGGAACCTGCTCGAATGTCCGAAAGTGTTGGTCTGCCAAGAACCGCACCACTGGCATAAGCAACCGCAGCAGATGCTGTCAGATAAATGGTCCAATCCGCACCCTGTGTCATCAAATCCAGTGCCCAGAGAAACAAGGCAGGCTTAATCCATACCAGCCAGTGCTCATTTTTCACTCGTCGTTCTTTGTGATCCATCCATGCGGCCCAACCCATACCCAAGAAGAGCGTAAAGATACGGGCCCAACCCAAAATATCGGTTTCGGAGAGGGCCATGACCTTCGGATGGCGGCAATGGACTTAAAGACGGCCTCCACACACGACACATTACGAACAGTGGTGCATGATAATGGATATTGAAAACAGACTCCAGCAAGTAGCCACGGTCATCAACCAAATTGACGACCCTAAAGTTCCTCGAAATATTCGCCGCCAAGCGAAAGAAGCATGCGAACAATGGCTGTTGAACAAGGCTAAGAAATTGGATGTACGAATTGCAATGGCTCAATCAAAGCTTGAGGAATTATATGAAGATCCGAACATCCCTCCAGAATTCGGCACACTCATCTTGATGATTAACACCGAACTGGAGAAGATTCTCACCGAAGTTCTGTGATTACTCTTCTTCCATTACATCGATGAACTTCGATAAAATTGGGCGCAATTCCTTGTCCATTTTACCTTCACTTAACATTGAAACGACTTCCGTCATGATTGGGTTGTCGCCAACAGCATCTGCTGCCAATGAAATAATGTCAATTTGGTCGTCTGAAAGTTTGTTTCGTTTCAAAGCACGCTGGGCAGCAATACGTCCAGCTATGAGTTTTACTTTGTAATCTGAATAGCCAAGAAGCACCTGCAATTGGTTGAGGGATTGGCTTTCAAAATTGGAAATCTTACCGTCACGCATAGCATCGTCCCATGCTTCATCGATGGACGGTGCACGCTCGGACATCAAAATCGCAAACGGTTGTGTTGCCTCGATATTCTCAAGAACAATCTTGATGATGACCGCAAATGGAACGGCCAGAACCATACCGAGAATCCCCCAGCCTGCGAATGAAATGGATGTGACGAGCAACAAAAGAACCGGTGAAAGGTCGAGTGCTCGACCTGCCCATTTGGTCTCGATGATTTGACCCCAAACTTGTTGATTTGCAAGAAGCAAGAGAACCAAAAGCATCAGGGAGTTGGGTTCCAACAAAATAACACCCAAGATGATTGGAGGCATCGTGGCGATAAGCGAACCAATGTAAGGCACATAGTTCAACAAGAAGGTAATTAGCGCCCAAGTGAACCACAAATCAATATCGAACAAAAGCATCACAATACCAGCACAAACCGCAGTACCTGCGCCAACACCCGTTTTCACAACGATGTATGTATTGACACTGGCTTCGATTTTTGAACGAACGATTTGTACTTTTTTGCTCCCGCCATCAGGCCACGCCCGTTCTATCCGACCAGGAAGAAGACTGGCTTCGAAAATGATGAAAATAAGGAAGAACATCACGGTCACACTGGTTGCAATCAAACCTCCGACATTGGAAACCATGCTCATAGCTGCATCTGAAATCTTCTGATCATCTTCAAGCAACCCCATTGAAGCAAGGTCATCGGCCAGTGTCGTATTGGCAGAATTCGAATCTGAACTGAGTGCGGAGCCAATCAGCGGGGATTGCTTCAAATCACTCCATCTTTCCTCTAATTTCACGTTGTACAATTCCATTTGTTCTTCGTCTTGAATCAAGTCATTTGCCTGCTGATAAGCCACAAATGAGGCAGCAGAAACAACCAGCAACGTCAGCAAAACCATCGTTAGATACGAAAGAATAGTTGGAAAACCGTTACTTGAAAGATAGTCCGAGCCGGGTTTGAGAACGAAATAGATACCTAAAGCAATGAAGAACGGCTGAAGAACACCTTTCAGCACAATGAGCCAAATCACCAGTAGGGTAATCAGCAAAGATATGTGAGCAAATGTCGATACTCGACGATTAAATCGTCCGGAGTCCCAACCAGGTCCAACTACTTCCATACTTGGCGAGAAACAACTTCACCACTTGAGTGTTTAGGATTCTTCACTGGCATTGGGTATTGGTTGGAGGTCTTCTTCAAGATGAGGCAGTTTCAACGAGAGTACGGCGGCTAAGAGCATCATTAAACCACAAATGTGGAACGCAGTATGGTAGTCGAATGGCCATGCACGGCTAACGGTCAATGTCCACACCAAACCTCCTGTCAACGGTCCAAGGATACGTGCAAAAGCACCGAGCGACTCTTGTGCACCCATCACCACACCCAATTCATAGCCGTTGGATTTAGCAACTCGAGTCAAGAACGATGAAGAAGATGGCTGGAAGATTCCATTACCCAAGGCGATAATGATGGATACAATCAAAATGTGAAACCAACTGCTTGACGCCTCAGTGTAAGGTATCAAAACCAGCCCAATACCTGTAAGAACACTTGCCATCGGTATCAGTGTGCGTGAACCGAATTTACGAGTCAGTGGACCGATGAAAAGACCTTGCGTAACGATTCCGGTGATTCCAATCATTGCAAATACGCGCCCATTATCTGCTTCGGAAAAGGCTAAACCTCCGTTCTCCGGACTCATCTCGGTATAGAGAATGAACACAGCATGCATAATGGTAAACCCAAATGTGAACAGCATCGAGACCCAAATGACGAGCGAAACGTTTGGCGCTTTGAGCATTGAAACTGAACTTTTCATGATGTGAACCATGTTGGTCATCCAAGGAACTCTCTCCTTCTGTGTACGAGATTCAGCAGGTAACGATTCGGGCAATGAGCGGAAAGCGATGATGAGAGAAAAGACGGACAACACACTTGCCACTAAACATGGGAGTAAGTATGGATGTGAATCAAAAATTGTACTTTCAAACCAACCCCAGCGAGAAGCGGGATCAGAGAGTTCACCGCCGATGAACGGCCCAAACGTGAATCCAAGACCGAACGCCGCCCCTATGATTCCCATTCGTGTTGCAAGTTGTTGTGGCGTACTGACATCGCCAATGTAGGCGCGTGCAACGGCGATGTTGCCGTTGAAAACGCCTGCAAGAAAACGTGCCACGAAAGCAAGAATGAGGGTGTTTGCTAATCCAAACAAAGTGAAGAAGACAGTGTTTCCAACAAGTCCAACCATCAAGACGGGACGTCGCCCGATTCGGTCGGACACGGAGCCCCAAAACGGAGAAAACAAGAATTGTGCCGCTGAATACGAAGTCATGAGCAAGCCAACCCAAAGGCCAATGTTCGCAGTTTGACCTTCGGGTGTCAAATCTTCAACCAGATACGTGAGGAACGGTATGACAATCCCAAAGCCAATCATGTCAATCATTGTAACGAGAAAGAGAACGAAAAGTGCCCCTTTGCTCGCATCTTGGACGGTTACACCGCCAACTGCTGACTCAGACATGACTTCGCCAGGACTTGGCCTTTTAGTAACCCTCGCTCACAAGCGAGAAGACTTTCCAGTTTGCACTAACGTTAGGCAGATGTCAAGGAACTTGCAGCAGGCGTCAGACGGTCGATAACTGCCCCAAGACGTTCAACTAAACTCTCCTTTTGTTCGTGCATAATCAACGCATATTCCATGACTTCATCGAGTGTGTCAACAGGGACAACTTCAACCATCTTTTCGAATTTCTCATCCAGCAGAACATCTTGCATATTGGCCCGTGGAATCACGATTGTTTTGATTCCAGAGCGAGCTGCTGCCTCGATTTTGGCAGTAACTCCACCGATTGGCAGAACTTCACCACGGACCGACAGAGAACCGGTCATGGCCAAATCCTGTCGAATGGGTATGTTTTCCAGGGCAGATATAATTGCAGTTGCAATGGTAATCGAAGCGGAATCTCCGTCGACACCGTGAGTGTCAACGAACTGAATGTGGATGTCATAATCAGAGATGTCTTTTCCAGTCAACTTCTTGATGACCGCACTGACATTGGTAACGCTCTCTTTCGCAAGGTCCGAGAGTCCACCGGTTGCGTGTATCTTGCCACCCCCACCAAGCGATGGAGTCACCAGTGCTTCGACTGGTAGCATGATGCCGCTAAAATCAGAAAGACCAGAGTTAGCACCAAGCACTGCAAGACCGTTGACTCGGCCAATTCGTTCACCAGAGTTCACAATCATTGCATAATCGAGACGGCGCTCAATCATTCTGTCAGCGACTTGTTGTTCAAGTGGCTTTGCGATGTTGCGAGCACCCAGTACGTGGGCCGCTGTTGTCAGAGGAGCACCTTCTTCCATAGCAAGGTCACCTGCGATTCGAACCAGTCCACCCAATTCACGGAGTCGCAAAGAGAGTTTACCTCTGCGGCCTGCGCGGCGTTGAGCCTCTCGGAGGATGATCGCAACTGCCGATTTCTCAAAGTGAGGAATCTCACGGGAGGTGCCCATGTCCCGAATAACTTCTTGAGCGATAAAACGGATGAGTCTACGGCGGTTTCGTGCTGTGTCCGGCATTTCGGAGTTCACATACACTTCGTATCCATACCCACGAATACGGCTCCGCAGAGCAGGGTGCATACCTTGGATTGCATCGAGATTACCTGCAGCAATGAGAATGAAGTCACAAGGCACAGGTTCTGTTTTCGTCAAGGCACCAGATGAACGCTCCGAGCGACCCGAAATTGGGAAAGCACGCTCTTGCATTGCGGTAAGAAGAGCCTGTTGCTCTTCAAGACGCAAGAGGTTCACTTCGTCGATGTAGAGAACTCCTTTGTGTGCCCGATGAATGGCGCCCGGCTCGACTCGATCATGGGCAGGCGTCTCCATACCACCGGATTGGAAAGGGTCGTGTCGGACATCTCCAAGCAAAGAGCCGGAAAGTGTAGCAGTCGCATCCACAAACGGTGGCATAGCCTTGCTGTCGTGCTTCACCAAGACCTTTGGAATTCGACTGTCGTCGCCTGAGCCGAGTCGTCCACGTATGAACATGTAACCAAACATCAGTAAAAATCCACCGAACAACAATGTGAGAATATCGCCGCTTTGAATCGTCGCAATGACGAGGAGGAACCCAACAGCGGCAAAAGCGATGAGCAGCATCTTTTGAGAGCGTTCACGCTGTGTGCGTGTGGATTCTTTTTGCAACTTGACAATCCGATCTCCACGGCCAGCAGGAACTGAACGAACTCTTGGTTCGTTTTCGTCGTCCTCATTTGGGTACACCAGTACATCTTCGAGGGCGTCTTTGGGAAGCAGGTCAGTCATCGAACGGGCCAACATCGACTTCCCAGTACCTGGGTCTCCAATCATGAGCATGTGACGGCGTTGTTCAGCAGCCTTCTTGATCACGACAGAGCCGGCTTCTTGCCCAATAACTTGGTCGACAAGACGGTCTGGAATTGGCACATCTTCGGTTGATGAGAATTCAACGGACGCAATCCACTCGTCAATACTGGAGCCGAGGACATCATCTGAATCGGGACCAGGCTCTGGGGCCCACACAGTGACCTCTTCGATAACAGGATTTTCATCAACCATGTCGATTGAATCCTCGACGTCCGAAGACCAAATTGAAGTCGTATCCTTGTCGGTCATAATGTACCCTCCGCGTCGCTCCCCTTTATGGGTTTACAATCAACCATGTATGAACTTGTGTTAAGTTCATAGCGTTCCGTCGAGGTATTGTTGGCCGTAATATGCCCATTGTTCTGGACTCCAACCGGCTGGTAAGCCACCTGGCGGCAATGGCGGGCCAGGTATGACTTGTGGGGCTGGAGCTGGAGCAACGGCGACCGGTTGTTGGAAGATGGCTTGAGCACCACCGTACATGGAATTCGCCACAGTGTCGTGTGCGGGAACCATGTTTGGATTCCATGCCGTGTCGTTCCAAACATCCTTTGGCATTGTATCTCGACCTCGGCGTGTGAACATCAATCCGATAAGCAAGCCTGCGAGAATGATTCCACCGATAAGAGCAATCATCTCAAGGTTCAATTCTTCTTTAACAGCGTCGACGCTTGACCCTGCCACTGAATCGTCTTCACATGAAGCAAGAGGTGCACGTGGATCTTCACAAGCCAGCCCAAGTTCAGTATTAATCTCGGAAAGTTTCAGTTCCAGTGCAGATGGGTCCTCTTCTTCAGCAAGTGCCTCAATTTGGGCAGTGATGTCTGCCTTGTCTTCGACAAGACCTTCAAGGTAGCCGGAGAACATTTCCTCGTCCATCTCTTCGATGGTAGGCATAGATTCAGTGATATCCCAAATCAAGTCCGACATCATCTTGTAATCATCACCGTTACTGTCAACTGCAGTAATCGCGAGTTGGTAATAGTCCTTGTACTGTGAACCATCTTCTCGGGCTAATTCTCCTGGAACCAAGATGGAAGGCACCAGCAGTTCATTGCTCCAACCGACGTTCGATTTGGATGTGTCAAGATTGTATTGCATCAAACCATCGCATGTTCCGGTGAGTTTGTTACAGATGTTCCAATTTACCGAGATAAAGGTAAACGTAGGTGCATTATCGGTCAGAAGCATAATTGCAGTCGGTGTCTGACCAATGTATGTGTCTTCGAGCGCTACGACCATGTAGCCGGTGTCTGAATCATCTTTCGAGGCCAAGAATGGATATGCGTCAAAGACTTCTACGTTGAGTGTGTACGATTGAGAGTCAAATTTGTCTTGCAACAAGATGGTCACCGTTTGCATCCCAGTTTGTTCAAATTCTAAAGTAAGGCTGCCGTCAATAAAACTGTAACGCGCTGCACCTGCTTCTGAAGAGGATACGGTGATGAATGCCTCCTCTGCAGGGTTGTCGACATCGACAACACGGCTGGTAAGGTCAATGACCAATTGTGCATTTCGCTTCAACGTTAGAGTGGAGATATCGTCGACAGGAATAAGACGTGGAGCATCATTCACTGGCTGGATGTTGATGGTGAGGGTTGCGTCGGACGCCTTTACTCCATCGCTTGCACGCAGAGTAAGAACGGCTTGTCCGTTCGAATCGTCGTCAACAGTTTGGAAGCCGATGGTGTTTCCATCAAGGGTGGCAAGAATTGCTTCTTCGTTTGAGTTGCTTATGAGTTGAATGGAGAGGTCTTCGACCGATGTAGGGGTTCCAAAGTCGTCAGTATCAAACAAGTACGGGAGAAGAGCAAGAATTCCACTGCTGCCCTCATCTATGGATTGAGTAGGCAATCCGTTCCATCGAGGTTGTCCGTTTTCAATGACGTTAAACAACATGGTTCCATACGGAAGTTCTCCTGTTTGGGAGTAATCTCCACCATCATCGATGGAGATTTCAAGTCCCTGTTGCCCGAGCGGACAACCGTTGACTTCAGACCATGCGAAATTAACTTCCAGTTCCTCGCTTAGAGGGTGCCAAGCGATGAATGCAGGGTCATTGGAAGTGACGATGAGATCTTTCAGTTGAGTTTCAGGGTCCACTATGTGGCCATCCATTGAAACCTTGGTCGATGTGTCGCACATGACAGATGGAATTGGGTCGGGAATGACGGTTGGTGCACCGTTCTTCAATTCGAACCCAGATTGGCCGTCAATGACCTTCCAGTCGCCAACTTGGCCGCGAGAATCGACTGCTTGTGCACGGACATCATACCATCCTGCAGCCATAGCCGCTGAGGGCGTGACGACGTACTCTCTGCCTTCGTTATTTGTTCCTGAATAGACCACATTCTGCCCACCAGAAATAACTGAACTGGTCCATTGGTTGAGACCAGCTGGAGAGATTTCGACGTTAAACGACATGGTCGCAGACGTATCGACGGTATCGTCGGCATCGGCCTTTGCCAGAACCATGGCGTGGTTTCCACGCTCAATCAGTTGATCACCTTGGATTTGAGGGTTCTTCGAGATTGGAGGGCGGTCTTGGTCGTATTGTTGAAGAGCAACATTGTTCATTCCGCTTACATCGCCGATAATCCCTGTGAGTTTCGCGCCAAATGTGGTTTTCCAACCCGATGGGAGGGATGAAGAATCGAAGGTGTATTGCTCTGTTTGAGTCCCTTGAATATTGAGGTTGTTCAGCGAGTATGAAGACAGTGTGACTTCGGATGCGCCGTTCTTGTAATAGAACACGAGCGAGCCACCGTCTGTGTAATCCAAGTCGCCGACGTTCCTCACTGTCGCATCGATTGTCATCGAGTCGCCAATGACGAACCCAGAGTTTGTAGATTCTGTCGATTGTACGGCAAAGTTGGACACAGAAATATCCAATTTTGGACCCATGTTCGAATCTGCAGCAACATACACGTCGTTCCAAGTCGTGTGTGGACCGCCCATAACTGCGCCAATGGAGATGAAGTTGTCAGCCGCTGCAGTAGCTCCGTTAGCCCGAACTGTATTCACAGGCATTGTCCATGTCTTGGTGACTGGATTATTTGGAGTGAGTGTAAATGATTCAAAGCCGTTGTTGTTTGAATTGAGCAACCAAGAACGGATGACATTGTGAGGATGAGTTTGGCCGTCGTTGTAGGTATCTGGGCTGGTTTCCTCTGCCACAACTGCAAGAAGATACACCAACTTACTCGACGAACTACCGAGGTATTCGAGAGTGTAAGTGATGTCCATGTTCGAACCGGTTTGGGATTGGCTGACAGAGAGTTTGAAATCATTCACTGACTTCATGTCTCCACCGTTAGAGAACTCAGTGTCGTATGCAGTGGTTCCGGTGGCAGCACCAAGTTTGTGGTATGAACTACCTGCCCGTGCATCACCAAACGACGCCGCAGGAATCGAACCGGTACCATCTCGAACATGGCTAAGTCGGTTCAATGGATCGCTGACTCCTTGACCGTTCGACTCGAAGTAAGAGATGTAGACATAATCGTCAGGGAAATTACTCTTGAGAGCGTGATGAGAGGGGGAGCCTCCGTTTTGACAAGGCGGACACCAATCTGCACCGTAGTATTCAGCAAAGACAGAGTGCCCTGGAGAGGTCGCTGCCCGAGAGATTACACGCTCGTCATCCAGCGAATTATCGTCATTTTCGAATTGGAGTGGACCAACAAAGTGAGTCATCGTACTACCAATGAACAGTGCTGTAATTGTGAGAGCCAAGAGGCGAGCGAGCATCTTCATGCACTCACCACAGCCAAGACAGTATATGAAACCCTCCCTTTCCAGTGAGAAAACGATGTTATGAACTCACCACAAATATAGATTTCTCCGGACAACAAGATTTAGGGCAAAGGGGGATTGCCAAGAACATGAACCCAACAAAATGGTCGGCATTTGTGGAGGAAGAAAATAAAGTCCACATTGTGGAAATGATGGATGGTGTTCGCAAAATCAAAGGTCTTGGAGTCATCGATACCAATGAACTCTTTTCAAACATTGAAATCGGAGAGGAAGTTCTTGTTGGGCAGAAGGTTCTGACTCGTGTACCCCTTCGACTTCCAGAAATGACCAAAGGCATGCTACGAAGGGCGCAGACAATCTCAGCCAAAGATGCCGGATTTATGACTTCTCGAATGGGCATTGGGCCTGGCGACAGCGTGCTTGAAGCAGGCATTGGCAGTGGAGGTCTCTCGATGTACATCGCCCGTATTCTCGGTGACAGCGGGGTTCATGTCACCGTTGAGCCTCGCAGTGAACACGCAGACATAGCGCTTGAAAACTTGCGCAGATGTAAAGAAAGTTGGCCTGAGTTCCCATCCCATCACCACATCGAAGGAGCCATCGAGGACGTGCGTGAGCAAATATCGAGCGTAAGACCTTCTTTCGATGCCATAATTCTTGACCTTCCCGAACATCCATCAGCCATTCAATCCGTAGCTTCGTTACTCAACATTGGCGGAAGAATGGTGTGCTACTGCCCAGTCACGAGTCAACTCGAAAACGCATGGATTGCCTGTGAAGAACAGGGTCTTGAAGTCGAATGGGCAGGTGAACTCATACAGCGTCAATGGGGTAAGGCCTCCAAAGGTGGCGTTCGACCAGTGAATGGGCCGTTTGGCCACACTGCCTTTTTGCTTCTTGCTTATCGACGCGAGTGATCATTCAACGACACGAATCAGCGTCGAACACTTCGGGCACGTAAATCGGAACGGAGGCTCACTGCCGCGGGGAACACCGAGGCGAGCATCGCATGAAGGGCAGGAGACCTTGTCACCTTCTAATCGGCATTCATTGTAACCAAGAGCAACCGGTTCTTCCTCGATTTCTTCGTCCTCCTCGACGACCGATGCTTCTTCAGTGGCAAGGAGAGATTCCTTCTTTCCTCGACGAAGATAGAGCACCGCCAGTATGAGCAGTGATAAGCCCCATCCACCAAACATAGCGTTCAGCGAATCGGATTGGCTAAGCGCAACATCAAACGGTAATTGGACGCCGTTTGGAGGCAATTCAGGACCGATAATGGAAATGGAAATATCTTCGGACATATCTGATGAAGTCGAATCCTCAATCTGGTACGTAGCCCGTGCACGCAACGTTGCATCTTCATTGGTGGCAACAAGTGATGTCAAACGGAGTGAATACTGCATTGAAGAGCCCGGTGAGAGGGTGATTTGGTTCGTTGTCGAGTTATCAGAAAGTCGTGTCCATTCACTCAACATGAGCCCATCACCAATTCCATCCAGTGAGAGCGTTCCAGTCACCTGTGCATTGGCGAGGTTCGTCACCGTAAGAATCATTGAAGAACCACCAGAAGAGGGTATCGAAAGGGCGTTTTCAGCGAACGTGAGCTCCAGCACACCAGAATCACCCCAGACGGGCTCCACGGTATATATTTCCACGCTGCTGTCAGAGAACGAAGTTCGTGAGGAACTGGTGACTCGGAATCGGAGTTCCTTCAGGCCAGCCTCAGCATCATCGGCCAAGGTACACGACCACGGTAAGGCGGAGGAGGATTCGCCAGCACCCAGTGAAAGAACGGTCGAAACACCGCAGTCGATTCCAACTGTACTCAGAAGCAACTGGTCGGCACCAGAACCGCTGTTTGTGACGACCACAGTTCCGTGAATGACACCTGAAGGTGGAGCGGAATCATCATCGGCTAGAACAATGATTTCTGCGCCTGCAACGAGGGCTTCCACAGTAAGATTGAGTTCAGTAACAACCGAATCGTCACTGGATGAGCGGAGTTGAACTGTAACGTCAACGCCGCTGTTTGGGGCGCCGGAAGAAATCTCACGAACATTGAGGGTGACTGAAATCGATTCGCCTGATTCGAGCAGCAACGATGTGGCCGAGAGCTCAAACTCAAACCAGTCCGTTGCACCGTTGTCAATCAAACTCACATAGAGCGTGTCCGTTGCAGTTCCCAAATTCGTTGCATCAAAAGTATAGACTGCATCCGTACTTGGTCCAGCGACCACGCGAGTACCGGTGGAACCAAGCAATACTGCAATGCGCTCTTGAATCTGGAGAGAGAGCGTGAGGTCCGTCGAGACTTCGGAATTGAAGTAGGCAAAAGTGAGTTCATGGGTGCTGGCTGAAGCCGAAGTAGACACTGCGAGTGTAAGCTGAATTCCGATGGTCTCACCGACGGCCAAGGCTACCGATTCATGGCTCAAAACAGCCTCAACCTCCGCAGGTAATCCGAACAAAGCTGCGGTCATGGTTAAGTTGGAAGTCCCTGTGTTTTCAAGTGTGAAATTCGTCGATATCGATTCACCAGGTCGGATTTGAATCCTTCCGTCTAATGGGCCTGTGATGGTCGCATCACTCACGCCCAAGACATCAATCTCGACGGTCGCAGTTGAGGAGGAATCCGAATAACTCACCGAGAACATCTGCATGAGTGGACCGGATTGACCCGGGTCAGCATCTGTCGACATACTCCAGATACCTGACTCTCCCGAAGCAACAGTAACACTCGAACCTGCAGTAAAAGTCGTCGACAAACCAGCGGTTGAGAGAACATCGAGGTAGAATGTCACCGCCTCGCTACCGTTGTTGAGGATTCGCATCTCGTACTCAAGCGGCGTCCCTGGAGTGACCTCCAAGTCGTTGGAAGGACCAAGTAATTCGAAGTCAACCAACTCGTCAACATCCACAGTGAACAAGAACGGTTCAGCAGAATGCAGTTCAGAACTTGATGAACCAATTCCATCGAATTTCAAATCGCAATCCTCCGATTTTGTGGCCTCTTCATGAACGGTCAATTGGAATTCGACATCCGTAACGTCACCCGGAGCAAGAGATGATGTGGCTGTAGAGAGCATGATTTCACACGGCCCATCTTCCACCGACATTGTCCAATCGTAGTCGATCAAAGCGTTTCCAGTGTTGGTGACTTGCACCGATGAATCAACAGAGAGCCCAGGTACAAAGTGTTCGTTTTGGTCAAGGAAGGCCACACTGAGTTGATGTTCTTCGTTAACATGGACCACGAGTAAAGTGGAAGTGGAGACATTACCGCCAGTGGAGGCGCTGTACAATCGGAATCCATAGTAATCCGGTGCAGCGTTACTTGGAACTGAAATATGGAGGCTTGCCGTTTGAGAACTGCCTGCAGCCATGTTCGAATACTCATCGTTCGACCATTGTACATTCCAACCGCTCGGAATGCCGCCACCAAGTCCACGAGGAGAGGACATCATCATGCTCGACGAGGATGGCGAGGATTGCCAAGGGTAAGCGAGGTGTGAAGTTTCGTTGAATACTGTTGCTGCTGCTGCTTGTTGAAGTTCAAGTTTGAGTGCTGCAGTTAGAGGGACTGTGTCGTTTGAGCCAACTGGAGATTCCCCGGTCATTGTAGCATAGAGCACACACGCTGCAAGGTAACTTCCTGAAAGGGATGGGTGGCTTCCGTCTGAAGAATAGAGGTCGTAGAATGTATTTCCTGAAGTTGTTGCATTTATTCCCGATGCCATGACATGGTCATGAATGTGAGCAAAGGCAAGACCAACTGGAGCCATCCAAACTGTATTGCCTGCAGCAGTCATGTTGTCGTGATAATTGATGTATCCCGATTCTAAACGCTGCTGCATAATGGTGAAGTTTTGATTGATGTTATATTGGTGCCATTGGGGCCCTGTTTCTCCGCTTCGCCGGCCCCAAGTCATGAACAGAACGGTTTCTGAACCCTCTGCCTCAATTTCAGTGCTGATGTTGACTGCACCATCCTTGCTGGCCTGCCAATCCGAGTCGTTTGTCGGCAAGGACGGGACTTGGCTTTGGTCTTGCAGAACGACATAATCCCAATCGATATTGGGGTTGCGGAGGGTGGTGTTTGACACGTGCATGGAGGTATTGATATCGTCCCAATGCCCTGAAAGCGTCCTCCCACCAGGTGCAATTGAATCTGCGTTGACAACCCCGAGCGACTCCATCAAACTCGCAAGATTGTTGAATGAAGTGTAACTGTTCCCGTACATCAAGAGGTTCGAGATGGTGGTCGTGTTGGTACCACCTGTCCCGTTGCCGGTTCCGTTACCACCAGTCCCGTTACCGGTCCCGTTGCCACCTGTCCCGTTGCCGGTTCCGTTGCCACCTGTTCCGTTTCCGGTCCCGTTTCCACTTGAGCCATTGGTGTAATTCGCCCACCAAGCAGCCAAGTCGGGTTCAAATTCTACATCGAGGAGCAGTGTGTCTTGGACTGAACCAAGGTTTTCAACGCCGATTGAGAAGGTGTTGTTTGTGCCTGCTTCCATCGAAGTCAATGGCCCTCCCATCAACGAGAGGTCAAGCGACGGATTGAACGAAGGTGCAACGGAGACATAGACCGTTATCGTACTGGTGAAATTTTGATCCGGTTCGGTCACGTGAATGTCAAAAGAGCCACTGTCGCTGGGTAAAGAGCCCTCGCTGAGTCGAACGACAATGGTTGTATTTTTACTCCAAGTCGGGAAAACATTGTCAACAGTATCTTCGCTTGGGGTGATTTGCCAAACGCTGGAGAGTCCGGTGGTGTCAACGGTGACATTGAATGATTCAATAGCGGTCGCATTATTTTCAATGTTCAAAGTTACGTTTCCTGATTCGCCGCCCATGAGTACAACATGGGAGGTATCTGTTGACAACAGGATGCTTTGGTGAGCACGGGCTTGCAAAGCGAGCGGAGACATGCTTGCGAACAGCAGCACAAGGACAAAGGCGACGGCACGAAAGGGACGATTCGACATAAGACCAAGTCAAGCCAGCCATGCATACCACTTGAGTGAATCGGCCTTTCGGGCCGTTCAATACTGGCTTTTTTAGTTGATGAGCGAGTCGATTCGGTCTTGTTCAATTTGCTCCCAAGGGAAACTTCCATCGGTGCCTGGGTTTCGACCGAAGTGACCGCCGGAGGCAGTTACTGAATAGATTGGGTTGAGGAGTTTGAGATCTCGTGCAATTGCTCCCGGGCGGAAGTCGAATGTGGATTTGACACGCTCGGCGAGTTCACGTTCTGGAATGCGGGATGTGCCGAAGGTTTCGACTCGAACGCTGACAGGTTCTGCAATTCCTATGACATAAGCCAATTGAATTTCGCAGCGAGATGCGAGTCCTGAAGCGACGATGTGCTTGGCAGCCCAACGTGATGCATAAGCTGCAGAACGATCAACTTTGGACGGGTCTTTTCCTGAGAAAGCGCCACCACCATGACGGCCCATACCGCCGTACGTGTCCACGATGATTTTGCGTCCTGTCAAACCTGCATCAGCATATGGACCTCCAGGGTCTGCAAATCGGCCTGTGCCGTTGACCACCAAAGTGCAATCCTCATCCAAAAGATTGGCGGGAATCACATTCTTGACGACGTGTTCGAGTACTTGCTCGCGCACATAGGCCAATTCTTTCTCTTCAGAGCCATCAAATTGGTCTTTCAACTTGTCATCGTGCTGAATGGCGATAATCACGGTGTGGACACGAGAGATGTTACCATCGTCGTCGTATTCAACGGTCACTTGGGATTTTCCGTCCGGTCTCGACCATGGAAGGATTCCTTGTTCACGAACAGCAGTAAGTCGGCGAGTGAGCCTTTGTGATAGTGCTGCTGCCAATGGGAAATATCGACCCTTCAAATCTTCGAAATCTTCGGTTTCAGTACACGCATATCCAAACATCAAACCTTGGTCGCCCGCGCCTTGTGAGAGCATATCTTGGTTGACACCTTGAGCGATGTAGGACGACTGGGTTGTGATGTGAACTTGGACTTCGGTGTACTGTGATGTTGTCGCATCCATGCCGATTGCATGCGATGTATAACCAACTTGAGCTGCTGCCTCTCGAGCCACTGCCTCATAATCAGGGGCTGCGCCGCTCAGTGAGACTTCACCTGCCAGCACAATCAATCCCATATCTTCCTTGCCTTTCACACATGTTTCAACTGCAACACGTGCGTGGCTATCGACTGCCAAGCAAGCATCGACAATGGCGTCTGAAATGGTGTCGCATAGCTTGTCAGGATGGCCGCGAGTTACGGATTCGGACGAAAAGAGGTCTCCAGTCATGGCAGTGGCGCTTTGCCCGGCATATATGAATAAACCGCTTAAACAGGCCCTCGAATATTCTTAG
>Ga0209631_10002895_pt1 | contig 20135 bp, 20 predicted proteins | sample COG_08_FD_184752 | JGI IMG/M metagenome (GOLD analysis project Ga0209631, IMG submission 184752) | Pelagic Microbial community sample from North Sea - COGITO 998_met_08 (SPAdes) (version 2) | ecosystem: Environmental > Aquatic > Marine > Neritic zone/Coastal water | place: Helgoland, sampling...
CGACGCCCGGGCCGCTGATCATGGTGGTGCAGCATGTCGGTTTTCTGGGGGCATTTCGCAACCCCGGCGCTCTTGACCCGGTACTCGCCGGTACGCTGGGGGCTGCGCTGACAACCTGGGTCACGTTTATGCCGTGTTTCCTTTGGATATTTCTCGGTGGCCCGTATATCGAGGCGCTGCGGGGCAATCGACTACTGAGTGCGGCTTTGACCGCGATCACCGCTGCCGTGGTCGGGGTAATTGTCAATCTGGCCGTCTGGTTCGGTATACACACGATCTTTGCCGACGTGACCGAAATGTCCTTCGGCGTGGTGCGGGCGTCTATCCCGGCGCCCGGCAGCGTCGACCCGGCGATACTGGCGCTAACCGTCGTGGCGCTGATCGCGACGCTCAGATTTAGGGCGGGGATGATCCCGACGCTTGCCGTTTCCGCCGCGCTGGGAGTTATCTACTTCTACGCGGTAAAGTAGGCGGTCAGGCCAGTTCGACCGTCAGCGGGTTGTAGGAATACAGCCATCCATTACGGTCGTCGCCTTCGTTCCGGGATGCAAAAGCCTTCCTGATTTCATCAACGCTGTCGAGATGGAAGAGCTTCCTGTTTGCATCCGAGGTTTCGACGACCCGGGACGTCCGTTCCACCCGGTTGCGGTGGTAAAGTTTCAGGGCCTCTGCGGTATCGTCTTCCTGGCCGAGAGCGCGGGAAAGAACGGCACCGTCTTCGATTGCCATCGCGGCGCCTTGTGCAAGATAGGGCAGGGTGGCATGGGCAGCATCCCCCAGGATCGTCGCCCGCGCGGTGCTCCAGGTATCGACAACAGGTCGTTTATACAGTGCCCACCGGAAACACTGGTCGTGATCCGCAAGATCGATGACCGTCTGGATATCTTCGTGCCAGCCGACGAAATCGGCCTTCAGGTCTTCCCAGGGGAATTTCGCGGTCCAGGATTCTTCCGATGCGACGGGTGTTTCCACCGCCCCTACGAAATTGAAAAGTTCACCATTGCGCAGCCAGTAGGACACCGCATGTTTCCCGGGTCCCATCCAGACAGACATCACTTCCTCCATAAAATCCGGTGGGAGCTTGTCTTTGGGAATGGTGATCCGCCAGGCGGAATCGCCGGTATAGACGGCGGGTACAGCGCCTGCGATCTGATCGCGGATGACGGATTTGACACCGTCGGCGCCGACAAGAACATCTCCCTTGGCGCTCGTACCGTCAGCGAAGAACAGTTCGACATGGTCGGTTGATTCTTCGAAATGTGTCGCGCGCTTGTTCAGGTGCACGACCCCGGGTTTCATCTTCTGAACGGCATTCGCCAGTATTTGATGGAGATCGGCCCGGTGCGCCTGATTATAGGGCGCCTTGTGCATTTTCAGGTGTTCGTCGGACAATGCGAACCGGTCGATCAGCTCGCCTGTGTCGTGCAGGCGGAAAACATACGCCGCAGGGCGGACGGACCTTTCGGAAATTTCGTCGCCGACGCCGAGATAGTTGAGGACATGCATGGCATTGGCGCTCATCTGGATGCCGGCGCCGACTTCGCCGAGTTGGGGTGCCTGTTCGTAAATGTCGACGTCGTAGCCGGCTTTCAGAAGGCAGCCGGCAGCGGCGAGCCCGCCGAGTCCTGCACCTGCAATAATAATTTTACGATCTGTCACGTCCGGTTCCCTGTGAGTGACGAGCCATCTACCTGCCAAAGCTTAATAATCAATCTCTATCAATCTGTATATGGCGGCATGGTTACGCCAGCTCTTTTGTCATCCGGACATGCGGGATTCCGGCTTCGTCAAAAGTCCCGCCTTCCTGAATGAATCCGAGTTTCAGGTAAAACGCCGCCGCTTCCGATTGCGCATGCAGAATACCGGTTTTCCCGCCCGAACGAGCGGCGTCGGTCAGGGCCCGTTCCATCAATGACCGCCCGATTTTCCGGTTTCTGTGCGAAGCGCGAACCGCAACGCGCTCGAATTTCAGTTTTCCGCCGTCCAATGGGCGCAATCTCGCGGTGCCGACGGCATCGTTGCCGATGCGTGCGATGTAGTGACGGCATTCGGCGTCGAGCCCGTCAAATTCGAGATCGCGGCTGACGCCCTGCTCGTCGCAAAAGACTTCAATCCGGATAGCGTAACACGCCTCGATATCGGGTCGGTCCAGAGCTTCGGTAATCCGGGTTTCAGTCATATTCAGATCTGGCTGGAAGGGATGATCAGGCTTTCAGGATAGGCTGAATTCGCGCCCGCACAAGCCCGGCCGGTTTTCCCGGGCCAGGCATTGGACCGCCGCGTGTTTGGTCGCTATTGTCCGCCCAACCAAACCTGTTCAGAGGAAACTATGGAATGAAGATTTTCGTTTATTCGGCGTCGCTTAGAGAGGATTCGGTCAATCTCAAGCTATCCAAACTCATAGCAAATGTCGCGGAAGCGAACGGCGCTGAAGTAGATTTTGCGCGTATCAACGAGTTCGATATGCCGATGTACAATTTCGACGATCAGCAGGGTTCTGGCGTGCCGGCCGGTGCCCAGGCGCTGGCGGACCGGATCACGGCCGCGGACGGCATGATCCTCACCTCGCCCGAATATAACTGGCTGCCGCCGGCAACCATCAAGAATGCGGTCGACTGGCTGTCGCGCATGCAACCCATGCCGCTCGACAAGAAATCGATCCTGTTGTCTTCGGCGACACCGTCGCTGGTCGGCGGTGTGCGCGGTCTGATGAGCCTGCGAATTGCTTATGAAGCACTCGGCACGTGGGTTTATCCGAAGATGTTTACCCTGGCTCAGGCACCGGGTGCATTCAACGAAGACGGCACGCTGAAGAATGAGGACCTGTCCAATATGCTGACCGCCATGGTCGCCGATTATTGCTCGGCCGCAGTGGCGCTCAACAACCGTTAGGAAATCCCGCCATTTCCAAGGTGGACACACCCGATAGCTGGATCGGCGCGCGGTATCCCCGCAAGGAGGATGCCGCGCTGCTGACCGGTAATGCCCGGTTCATAGACGACCTTGAACCGGTGGCCGGGATTCGTCATGTCGCGATCCTGAGATCAAGCCATGCACATGCGCGGATCATATCGATAGATACGTCGAGGGCCGAGGCGCTTCCCGGCGTGCATGGGGTAGTGACCGGCACTGATATCGCAGGGGCGATTAATCCGATCCCGAGTGCCGTTCGCGTACCCATCAAGTTTTTCCCTATCGCCGTCGACAAGGTCCGGTACGTGGGCGAGCCGGTTGCAGTCATCGCCGCCACCGACCGTTACGTCGCCGAAGACGCGATGGAACTGATCGACGTCGAATACGAGTCCCTCCCGCCCGTCGCGGATCCCGTCCGGGCGCTGGAAGAGGGGGCAAGCCTGCTGCATGACGATGTGGGCTCCAACCAGGTGCATCACCGCACCTTCTCCTATGGCGATCCCGACGCTGCGTTTGCGCAGGCGGACAAGGTCGTAAAGCTCGACTGGCGGTTCCCGCGCTATTCATCGACCCCGATGGAGACCTACGGTGTTGTCGCCAATTTCGAACGACAGCCTGACCGCTACACGATCTGGTCCAATTTTCAGGGGCCATTCATCCTGCACGCGCTGATGACCGGTGCGCTTGGCGTACAGGGTAACCGGCTGCGCCTGATCACGGCACCGCATTCCGGTGGCAGTTTTGGCGTCAAGCAGGCGATGTTCCCGTATATGGTGCTGCTGGGTGCCTGTTCGAAGCTGCTCGGCTGTCCGCTGAAATGGATTGAAGACCGGCTGGAACATCTCGTCGGGTCCTCCAGCGCGGCGGACCGTGCAGACAGGGTGGAAGCGGCGTTCGCCAAGGACGGTGAACTGCTCGGGCTCCGCTTCGACAATATCGTCAATGTCGGTGCCTATGTGCGGGCGCCTGAACCTGCTTCGGTCTATCGGATGCACGCGGCGTCGAACGGCTGTTACCGGGTCAGGAATATCTTTGTCGAGAACCGGCTGGTCGTGACCAACACAACCCCGATTGGCCTCAACCGGGGCTATGGCGGCCCGCAATTCTATTTCGCGCTGGAACGCGTGATGGAGGCCGGAGCGAAGGAACTGGGGATTGATCCCGCCGAAATCCGCCGACGCAATTTTATCCGGCCCGAAGAATTCCCGTATGATTCGCCGGCCGGCGCGCTCTACGATTCCGGTGATTACGAGGCCGGTCTCGATCAGGCGCTGGACCTTGCCGCGTATGACGATCTCAAAGCCGCGCGAGACAAGGCACGGGCCGAGGGCAAGCTGTTCGGTATTGGCATGGCGGCTGGAATTGAACCGTCGGGCTCTAATATGGCCTATGTGACCCTGGCGCAGACACCCGAAGAACGTGCCAAGGCAGGTGGCCGGTCCGGCGGGCTGGGGACCGCGACCGTCTCCATAGACCCTTCAGGGTCCGTGACGGTCAAAACCGTTTCCACCCCGGCGGGGCAGGGACATCAGACCGTGGCGGCACAGGTTGTTGCCGATGCATTGGGACTGCGTCCAGATCAGATTGACGTGATCACCGAGATGGATACGGCGACAAGCGCATGGTCGCTGGCATCCGGGAATTATGCGAACCGGTTTTCTTCTGTCGTCGTCGGCACAATTGCCGAGACCGCTGAAAAGGTTGCGACAAAGATCAAACTTATTGCTGCCGACAACCTTGAGGTTGCGCCCGAAGATGTCGAACTGGTGGGTGGCGAGGCCCGGGTCGTCGGCGTCCCCGAAAAGGCCTTGCCGATCCGCCGTGTCGCGTCCCAGACCCATTGGCACCCGGCGGGACTTCCCGACGGGATGGAGCCCGGGTTGTTCGAGACGACAATCCTGAACCCGCCGATGCTTGATGCGCCGGACGATCAGGACCGCGTCGGGAGCGCAGTCACGTTCGGCTACGTCTTTGACCTTGCAGCGGTAGAGATAGACAGGACGACCGGCGAGATCGAGATCGTCAAATACGTATCGGTTCATGATGTCGGTAATGTGCTCAATGAACTGGTGGTCGAAGGCCAGATATATGGCGGTTTCGCCCATGGCATCGCCGGGGCGCTGTTGGAGGAATTCGTCTACGACGCCGGGGCCAACCCGCAGGCCGGGACATTTGCGGATTACCTTTGTATCACCGCGCCCGAAGTACCTGATGTTACTATCGGTCATTTCAATACGCCGTCGCCACACAACACGCTGGGGGCCAAGGGTATGGGTGACGGCTCGTCTATGCTGGCGCCAACGGCAATCGCAAATGCGGCGGCCGATGCGCTTGGCACGTTCGATGTCGAACTGCCGCTGACCCTGAACAAGACATGGGCCAAGGCGAACGGGCAGGAATACAGCCGTGCCGGTTCAACCCGTGCCAAGGTCGGCGAAGGCCCGCGCGAGGCGGGGGCGGTTGAAGGTGGATTGACCGGCGAAGGGTCGGTCGAACTGTCTGCACCACCCGCAACCGTGTGGGAGATGCTTCTTGATCCTGATGCCCTTGCGGCTGTCGTGCCGGGTTGTGAAAAACTGGAACAGGCGGGCGAGGATAGCTTCACCGCCGAGGTGGTGATCGGCGTTGCCGGTATAAAAGGCACCTATAGCGCGGCAATCGACCTGAAAGACAAAATCGAACCCCGGAGCGTTCGTCTTGTCGGCAAGGCGTCCGGTGCGCTTGGTTTCGGCGAAGGTGAAGGCCGGGTAACCCTCGAAGATATCGGCAACGGCAAAACAAAACTTTCCTACAGTTATCGCGCAAATGTCGGCGGCAAGGTTGCCGCAGTCGGCCAGCGTATGCTCGGTACGGTCACGAAACTTCTGATCGGTCAGTTCTTCCGCGGGTTTGACAGGCGGTTGAAATCCGGTGGCGATGGCGGTGGAAATTCCGGCGGTCCCGGGTTTTTCCGGCGGATATTCGGAGGGGGCTCATGAAACCGGTCGCGTTCGAATATTGCCGGCCCGACACGGTCGAAGAAGCGCTGGAGCTGTTGAAGGAATTCGGCAGCGACGCGAGCATTATTTCCGGCGGGTTGTCACTTGGCGCCATGCTCAATATGCGTCTTGTGCGCCCGAAAGCGCTGATCGATATCAACGGGATCGACGAACTTGGCAATTTTGATGCCGGTGACGCGACGATCCGGACCGGAACGCTTATTCGTCAGGCCGGGGCGATGGCTATGCCTGCCCTTATGTCGGGCGTGCCGCTGCTGGCAAAGGCATTACCGCATGTCGGTCATTATCAGACGCGGTCGCGCGGGACGCTGGGCGGATCCGTCGCTCATGCAGATCCAAGTGCAGAAATTCCACTGACACTTGTCACGCTCTCGGGTGCTGTAACCCTGCGATCGCCCGGCGGCAGCCGCGAAGTTCCGGCGCGCGAGTTTTTCCAGGGTCTTCTGACGACCGATCGCCGCGCCGATGAACTGGTGACCGGGCTGACCTGGCCGATCCGCCGGGGACAGACTGGTTATGCCTTTGAGGAACTCGCCCAACGCCATGGCGATTTTGCGATTGCGGCGGTAGCTGTAGAAGCAACCGTTGCCGGTGATGGTACGATTGCGGATGTTTCCGTCGGCCTTGGCGGGGTAGAGGACCGTCCCTTTGTTGCGGCGACTGCGGGGTTCGTCGGCAAGCCGGCAACCGAGGCGACCGCATCGGATATAGCGAATACCATCGCCGAAGTCGTCGATCCGATGGTCGATCTGCAGGCGAATGCGGACTACCGGCGTCAGCTCGTGCGCGTACTTGGCACACGCACACTCACGGCGGCTTTCGATGACGCGACCGGACAGCAGGAGGCGGCCTGATGCTGCGGATCAAACCAGATCAAAAACAGCGTGTCACGATTACGGTGAACGGCAAGGCCGTTTCCGGATACGCCGAACCGCGGATGTTGCTGACAGACTTCCTGCGCCATGAACTCGGTCTGTATGGTACACATGTCGGTTGCGAACACGGCGTGTGCGGTGCGTGTACCGCCATTATCGACGGCGCGGCGACGCGCAGTTGTTTGCGCTATGCGGTGCAGTGCGACGGGCTGGACATTCAGACTGTTGAAGGCCTGGCCGATCCTGACGGCACACTGAACACGCTACAAAAAGCCTTTAACGAAAACGGTGCCCTGCAATGCGGGTTCTGTACGGCGGGTATATTGATGTCGTCGACAAAGTTCCTGCAGGAAAACCCCAAGCCGACTGACGATGAAATCCGCGACATGCTTTCGGGTCATATCTGTCGCTGTACGGGATACACACAGATCGTCCGGGCGATCCGGCAGGCCAGCGGGCAATGAACCTCGGAGAGGTTTTCTATCGGCATATGCTGCGCGAACCCGGTGCAGAGGCCGTCATCGACGGCGAGATACGGCGGGATTGCGCGGCATGGTACGAAGAAATTTGTGCGGTTGCCGGTGGCCTTCAGGCGCGTGGTCTGAAAGCGGGGGATCATTTCGTCACCGTCCTGTCCAATCGTGTCGAGACCACGACCTTGTACTGGGCATGCCAAATGCTGGGCCTCGTGTTCACGCCGTTCAACTGGCGGGCCAATGCAGAAGAAATCGCCTATGTGCTGGACGATGCAGATACCGTCGCCGTTGCTTTTGAGGCGGCCACGCGGGCGAGTACGGGCGAGGCGATCGCACGTCATGATGATGTCGCGCTGGTCTCCCTGGATATTGATGCGGGCGATTTCGAGGTGCTTCTCAAATCACCACCCGTTGACGGGCCGTCTGCGGTCGATGACAGCGAACTCTGCCTGATGCTTTATACGTCCGGTACCACGGGCCGCCCGAAAGGTGTGCCGCGTTCGCATAGGGCTGAACGGCTCGCAGCCACCCACTGTATTGCCCAGCTTTATTATCAGCGCGGTGAATCTAGCCTTTGCGTCATGCCGATTTTTCATACAATGGGTGTGCGCGCGATGCTGATGGCCATACTGTTGAACGGGGCGCTGGTCTGCCAGCGAACCTGGGATGCAGAGGTGGCTATGCAGATGATCCAGCAGGAGAAAATCGATACGCTTTTTCTCGTGCCGACCCTTTTTCACGACATGCTGCATCACCCAAAACGCGGCGCGTATGACCTTTCGAGCGTACAGAATATCGGCTTCGCTGGGATGGCCATGACGTCGGACCTGACGGCGCTGTGCCAGAAAGAGTTCAGCCCGCGGCATTTCCATAATTTCTACGGTTCCAGTGAAATATTCTGTTTCGCGGTCTGTGACCACGTGGCCGAAAAGCCGGGCTGTTCCGGGCGCGCGGGGATCGGTCAGATTATCCGTATTGTCCAGGCAGACCCCGATGGCGGCAGCGGGCCGGATGACCTTGTGGCCACCGGCGAGTCGGGTGAGATCATCGTGCCGATGGACGGGATGGAAGCTTTCGCCGGGTACTGGAAGCGCCCTGACGCAGATAAAAAATCGATCCGGGATGGTTGGTATTTTACCGGCGATCTCGGCTATTTCGACGAAGATGGGGAACTGTATGTTGTCGGCCGCGTCGACGACATGGTCATATCAGGTGGTGAAAACATCTACCCCGAAGAGGTCGAGGACGTGTTGTCCACATCGCCGCTGGTCGAACAGGTCGCTGTGATCGGCATGCCGGATGACCGCATGGGCTCGAAGATTGTCGCGTTCGTCGAGCCCTCGTCAGCGGATTGCTCCGCCGAGGCACTGGATGCCTGGTGCCTGGAGAGCACGATGGCCCGGTTCAAGCGGCCACGCGCCTATGTCTTTGTAAAACGTATCCCGCGGTCCGCCGCGGGCAAGCTTCTACGCCGGTTCCTGAGGGACGGCGACTATGAACCAAACCCCGATTTCGATTCAACGCTCTAACCAGGGAACTAAAAATGGCAGAAAAGAATTACGCTCAGCAGCGCGCTTCGGTCCTCGAAAATCTTGACGGGCTGCGTGTTGATGTCGACGCGGAAAAACGGATCGGCTACCTGATCCTCGACCGCGCGCCGCTCAACATCGTCTCCTATACCGGGCGCGCCCAGATCCGTGCACTGATCGAGGAAATGGACGAGGACGACGATATCGGCGTGATCATCATCAAGGGCGCGAATGGCTGCTACACCTCTGGCGGTGACGTAAAGGCGTTCCCCAAGATCCCGAAAAACAAGATGTCCGACCTGCACTGGAATATCGGTGCGCCGGAACGGGCTGAAAAGCCGGTGATCGTTGCGATGGAAAAATACGCTTTCGGCGTTGGGTTCGAACTGGCGATGGCCTGTGATTTCCGGTTTGCGACGAAGGATACGCTGGTCGGTCTGCCCGAAAGTTCCCTAGGCCAGATGCCCGGTTCCGGCGGCAGCGTGCGCGTCGCACGGATTGCCGGCCTGACCCGTGCCAAGGATATGGTGATGCTCGGCACCCGTATTCCCGCGCCGAAGGCCCATGACTGGGGTCTGCTGACCGACGTTGCCGACGATGCCGAAGGCCTGCAGACCATGATCGAGGAATATGCCGCCAAGCTGAATGCCTTATCGCCGATCGCGCTGGCATCTTTGAAGAAGGTGCTGAACTCGGCTTACGATTCACCGCTGAAGACGTCATTGGAGATCGAAGGGCATTCCTACGAGAAACTGCGCTGGACCCACGATTACAACGAAGGCATTGATGCTTTCGCCGAGCGGCGCAAAGCGAAGTTCACCGGTCAGTAAACCGCACACCGGTCCGGGCGACGTCCGGGCCGAAACCACCAACGGAGGAAGCCGGATGTCTGCGAAACGAGAAAACTTTGTGCCCGATACCGTCTATGCCCGCATTATGGACGGCAAAGCCATGTTTCCGACCGCGGTGTCGGTTGAAGGCCAGCGAATGGTCTTTACCTCGGGCCAACTCGCCTGGGACAAGGACGGTAACACGGTCGGTAAGGGCGATATGCGCGCCCAGTTCGAGCAGGTCGGACAGAACCTGAAGAACGCGCTGGAGGCTGCCGGGGCGACGCTCGAAGATGTCGTGAAGGCGGTGACCTACGTCACCGACATGGATGCATTTTTTGAATGTGTCGATATCCGGGAAAAATATCTCGGACCGGGCTGGCCGACGTCGACGACGTTCGAGGTCAGCCGTCTGGCCCACCCGGACATGATGATCGAGATCGACATGATCGCCGTGGTGAACGACTAGCGTTCTGCCTGCTGTCGGTCCGGTACGATATCTGAGATCTCCAGGATCAGTTTCTTGACGATGGCGTCGGCGAAACTGCGTCGGCTTTTCGCCTGGATCACGAATGATCGCGGCCCACCGGTGATATTGGCGCGGTAGTAATCGCCCAGGTCGGGCATGGACGGGCGATGGATCACCAGCCCGTTGATCGTGAAGCCGTTGGCCAGCGCGGTCGCTCGCGCATCTTGCACCGTGACGGCGCCCGTTGTGTCGGGGCCGTCGCCGGACACATCGATTACTTTGCGCGTGCCGTCAAATCCGTTTTCCAGGGTCGATTTGGTTGCGAAGGCCACTGCCTCACCGATTGCGTTTCCGCCGGAACAGAATTCCCGGGGGGCTGCCATGATCCTGGCGCCCGCCGCGCGGGCAGAGGGGATATCCGATATTTTTGTCCAGTCGAGCCACTGCCATACGCATTGATCTGCTGCAAATTCAATATAGGTGACGGCGATAGACCGCAGGAAGCCGCTGGCGATGGCCCGCTGTACCTGCGGGTTGGTCAGGGCATCCGCATATCCCTGGCGCTGAAGCTGAATTTCTTCCTGGTCGATGGATCCTGATGCATCGACCACGAAGGACAGTTCAAGGTCGACCGATACGGGGCGTTGAGCCGCCGCCGGGCTTGTCGTCAGGAGCAGCGCCAGGACGGCGAAAGAAAATTGCCGGATCATTCGGGCGACGCCGCAAATATCTCGACCTCGACCAGCATTTCCGGCTGTGCAAGCGCAGAAATGAACAGCAGGGTCGACGTGATGTCATGGTCCCCGAGATACCTGTCACGAATTGCGAAATGGGCATCGCGGTGTCCGGGGTCAATCAGGTACTGAACGACTTTGTAAACATTCTCGATTCCCATGCCGTGTGCTTCGAGGCATTTAAGGCAGTTGGCCCACGCCGCTTCCGACTGGGCCTCGATCCCTTCTGGGATGGTGCCATCAGGAAGTGTGCCGACCTGGCCGGAAACGCTCAAAAGCTTGTAGCCGGAAGGGACGGTCATCGTGTGGACATATTTGCGGACAGGCGGCGCGACGCCGTCAGGATTAAGCGGGTTGAACATGCAATAGGCTCCTATAGGGATTCAAAAAAGCTGAGCAAGGCGTCGTCATAAGCCGCGGGATTGGCGATGTTGCAGATATGACCAGCACCGGGCAGGGAGATGTGTTGACCGTCCTGTACGGTCTGCGCCATTTCCTGCATCACGTCCGCGGGGCCGCCAATTGCATCGAGCGCACCGGAAACGAACAGGGTCGGCGTATGAATGGATGAAAGCTCTGCACCGAAATCCACCGAGAGCAGCGCCTGAATGCAGCCGTGATAGCCGTCAAGCGATGTTCGGCGGATCATGGCGCGTACCGTGTCCATTTTTTCCGGGTTTGCCTCCCTGAAGGCTTCCGGGAACCAGCGGTTGGCAGTGATGTCGACGATACCGTCGATACCTTCTGCCGCAGATTTTTCAATCATCGGTGGCCAGATCGCCTGATATTCGGGAACAAGCTCGACCCGGCAGGCTGTCGGCACGATGGCAGAGACGCGCCGCGGAAAACGAAGGGCAAGTGCGACGGTTGTCATGCCGCCCAGACCGATCCCGACGACGTGAGAGCGCTCGATCCCCAGTTCGTCCCAGATGGCGGCGACATCACCGGTCAGTTGTTCAAACGAATAGGGTGGCGATGTCGCATCGGTACCGCCATGCCCGCGTGAATCGAGCCGCAAGAGCCTGAAATTCTCACTAAGCGCAGGGATATGATCGTCCCACATCGTCGTGTCGTTGGTGATGCCGGTGATGAAGGTTACCCAGGGCGCACCTTCCGGCCCATCCAGTTCGTAGCTGATGTTTATGCCGTTCGCTTCGACGATTGCCATGTCTGTACCGTTTCTGCACCGTTGTATGAGGCGTTGATGATTGTACTGGCGCGGCGAAGCGGATAATAGATGGGGAGCATAGTTTCGTATCAAATTTATCCACAGTGACGGGTCAGTTATGGCGGCGACGAAGAAAAAGCGGGCGGCGGCGCCAACCTGGCCCGCAGCGATATTCAAAACCCTGAAAGATGCTGATATCGCTCAGGTCAGCTATGTCCCCGATGCGGGGCATGCGGAACTGATAAAATCCTGTCTTGCTGATAACCACATCAAGACAACGCGGCTGACGACCGAGGAAGAAGGCGTTGCCTTGTCTCTTGGGGCATGGCTGGGTGGGGACCGGAGCGCGTTGTTGATGCAGTCTTCGGGCGTCGGCAATTGCATCAATATGCTTTCGGTCATCGAGGAAACACGCTCGCCGCTGCTGATGCTGGTGACGATGCGGGGCGAATGGGGGGAATTCAACCCGTGGCAGATACCCATGGGGCAGGGGACGCAGAAATCGCTCGAGGATGCCGGGGTGATTGTCTATCACGTTGATGATCCCGATGACGTCGCAGAGACGATCTATGCCGCGTCTCAGCTCGCTTTCAATTCGTATCGTGCTGTCGCCGTTCTGATCGGCCAGCGCATTATCGGCTTCAAGGATTGGCGCAAATAATGGCTGCGAAGAAAAAAATCACGCTGAACCGTCGCGATGTCGTCTCGCGCATCGTCCGGGACCGCGGCGACATGCTGATGGTCACCGGGCTCGGGTCGACCACCTGGGATGCTGCGGCGGCGGGGGACCATCCGAATAACTTCTATCTTTGGGGCGGCATGGGAGGCGCTACGGTGACCGGACTTGGCCTTGCCCGCGCTCAGCCAGATCGCCGGGTCATTGTGCTTACCGGTGATGGTGAAATGCTGATGGGGCTGGGTGCCTTGGCGACGGTCGGTGTTGCTGCGCCGTCGAACCTTGCGATCTGCGTCATAGATAACCAGCATTACGGTGAAACCGGCATGCAGGAGACCCATACGGGCCACGGCGTCGACCTGCCCGCGATGGCGTCTGCGGCAGGCTTCGCCGAGACGGTGACGGTCTGGAATAAAAAGGAACTCGAAGCGGTAACCCCGGTCCTCTATGAGACCAAGGGCCCTGTTTTCGTTGCGGTGAAAGTGAACACGGCTGCGGTGCCGATGATTTTGCCGATGCGCGACGGCACGGCGATTCGGGCCCGGTTCCGCGAATCCGTTCTCGGCGACCGGGCTTACGATTGATCGTCCAGAGTAACTCGCCTTTATACTGGCCGGTTTTCGTCAAATGATAGACCGTCAGGCACTGTTGGGCATGTCGCTTGTCTGTTCGGCCGCAAGTATCGGCGGACTGACCGTCGTGATGACCAGGTTTGTTGTCCCCGAATCCGACCCGTTTACCCTCGCCAGCGTCCGTTATCTGATAGCGTCGGTCTGCCTTCTTTTGCTGGTGGCTTATCAGGGACGACGTTTTCGGGTTGATCCGCGTGACAGGCTGGGCCTGATAGTCCTGGCCCTGATCTTCTTTGCGGCTTTTCCGTATTGTTTCGCCCGCGCGCTTGAAGACACGACGTCGGCGCGGGGCGCACTTATATATGCCTGCATGCCGCTGGTGACGATGTTCCTGGCGGCAGTTTTCAGGATCGAGCGGATAACGTCGTGGAAATTCCTCGGCGTTCTGTTTGCCGTCGCCGGCGTCTGGTCGGCCATCGGTTTCGATGTCGATGCGCCGCCGAATGCTATCCGGGGCGATATCATCATGGTCATCGGTACGGCTTTTTCGGCGGCCTATACTGCTTTCGCGAAACGCTACGTGATGAAATACGATGGCGTTGCAATGACGGCGTGGTCAATGTTTTTCGGGTCGTTTGCACTTTTTATACTCGCGATGGTTTTCGGTTCACCCTTCTCCGGCTCGCTCGACCTGAGCCTTAAAGGGTGGGGAGCGCTTCTCTTCCTGGCGCTGCCGGGCGGCGCGCTGATGATGTGGTGTTTCATTAGCGGTTTCCGGCTGGTAACGCCGACGCAGGCCGCTATCGCCGTGGGCTGCAACCCTCTGACGGCGATTCTGTTCGCCGCATGGATACTCTCTGAACCGATTGGCTGGGGCAGCGCCGTCGGGTTCTCGCTGGTCACGATGGCGGTGTTCTGTGCGAATAAAAAGACGGCAAAGAGACCGTCAGCGGGCGCAACCTAGAAACGGCAAATTCAGACTTTCTTAACCTTCGACGGGTATTTCGCTCTTGGTAAACAATACACCAACTTAGTTGAGCGTTAGTCCCAATCATCGAATTATTAGAAAAGAGCCAGGAACATGGCTACCAAAACTGCCGTAAAGAAAAAGCCGGCCGCGAAGAAAGCCCCGGCTCGTAAAACCGTTGCAAAGAAGCCCGCCGCGAAGAAGACCGTAGCGAAGAAGGCTCCTGCCAAAAAGGCGGTCGCTAAGAAAACCACTGCGAAGAAGGCTCCTGCCCGCAAAACTGTTGCGAAGAAGCCCGCCGTGAAGAAGCCTGCCGCGAAGAAGACCGCAGCGAAGAAGGCTCCTGCTCGTAAAACGGTAGCGAAGAAGAAGCCGGCAGCGCGTAAGACCGCCGCCAAGAAGGCTCCTGCTCGCAAGACTGTTGCCCGCAAGGCGGCTCCGGGAAATCCGGTTCATCGCCAGATCGAAATGTTGCGTAAGCAACTCAGCCGCGAATTTCAGAAGCTCCATAAAGAGCTAAAGAAAGGCACGCCTGCGAAGAAGAAACCTGCCGCTCGCAAGGCGCCTGCCAAAAAGGCCGTTGCTCGCAAGTCCGTTGCCCGTCGCCCTGCGCGTCGGACGATGCGCCGCGCAGCGTAAGAATTTCCAACCCGGGTAATACCGGTTTGCAGACAAGCGACGGCCCCGGTCAGGGGCCGTCGTTTTTTTATGTTTCCGCCATGGGCCGCTTGCCCCGGGACCGTCCCGTCGGATACGCTTCCCGAAGATTGAAATCGGGAGAGTAAAGATGGATTCGGGTGCAGGCGGGCTGACAAAATATAAAATGTTCATCGGGGGCGAATGGGTCGATTCAGCCTCGGGCGACGTGTTTGAATCCTTCAATCCCTACACGGCAAAGCCCTGGGCGCTGATGCCCAAAGGCAATGCCGCCGATGTCGATCGGGCCGTCGAAGCGGCGGACAAGGCCTTGAAATCGGGTGACTGGCCGGCACTCACCGCCACCGCGCGCGGGCACATGATCCGTAAGTTCGCCGACCTGATCGTCGATAAGGCGGATGAACTCGCGGAGATCGAAGTGCGCGATAACGGCAAGCTGATCGCCGAGATGAGCGCCCAGTGCAAGTATCTTGCGCAGTGGTACTACTACTATGCCGGGCTCTGCGACAAAATCGAAGGCTCCGTTATCCCGATCGATAAGCCGGGGCATTTCAACTACACCGTTTGGGAGCCGCTGGGCGTCGTCGCCTGTATCGTGCCCTGGAACTCGCCTCTTCTGTTGCTGGCCTGGAAACTGGCTCCCTTGCTTGCTGCTGGGAATACGGCGGTTATCAAGCCGTCCGAATACACCTCGGCATCGACCCTGGAATTCATGAAGATCGCGGAGCAGGTTTTTCCTCCCGGTGTTGTAAACGTGGTTACAGGCTTCGGTGGCGAGGCCGGGAGCCCGCTGGTAGACCATCCGAAGGTTGCGAAAGTTGCATTCACCGGGTCGGATGCAACGGGCTCGGCGATTTACGCCCAGGCCGCAAAACATATGAAGAAAGTCACGATGGAGCTCGGCGGCAAGTCGCCGAACATCGTGTTTTCGGACGCACATATCGATAACGCCGTCAAAGGCGTGATTTCCGGTATTTTCGCTGCAACGGGGCAGACCTGCATCGCGGGCTCCCGTTTGCTGGTCCAGGAATCGATCCACGATGAATTTGTCGAGAAGCTTGTCGCTCTCGGTGCGACCGCCAAGATCGGCGATCCGACCAGTTTTGAAACCCAGGTCGGCCCGGTCACTAATATTCCCCAATACGAGAAGGTGCTGGACTACATCGAGGTCGCGAAGGCCGAGGGCGCGGAAGTGGCGCTCGGCGGGGGAACTCCATCAGGACCCGAGATCGGCGAGGGCTGGTTTGTTGAACCGACGATCTTTACCGGCGTGAAAAACGATATGCGGATTGCCCAGGAAGAGGTCTTCGGGCCGGTTCTTTCGGTCATTCCGTTCAAGGATGACGAAGAAGCGATCTCGATCGGCAACGATGTGATCTATGGCCTCGCCGCCGGTATCTGGACCCAGAATATAGGGCGCGCGATTACGATGGCCGGCAAATTGCAGGCAGGGACGGTGTGGGTGAACACCTACCGCGCTGTCAGCTACCTGTCGCCGTTTGGCGGCTATAAGAAGTCCGGCATCGGGCGCGAAAGTGGCCAGGAGATGATCAAGGAATACCTGCAGCACAAATCTGTCTGGATCGAGACGTCGAACGCCGAAGCGCCGAACCCGTTTGTTCTGCGGTAGATTCGACGTAAGGGTCGAGAGCTGCCATCGGGCGAAAATATGAACCGCAGTCTTCTCAAACATCCCGAAAATTGAATGTAATATTCACCGCCGGTTAGGAAGCTGGATATAATATACGTAGAACAAAAAAGACTGCCTGGTGCGCTTCGAACCTGCTTGGATGAAGGACGAAGTCATGGTGGAAATAGAGAAGACGGCGTCACCTGTGATGACGGCGGTTCAACAACGGACGACAGAGGCCGACGGCATTGTTGCGCTCGCGCAACTGACGGGGGGTAACCCCGCGAAATCCGTCGAGTTCAATGGTGTTACTGTGAGATCCGACAGGATAGCGGTTGCTGCCGGTGCGCGGTTCGGTACCCAATTGTCCGAATTGCGGCAACTTGCAGCGAACGCAACTGCTGGAGCATCTTTGCTGGATATCGCTGAATCCGGTCTTTCTCAGATTGATTCGAAACTAGTGCGGATGGATGCGCTGGCGAAGACGGCAGCGCTGACGGCGGTCGAGCGATTGGATGGTTCGTCATCAGCGGCAGCCGAGATTTCGGCGAAGGACAGGGCCATTCTCGGTTCCGAATTTGCAGGGCTTGGTGAGGATATTGACGATATCGCTGCGGCAACCAAATTTAATGGCGTCGCATTGTTATCAGGAAGTGCCGGTTCTCCCGGTGCGCCGAAGGTCATTGATTTTGGGGCGAGTACTGCAGCGGGAGAGACGGTTATCGTCAGCCTGGATGCTGCGGATGTCGCGTCGTTATCGTCCGATCTTTCGACTGCAAATCTCGACAGCCAGGCTGGCGGTGAAGCTGCCGTTACCGCAGTCGCGGCCGCTCAGGGCTCTGTCGATGATATCCGTGCAGCCGTTCGCGGTGCGCGGGCTCAGCTCAATTCGGTCGAATCCGCGTCGGAAGAGACTAGCGCCGTCGTCGAACGTGTCCAGGCAATGAAAACGGCTCCTGAGAAGGTCGTGGACCTGTCCAGGGTGGTCGCAAGCCAGGTGACCGAGGAGAGCGGGCTGCGCATTCAGGACGGCGCGCAGCAGCTTCTACAGGACGTGTTGCTGAGAATGTCGGCAGCGACTGCGAATGGCGGCCCGGCGGCCGGCAGCGACACCGTAGAGGAGTTCGGCGGCAAGACTGCCGGTGCCCCTGCGGCGGCCGCCCAGGAGGTAGAGACCGCCGATAATCGCGGTGATGCCGCCGATTAATTCTGATGAACATGGCGTAGCCCGGCTTCGGGCCGGTTAGGATCGACAGGCGCCGGGCGGCCCTAATTACCGTCCAGCGCTTTGTCGATATCGAGACCCGGTTCCCAGACCGGTGCGGATAGACGGCGCTTCCCGTCCGGTGTTTTCAGAATGCCGGGCTCGTCCATGTTGACTCGATCCCATAATTTGCAGGTCACCGGGACGTGCTTCTGATCGAGCGCTTCGCAGTAATTGGTAAATTCGCAGACGACGTTCTCGCCCCCTTTGCCGAGGCGAACTTTGAGAAACCAGTCAGGGTCGGCAAGAGCCTGGCGCGCGAAGCCGACGATGTCGCCTTTGCCGTCGGCGAGGACGTCTTCTGCCTGCTTGAAGCCGTGAATGCCGCCAGTCGTTACGACAGGTGTGTCATATCCGGCATCGCGCACGGCCGATCGGATACTGGCGACCGGCTCTATGTTGCGGCCGAACGGGCCTTGCTCATCGGAAACGTATTGCGGCATGCATTCATAGCCGCTCGGCCCGGTATACGGATACACTGCGGCGCCGACGGAGGGCTGCAGGGCATCCTCGAAGCGGCCCCCGCGGGACAGCGACAGGAAATCCATCCCGGCCCTGGCGAATGCGACGCCGATTTGGGTGGTGTCCTCCAGCGTGTTACCGCCATCGACAATATCTTCTGACAGGAAGCGGCAACCGACGGGGTAATCCTTTCCCACTGTTTCGCGCACTTTCTCAAATACTTCGAGCGGCAGGCGCAGTCGGTTTTCCAGCGACCCGCCGTAACCGTCCTGCCGCGTATTCAGGCGCGAGAGCAGTGATGACATCGTATAGGCATGCGCATAATGGAGCTCCACGCCGTCGAATCCGGCTTCCTTCGCGCGCCCCGCAGCATCGGCGAAGAGGCCGGGCAGAACATTCGGCAGGTCGGCGATGTGTGGCAGGTGGGTATCGGTGACCCGTTCGCGATCCCCCATGTGCAGGCTTTCAAGCTCGCGTTTAGTCAGAATAGTTTCCAGCTGGGTCGGTTCCAGGGTCACAAGATGTTGGCGGATGCGTGCGTCGTCCCAGGTGCCATCGCCAAGTGCTGCGCGGTGATGATCGGTTATCCTGATGTATTCCCCGAGATAACGTTGCGGATCGGGGCGCCGTCGGATGGAGAGAAAGTCGATGCACTGAATGAAAAGTTTGGTGTGACCGCCACTTTCCCGGCGCACCGTTTCCACAAGGTCTTTAAGGCCCGGAATGAATTCGTCCGTGCCGATCCGCATCAGCGGGCCTGAGGGGATATCGCGAATCCCCGTCGCCTCAACTACGATGGCCCCCGGGCGCCCGCGGGCGAAGCGTCCATACCAGTCGAGCACTTCAGGTGTGACCTTCCCGTCGCCGGTTGCCCGCCACGGCACCATCGCCGGAATCCAGGTGCGCTGTTCAATTGAAATCGGGCCAATATCGACCGGACCGAAGAGACGGGAAGCGGCTGCTTCCTCTCGGGTCGGCCATTCTCCGGGGTCAGGCTGCCATTTGATACGTTGCGGGGGACGCCACATAAATCGATTCTCCGCTGAAATTCAGGTGCGCAAGGACCGATAAAACCGACCTTTGCTCGCGCGCCGATTAAATTATTTTAAGCTTAAAATAATATTTTTCAAGCCTGCTGCCGGAAACAGAGCAAAAAAAGGGGCGGCCGAAGCCGCCCAATTCATATACTTATGCCGGGAAAACCGACGTTTCGCCCACTGACCCTTGATGCTGAGCCTTAACGCGCGGGCGCAGTTTCAACGGTGCCCGCCGGCGAGGCTGGCATCGAACTGCTTGCTGTCGGTGCCGTTGGCCGACCGCGGGGGGAGAGCGTGATGTCGACCGCCGATCCGCCGAGTGTTTTCTTGCGAATCTGGACCGTCGCGACCCTGTCGCCCCTTGTATAGGTCAACACACTGACCTCTGAACGCACGGACGTAATCTCCTGCCACCCGAACTTGGGCATTTCGCGCAGGAAAAAGTCATAGGATTCAGATGTGCTCCCGGTGGCGCTCATGGCCAGCCTGCCGATCCAGTTATCGCGGGCGCCAAAAACGAGTGAGCGCTCGACGTCCATCTTTGCGCCTGCGGGAACTGCAATGTCCGGAAACTGGGCAAAGCCTACGGCGGTGCGGGGGGAATTTCCGGTCGACGTCCCGGAAGTGGATGGGGGCGCGTTGCCGTTTGAGCAACCGGCCCCCATAAGAAGCGCAGCCCCGGCAAGCAAACTGCAGAGCTGTGTTCTTTTATGATATCCATTTTTGTCCATATACAAGAATATCACGGGATCCCGGATGTGCGAATATCGATTGATTCGAGGGGAATCCCACATGTTTCGATATGTAACGGGGGTTCAGCGATGCTGCACCATATGTGGGTGCCCCCTTTATAGGGCCCACACTCGCTATAGGGGCT
>Ga0209631_10002897_pt1 | contig 20130 bp, 24 predicted proteins | sample COG_08_FD_184752 | JGI IMG/M metagenome (GOLD analysis project Ga0209631, IMG submission 184752) | Pelagic Microbial community sample from North Sea - COGITO 998_met_08 (SPAdes) (version 2) | ecosystem: Environmental > Aquatic > Marine > Neritic zone/Coastal water | place: Helgoland, sampling...
TGACGAACATGAGCTATATGTTCATGAACGCCTTTGCATTCAACCAGCCTATCGGCGCATGGGACACATCGCGCGTGAAGGATATGAGCCTTATGTTCAGCAGCGCCCGCGCGTTCAATCGCCCAGTGAATGGCTGGGACACGTCGAACGTGAGGGATATGAGCTTTATGTTCCAAAATGCACACACGTTCAACCAGCCCATCGGTGATTGGAATGTGAAAAAAGTTGCTTGCATGGACGGGATGTTAAAATCGGCGACAAGGTTTCGAGGAAACGTTTCGGACTGGGATCGGAGACTCGGGAATTCGGTCTCCGCATATCGAGCGTTCAACGGAACCCCGAATGGACCACCGACATGGTGGTACAGTCGCGGTTTACATCAAGAAAAAGAGGCGTCCAATATGAACATCGACAAAGGTAGAACAAAGCGGAACCCAACCCGAGGTCGACCTAAATCGATTAAGAACTGGACGACCAATCTCTATCAAAACATTCAAAAAATGCGAACCAGTGCCCACACCAACGGCGTCATCCATACCCCTCCCGGTAAAAATGATCACCGAGCAAAGACGGCAATCCGAGCGAACGGTGCCATCGCGCAGTACATGCGAAACAGTGGCGTAAAATCCCCAAATATCCCAATATATATCGACGAGAAACCAAAATTCTTGTATCGAGGAATCCACGGTCGCCAATTAGAAACATTGAAGAAGGGTTACATTCGTAGCAACGAATTCATTTCATTTTCGAGATCTCTCGAAATTGCGAAAAAATTCTCGATTCGAAGTGGAAATACTGGAATGATATTTCGTCTCGACGTCTCGAAGCTACAGCACGGTATCCCGTGGGTCTGGTTTCCCGACCAAGATATAAACAACCGCAGAACGCGTAGTACCGTCGAGAGTTCCATCGCTCATGAACGCGAAGTACTCTTCCCACCCGGAGAACTCCGCCTGGTAAGGAAGATTTTTTCAAATGGGGTCCCAATGTACGTTGTCACGTATACACCGGACCCGAATGCCAAGAGTATTGCCCGGCAGAAAATTGTGCGTAGGCTCGGACCAGCGAAGCGGAATATACACCACGTGCAAGATGAATATGAGCGCGACGTCTCGAATATGTTTTCGGAACTGTTTCGATCCTAGACTATTTCACCGGGTTTCATCACGTGGACGGCGCATGTCTGAGTCGTCGAAAAATGCCAGTAGATTTCTCGACCGTCTTCGAGATTTCCGCGCCCGATTTTATCGTCGCCGACTCGAACGAAATCGTTCATGTCAGCCCGAAGGTCGACGACGCCCGCATCGTCATCGAGACCGTGTTGCTTGAGGTGGCGACGGAGGTTGATCACTTCGTCGATCCTTTTCGAAACGTCCTTCATCTTTCTATCGGGTCACATTTAAAAAATGGTAGTTTTCGCGCGCACGAGCAAAACGGCCGACGCGGTCAAAACGACCGCGCTCTCGATCTCGAACATCGTCATCGTCGGGTCGCTGCTGACGTTATCATTGCTGGAACCCGACGACCCCGTCCCTGATCTCAACGAACTGGTCAGGCACGAATTGCGTCGCATTCTCACAACGCGAGACGCAGCAGCGGTATTGCGCAAACTCGTCGATGACGACGCGGCCGTCGCGCGCGAGATTATACTCGAACCCGGACTCGCGTGCTCGACGACGTCGTCGCTCATCCAGTCCGTGTCGTTTTGGCTGGTGAAGACGTTATCATCGTGCGAATTGGTCGAGTTCATCGAGACGGTGTACACGGCAGCGGTCGCAAGCGACCCGAGCTTGTCCATCGCATTAAAATTCTCGAGAAAACGGTTCGATCCAGCGTGTCCTCGGGGCATCGCGGCGCTCGAGCACGCTATCATCAAACTCGACGACGCAGTCGATATCGATCCGAATATGAACATCGACGTCGTGATTGGTATGTTCCACGACGTCATCATCTGCAGTTAAGTAAAGAAATACGGTGTGTTTTTCTCGGTATTATTAAATATTGCATCGTGGTAATAAGATGCCGGGTGCTGTCAATCAACTTGCACTCTACGGAAAAGAGGACGCGCTCCTCAGCGCGAACCCTGAGATCACATTCTTCCGTCTTAGATACAAACGTTATAGTATTTTCTCGATGGAAGCCATTAGCCAGTCGTTTCAATCTGAAGCGACGTTCGGTCGTCGTGTGACGCTTCCTGTCACTCGATCTGGTGATCTCGTCAATTCCATTTTTATTGAAGTCGATCTTCCAGACTTATCCGACTTCGCAATCGACGCCGTCACTAATGCACAGGCCGCCGTCCCTGGTATCGTGTCGGCACGTTGGACGAGCTCGACGACAGGAAGTGTCAAAATCATCCCTGCAACTGATGGCACGGACGATTCGTACGACGTCTACGTCGATGACGGGTCGTCACCGTTCACGGTCAACGGTGCAGCGGGCGTGACGAGCATCACGATTACCGGGCTTGACACGGCCAAATCGTACGATATTTCCGTCAGGCGCGTGGCGAGTGCGACGCCCGGATCATACTCATCGACAGTCCCACTCTCGTCGCTGAGGTGGTGCAATTCGATCGGGCACGCGCTGATGCGCACCGTCGATTTTGAAATTGGTGGCGCGCGGATCAGCCGATTGTCAGGTGAATTTATGGACGTTGACGCCGAACAAACCATGCCGAGCGAAAAGGAGAGTGGTTTCAATGAGATGGTCGGTAAATACGCATCGTACGATCTGTACGATAACTCGTTCGAAACGCGTAAGCTGTACATTCCGCTCACGTTTGCGTTCAACAAGTTCCACGCGCTCTCGATCCCTCTGATTTCGCTCATTTACCATCAAGTCAATCTGGTGTTCGATTTTCGTGAGTACACGGAACTAATCAAATCGACGCATCCAATTTCATCGCTCGTATCACAACAAGGCAAGACACCAACGCCCGATATTGATGCCTTCTGTACGTTCGTTTTCCTCGGATCTCAGGAGCGGAAGAAATTCCTCGAAACACCGCAGGAAATCCTGGTGCAAGATATTCAATTCGTTGGCGATGCTGCGGTGGTCGCGTCGAGTTCCGGCGATTTATCCAAAAAGTACGAACTGTCGTTCATTCACCCGGTGAGCGAGTTGATTTGGACGTACAACAGGGCGAGTTCGTTCAACTCTGGCATTACGCCCTCAACGTACCCAACGGTTGGAAACGATTACTTCAACTACGACGCCCCAGCGGGTGCATCGATTGATCCGATCAAATCGGCGATGGTGTATATCAACGGAAATCAACGCTATAGCGAACGTAGTGGAAAGTATCACCGCCTTGTTCAACCATACGGCCACCACACGCGCATTCCGGCGAAAAAGATCTACTCGTACTCGTTCGCGATCGAACCGGAATCCCCAAACCCAACAGGATCGATTAATTTGTCGCGAGCTGATACGGCGCACCTTCAAGTCACGTTTGACGAGTCGTTCGCACTCGGCGGATCGAACGGCCGACTCCGCATTTACGCGCGCACGCTCAACATCATCCGATTCGCTGGTGGAATGGGAACTTTGCTTTTCACGTCAACGTAGATCAAAATATTGCTGTAAAGAAATAGAAGAATAATGGCGAGCACGGCACTGACGGTCATTCTAATTGGATTCGTCCTCGTACTTATCGGTACGGTTCGATCGCGTGACGAACGGTTCAACTCGACTCGCTCGCGAATTCTGGACAACGAAGAGTACGATGCCGACGGGAATCGGATCGTATACAAACTCTTGCCGCGCGACATTGATTCGTTTTACCGCGGTGTCGATACACCAAGCAAATTGTACTCATCAATGTTTTCGGTCGACGTCGACGTTCCCAAGCGAGGCAATTTGCAGCTGAACTAAAAAAAATCAAATCTTTCCTTAAACCAGGAGCGTGTATAGAATCGCTCAGCATGAAAGACAACGTCGTCGCGTTCGCGTTCATCGCGTTCATGGGACTCATCATCATCGGCGCGTGGAATGGAAAATTTTCATCCCGAATTGAGAAAATTCCTGTAACAGAGACGCGAGAGTACCGAGATCTCGTTATCAAGATGGAGAATCTGAAAGCAGACGATGCGCATCAACGGGATGTCGCGTTCAAGTATGAAAACGAAGTCGGGATCCTATCGGGCAATCGAGACGATTCGCAACGGAAGATCGATGAGCTCATCGAATCGGTCGGGGCATTATCAGACGAAAACAACAAATTGCGGGAGGAAAACAATACGCTCACAGCCACACTTCGCGAGTTGTCGACCGATTTCGAAGCATTACGACATCGATTGAAGTTATGCGAAGCGCGCGAGACGGGTCGGTCGATCAGGCACCAGTCGTGTAATATGAATACACCAGAGAATGTCTTGCTGTAAATTCAAATCTTGCACTGTACCAAGCGGTACACTGCATGGATATCAAACTACTCATATCATCCATTGCCATCGCGTCCGTCGTTTGCGTTGTCGTGACGGTTGTGCTATTGAAACTCAAGAACAAACCAGCTCAGACGGTCCAGACGACCCGGCCAGCTCAGTCGGTCCGGCCCATTCAGTCGACCCAAGCATCGATCGATGACGACGTAACGATTCCACCAGCGCGTTTGTCCGAATACGGACTCACCCGCTTTGCGTTCGAGCATAAACTACTTGGCCCTGGCATCAAACCGGATGCGAACGCGAAAATGACCAACGTCTCCGCGGCCGAAGACTCGGCCGTGCTCGTCTCGTGCTCGATGGTGAACGGGTACGCGGTTCGATGGATGAATCGGTTCCTAACGGTTAATACGGACGGATCGGTCAAGTGGAGTGACCGGCGCGGCGAGCCCGATTCGTGCTGGAAACTCGAACCGGGCTACTGCGGTGACGGAGAGTTTGTGATGATGAAATCACTGTTCAACAACAATTTCTTGCGCGTCGACGGTGCCACCAACAAACTCGTTTGCGTCGACAAACCATCTACCGAGAACGCGATTCAATACTGTTGGCGACTCAAACCGACCGGGAAGACGCGTCGTCGGTGTGGTCGGTATTATGATGTCGATTTCGGCCGCGTCATCGACGTCCCGTGCGAAATTGTCCAGGATCCGCCTGAGGGCGGTTCATGTCTCGACGTCACACCCGGTTTCGTTTCGAAGTGTTGTCTCAAACATAATAGCGACAAATGCAGGAGCGTCGTCGCGCGCGAGGTGGTTGGACGGACCGTGAACGAAGCTGGATTGTATCTTAAGACGAGATTCCCGAACCATCGAATCGAACTATGCGCGGACGATGATGAGGCGTGTCAAAAGTCGAATCCGTTCCCAATCCACGATTCGAATAAATGGGTTCTAAAGTACAATAAACGTCTCGGGACAGTGACCTTCCCAGCGTACAGATTTTTCTAATGGAGCGGCATATCTTCGAGCATTTACAATGCCCGCGCGATCGAATATCGCTTCGCGCGGTCTTTCCGACAATACAAATTTGTACCGAAGGGTGCGTCACAGACGATCATAATGCGTACCTCGCGCTGATGAGACAACATATTTGGACGAGGATGACGTTGTTCGGCATTCCGCGCGATCTTGCGTATTGGGGGCAAGCACTGCGTCATCTCGATATCCGGTCCGTCGATCGACTCCGATTGAACGTCCTCGAATTTTTACCCGAAATCGAAACCGTTCATGTTTCGTGTCTAGAGCTCGAAGACGGGGTCGGGTGGGTATCGTCTTCACTTCGCGCCGTACACATCATCACACCGTTGTCTGTGACGATCCGTGCGGAAATCGGGTCGTCGTCTCGTCTCGAGATTTTGGAAATCGAGGCGGGCGAGGTAAAGACAATCGGAACGCCGGCATTCCCATCGTCATTGACGCGGTTGGAATTGAACGGGACGGTTCGCGATAGCGTTCTCGAGATGTTACCGTCATCGAATTTGAAAACGATCCGCATCGCGCGCGGTCTGTTGTGTGAAGTTCCCCCACTCCCACCCACAGTCGAGGATCTCGACGTGTCGTCGAATTTTTTATCGACATGGGAAACGCATCCCATGACCGTGTCCCACCCGACTCGATTGGTCCGGGTATCGCTCGCCGGAAATATTGCACTGGACATCGACTCGATCGATCCAGCCTGGTCGTACGACGCGTACCAGACATTTCGACACGTCAATTCACTCGATCTCCGCGGCGTCGGGGACGAATATATTCCCAATATTGACACATTACGCGAACTCATCATCACGAATGATCCACCTGCCGATATCGCAATACGGTTTCCACAATTGCGCCGGGTTATAGTGTGCTCATTCGAATACCATCCGCTCCCCGGCTCGCAAATCGAGCGACTCGCGTGCACCCATCCCGCGGACGATGATCAACGTGTTCGGGACGCTATCGTCACGATGACCGGGTACATTGACGATGTGGAGATATCGTACATGGCGGTCCCAGACGACGACGACGAGTCGGATGCGAGTGTATCATCGTCATCATGATTTGTGTTTTTCGTCGATTTTAAAAAAATGTGCGTATGGTAGGCATTCATGTCGGCAAAATCAAATCCGGGTGTGGGTGCGTTGACACAGCTCCAGTTGATCGGTCCGCAAGAAAAATGGATATACAGCGACGATCCGGGCGCAACGAATCCGTTTTCATCGTCGACGTGGCCGCGCGCTACACGCGGCGCCATTGAACAAAACGAAATCCCGTTCCCATTCGAGCTGGGTAAGACGAACAAAAAGCAAATCCCAAGACGGGGTGATATGCTCGGGAACCTGGCGCTGAGTATCACGTTACCTATCGTCCCTGGAGCGGGTATTAACGATTTCTGGACGGGTCGGATCGGATACGTTTTGCTCCGCAAGCTACGACTGACCCTGAACGACGCCGAGCTCGATTCGTCCGAACGGTTATTGCTCACGCTCCAGGACGAACTGTTTGTGAGCGATATGAAACGCGCTGGTGTTCTCGATATGATCGGCGGGACGACACCGAATTTGCGGTTATCTCAACAGCATACGATCGTCGTTCCACTGAAATTCTTCAATTGCTTTCGGGATCAGCAAAAGCAAACTTTCCTTCCAATCATTTCGGCAGGGAATACACTCGATCTCGTACTGGAAATCGAGACGGATAAGTTCGAAAACTGTATCACATCCTACGCTGGTGAGAATCCACCAACATCGCTCGATTGTGAACTCATTACCGATTACGCATTCCTCGATTCATTCGAACGGGAACGACTCGTGAACCGACCGTTTCCCGTGCTCGTGGAATCGACACAGGATGTCGAGGGGGTGAGTTGGAAAGAAAACAACGACTTGGTGAGTGGAGTGACGATCATCCCAACCGATACAGTCATAATTGATATGCAGGAAATCAACTTCCCGGTCAAATATCTTACGTTCGTGGCATATTCGAAGGAGGCGGTCGGGAACCTTGCGTATTTCCAATTCGAGGACGTGATCGATCGCGTCTCGATCTTGTTCGACGGTACTGAACGCGAGGTCGAGAACGACGCAAAGCATTATTCCCTCGTCAATCGGTTCTATCACGCGCGACGGGCCGTATCGGATAAGATTCTATTTTATTCGTTCGCGCTCGATGCGTACGACGCACAACCATGTGGACATTTCTCGTTCTCGAACGTAATCCGGCCCATCCTCAAAGTCAAGTTGAAGCAACCACGAGACGATATCATTGTTAAAACGTTCGTTTCCGGGTTGCGGTGGATCGATTTCGAGGCGGGGCACGCTGCGCTGCGGTATACTTGAGTGCGCCGTTCTATTATTATCTTTCGGTAAGGCAAGGATCACAATGTACCACGACGTCAGTGGCCAGAGAAATTATGCAGACGCGATTCGCGCGTCGAACCATGCGTGTACTGATAACGAACTGATCACCACCTTCTTTTCGAATCAGAATATCGCAGTGGTTCAGAAGGCATTGCGCGAGGAAGTGAAGCGAGTACATGGCTGGACGATCTCTCGCCAGGACGACACGGAGCTCGTGCTCATCATGCGCGGCGTATTCAACATGAACAACGCCTCAGTTCTCGACCATGATCTCATCGATCAGGTCCACCGTCTGAATGATCTGGTCGTTGAGTATACGCTTCCGCGGCTCGTCACGAACATCAAGCACTACATTGGATATTTGCGCGATTCGTCCCGTCCGTATCGGCTGGTCGATCGACCGATTAATACGTCCAGACGCGGCGAATTCACACTCGGCGATGGCGTGCACCAGGGGTGATGTAATTTTCAGACAGGTTCGGGTTTCCGGGACGTAAAAAAATGTGTACGTACGTTACAACACAGGATGCAACTCGACGAGGAAACAAGGAACGTCATAATTATTTTTTCCATTGCAATGAGTGCCGGTGCCGTCGCTGCGGGTGTCTCCGGACCGATGGTCGGGTCGACCGTCAGCGTCTCGGCAGCATGCGTGCTATCACTTCTGTTCGCAGTCTACGCCATCTCACACGTTGGAGAGTCCGGCGATCGATGACAAAACAATACAAAAACATTCGGGTCGGTCATGACGAACGACTCGAACGATTCGAACGATTCGAACGATCGAATTGATCGAATTGATCGCACGCATCTCGTTTGTGTAGCGCGGTATACGGAACCGGTCGACTGGATATCGGCACTCGGTTCGGACGTCGTCACAATCGTGTATGATAAAGGTAATGGGTCATATCCAAACGTCGGCCGAGAAGCCGAGACGTTTGCGCGATGTATCGTCGATGAATACGCCAAACTCGAGTCGGGTGAGATTGGCGTCATCACGTTTTTGCAAGGATTTCCTTTCGATCATGTTCCCATACAGAACCTCGTCGAATCGATGAAATCAGTCGACACGTCCCAGAAAACGAGTAGTCGATCGATCCCGCACGGTACGATGCACGTGTCGGATAGACATGGACGGCCAGATCATCCCGGACTCCCAATTGGCGACGCATGGCGGGTGATTTCGAGTATTCCCGGGTTCAAACCAGACGATGATACCGATACGGACAAATTCAACTTCGTCGCGGGCGCGCAGTACACGGTCGATTCGAACCGGATCACGCAGCATTCAGTCGAGTTTTGGATAACACTCCACAAATTACTATTCGACCAAATCGTTTGTCCATGGACCATGGAGCGGTTGTGGATGCGCGTTTTTCACATGTAAATACTTTCTTGCACAAAACCAGTATTGATAATGTCGTCTGGTACACTCTTCCAACTCGTCGCCCTCGGAGACGAAGATGTATATATCCACAGCGAAGGGTCAGACGCGTCGCGACCGTTTCGTCAAGTTTATAAAAAACAAACGTCGTATGCGACCGAATTCATCGATATTGATGCCAGGTTCCCGACTCAAATAACGTACGGACAGACGCTATCGAGTATCCCCATCCCGAGAAAGGGCGATCTACTCCGCCGGGTCGTCCTCGGACTCAAGGTAAAACGCGCGAGCGGGTCCACTCGGTTTCCCGCACTCCAACTGATCGATGAAGTCAATATCTACGCAGGATCAATGTTGATCGAATCGATCCGGGGTGATTACATTTTTGCGAAAAACCAGACGGTCGCGACCGACGCGGTTCGGTCGTGTACGGAGCGATTGACCGAGTTCCAGTCGGAAGAGACGCAGGGGAGTATCAAGCAATTCTACGTCGAGATCCCATTCTTCACGGCAAAGACCCCAATCCCGCTCATCGCGCTCCAGCTCCAGAACTTGACCATCGAACTCAAGCTCGGCAACGCGCCCATCTCGCTCGATCCGTCGTATCAACCAGAGGTTGATTTTCTCTGCGAATACATCTACATCGACGACGACGAGCGACGGTATTTCACGAATAGATCACACGAACTGTTGATCGAGCGCGTCCAGACCCAAGTCGATAATTTCGATATGAAGAAAAGCACGGTGAGTCGAGTGTATACCGACACGGTAGACTCGATGGGAGGATATGACAGCGTTGTAGGAAGTGGCTCGAACGAAGCGATCAATCTCGGGTCGTCCATCCAGCTCGTCGATAACCCGGGGTGGACCGGGAAGACGGAAATTACCTATAATCAAGCTGCATCGACGGTTAAATACGATCTCGAAGGCCGATTTCTTATTCCTCTCTCGGGGTCGGTCGGGTTGGGATGGGCAAAGTACGATCTTGGCGTCTACCGCGGCTACGATCTCGTCGTGAACTGTAGTTCAGATCTACTCACGTTCACGCTCAAGCGCGATGACGCGACGATCGTGACGATCGGGAACGCCAGCATTTCGAGCGGCGCGTATACGACCGTATCCGGCGTCGCGACGTCGACTGATATTTCGGCACAATTGTCGGTCGGCGAGGCGTGGCTGGTTTTCGACCTGTTCCATAATCTCGATGACGATACGCTAACGATGGACTTTACAATCGAAGGGTATGTCGCGGGCGGGTACTTCGCCTCGCTCTCGCCCGTCAATTCGCAAACGTTTTCGTACACTGTGAACGAGGGGTACTCGCCAGTCAATGTGGATGGGATCTTGAGCAACGTCACGTATTTCGCAAACGCGTCGTTCGATGTGCACGTTGTTATCACGAAATTGACGACCTCGACCGTGTCGTATACACCGGCATCGAACAATTATTTGGACGTGAACTCGCAACTCTTTTTCCGCGGTCCGATAAGGTACTTGCTATGGTGGTTCCGCGAGGCGAGGGATTGGGAATTCGGGAAGACGTCGTCCGATAATGTGCTCAGTCAATCGATCCGGCACGATATCATGCACAGTGCACGCGCGCTGGTAAACGGGAAAGAACGCATTCCGTATCGCGATGCGCAATTCTATTCCGCGCTCGAAGCGAAACGTGTCTTCGGATGCGGTCTCCCGGTCGGTGTACACGTCCTCGGATTCAGCGACGGCGCGGTCGACTCGATAGAGCCAAATGGGACATTGAATTTCACGAGATTGGGCGATTTCCGTCTGCAGCAACGGATTCGCGCGTATTCGGAGTCCCAAACTAATGTGATTTTACTCGACGAATCGGAGAGTGTCCCGTCGACGAAAAATTTCGACCGAGTCGTGACGTGTGCAGTCGGATTCAATGTTGTTTATATCTCAAACGGTGTTCTTAAAATTTTATTTGTGTAAAAATGATTCACATCATATCAGCGAGGCAGTTCAACGGCGCGACGATACAGTGCGGAAGGCGCGGCATGACCTTGCAAATGTATTTTGACGCGATACATGCCGGCGTATCCGCCATGATCGCATCGTCCGCGACGGTCGCGTCGATGTACTCCGAGAGCTGGTCGACGACGAGACCGAACTTCTCTTCAGACGCATTGGCCTTGATCAGCGAGAGCGCGGCGAGCGCGAACGTTTTATCGTTCGCGTCCGATCCCATATCCTCACTAATGAGCTCGAGCACGTACTCGCGCTGAAACTCGTCGAATGCATCGACGGGTTTCGAGTTGGTGGCGTCAGTACCGTCGGCGCCATCGGACATGACGATATCGGGCATGATGGCACTTGATGTCTCGAGCGTCTCGGGCGTCTCGGTCGTCTTGCCGTTCACCGGCTTGAAGAACTGCGAGATCGGGACGGATTTCGCCGTGACCACGTCGAACATCGACTTGGTCAATGTCCACTTCGTGCGCGTAAAATGTCCCTTCCCGTCAAGGACCTTCGCCATCATGATAACGGGAGCACCATTTCGCCTCGCCAAAATTCCTTTGTACGCTTCGAAAAGCTCGGCTGCTTGTTCGTGCGCGGTTGAGACGACCACGACGCCGTTCAGAGTTTTCAGTGGCGAGATGTAAATGGACAGCGGCTTGTCTGGAGAAACATCGTCGTCGCCAGAGACGATTTGGCAAATATCTCTCACAATGCCTTTGTTCATCACGGGACGGCCTTGCGACGTCGTTGTCAACGTTTGCGTCACGTGGACTGGCTGAATCGAGTCGACGGGGAAGACAATTGACGGAATTTGGAGAACCAGGTGATCGTCGATATTCCTGGTAATTTTGTATTTCCCGACCGGGAGGTCGACGTCATAGACGTAACGAACGGCGCGGTCCGCCGATGTTTCGATCGTCGTCGCAAAGTCGAGCTGGGCTGTGGGCCCACGCGCGTTAACGCGAACAGCACCCCTCCTTGACGAATGGATTTCGAAAATTGTCATATCGCGAGCAATAACTCTGTGCGAGCAATTGATCAGCGCGAGCAATAAAATGGTCGAGCAATAAATTTGCCAGGGTCGGGGGTTTTCGATTAAAATGAGTGGAAGTGATCGGTCGTTTTCTCTATTGAAATTGCAAAATATTGGAAATTGGCAAAACAAAATTCTATTGAATTCCGTTTTTTTGCGAGCATTTACAACATGGTTAACAGGATGTTTCTACTGATTCAATTGCTCGCGCTCATTGTCGCGACCATTTCGCCAGCCGAAGGACGCCGCTGCGGACGTCGTGCGCTCAATTCGTACGGTTTGCCGTGCGTGGAGAGGCCCGGCCCCCCAGGCCCAATGCCCAGCCCACCAGGACCCCCACCCCCTTCGCCAACCGAGTGAAGCGATATGTCTTCCGACCCCCCCAGGGGCTAAAATCTGTAATAGTTTGAAATTCCTTGAAGCGATATGTCTTCCGACCCCCCCAGGGGCTAAAATCTGTAATAGTTTGAAATTCCCCGTGGACACGCTCGTTATATCGCTGGATATAAGGTCGTGTCGCTCGCGAACGCTGCCCCAGGGAACATCTCAACCTTCATCTTCGCTGGGATTTTCGCCGTGCATCGCATGCGCAGTCTCGGGTCGGCAATTTCGCGATTCGTCAAAAGTGATATCTTGAAACTTTTCGGAGGCCGGGTAATGAGACCAAACAGATCCACAATCTCTTGGGCGGTTTTACCGACCGTCGTCGCACGGGTTCGTGGCATGTGCTGGACCGGGTACATGACGTACGGCATGAGGTGAAAAGAGCAGAACTCGGGCAAACAAATCAATTTCGTTCCATGAACGCCGACCAGGATATTCGCATTAACATCAGTTGTCTGTAGTTTTGGGTATAAAAAATCGACCACTTCTCGACGTTGTTCGTTGTTCAGTAATTGATATTGTGGCGTCCTATTCCCAGTGACACGCGTATCGAACGTCATGATCTTCGTTTCCCAACGATTTCCACCGTTTTGGTTGAAAACGCGATTCGGTCTCAACAACATCACATCGAGAGTTCGAATGGTGCGGCGGTTTTCGTTTGTACCACCACGGCGAAGAAACCTGGTAACGTCAATTCTGGTCACGCCATCCAGCGGTCTGGATGGATAAATCGGTACCGACGCGGTACGGACACCACCCTTCCCTTTTCCTGGCGGGCTCACTATCGTCCATTCACCGATTGGCGCGTTGTTGGTGCGGTTGGCGCGGTTGGTGCGGTTGGTGCGGTTGTTGCGGTTGGTGCGGTTGTTCATTCCTCGTTTTTACAACGTGACAACAAAATGTTTTTTTCACCGATTTCTACAGGACATCGACCACAGTCGGTCAAAACAAAAAACAAAAAACATGATGCTGAAACACGGCCGATTTGCTCGCACTATATCTGCGATGATCGCGGCTCAATTGCTCGCGGCTCGTTCAAACGCAAACAATTCGTTGATGCGACCCCGCGTCATTAACGCAGACGATTCGGGTTGGGAAATGTACAAACCGTTCGTTGCATTGCTAGATCAAAACGGCGAAGTTTATTGCTCTGGTGCTGTGATCGAAGACAAGTTCATCCTCACTGCAGCCCATTGTTTGGTCGACCGTGTCCCGCTTGTCGCGCGATTCAATGACGAGTCTCCGGATATGAACCTGAGCGCGGCGATGTACATTGTCCCGCCACAGTATGTTGACGGCGACGTTAACTACGACGTCGGTTTGATCGAGACCAAGCGCAAGATTCCAGATTCGGCTGGTCGCGGCCGTATTCAAACGAACCGTCCCGACGCGGGTGAGCGGGTTTTCGCATTCGGCGTTGGGGATACCGTCGAGGACGAAACCGATTGGGAGTCCTTCGGCGTCAACCCGCGCGGATTTGGTGATTTTTTCGAGTGGGTTGGCGACGCTGTTACCGACGCGGTCGATTGGGTTGGCGACGCGGTTACCGATACTGTCGACTGGGTTACCGATGCGGTCACGGGAGACTACGAATCGAATGAGTCGACCGACTACGAATCGAATGAGTCGACCCACTACGAATCGAATGAGTACAGCGACTACGAATCGAATGAGTACAGCGACTACGAATCGAATGAGTACAGCGAGTACGAATCGAATGAGTCGACCCACTACGAATCGAATGAGTACAGCGAGTACGACGACGGGTTGCTCGATGGGAACGTGTTTGTATCGAGCGACGAGCCTCGCGTCGCGATCATGGAGTATCGTCGCGACGACGAATGTATGATGATGGAATCGGTCGAATACACCGGGTTGATGTGCACGTTGTCTACATCGTCGAACACGTGCAATGGCGATTCGGGCGGGCCGGTCGTCACGCGCGACGGACATATCGTCGGGTTGACGTCGGTTGGGTCGGCCGGGTGCGATCGTCATCCTGATAGCGAATTTTACGAATCGATCGCGACCGATCTGTCGTGGGCGAATGTCAACATATTCATTCGACGGTTCGCGGGTGCTCGCCCGTTCGGTTGGGTTCCGGACGATGTCGACGTTGAAGGCAGCGATACCCCGACGAGCGGCGCCGGAACGTATGCGCTATTTGGGTACTTGACCACGGCGGGCTTGCTCGTGTTTGCATAATCGTTCTTCTATTTTTCAATGTCTGACGTAAACAACATCACAAAGGATTTGCTCGGCGAAATGCACGCGGTTCTCGACGACGACGAGAAGCACGCGGTTGTCATCGACGACGTCGACGACGTCGAGGTAATGGACGACGACGACGACGTCAACGACGAGAAGAACGTCGAGGCAATGGACGACGACGACGTCGAGGCAATGGACGACGACGACGACGACGACGACGACGACGACGACGACGACGACGACTTTATCGAACCGTTCGCAAAATTCGCGAGTGATCCGCTCGTCAAAACGCACGAGCACATGCTCGATTTACTCAAAGCTCTGCATCGCAACGAAGAGGGGTTCATGTTCGATAATCGCGCTGGTGATGTGAAATATATGTTCCGTTCGGCGGCGGAGTGCGGCGACGCGATGATGGTGTTCGAAATCGTCGTACCGTATGACGCCGCGGACGATCCGACCGGTGAGGTCGCGCACTTGTTCAACAATGAGTACACGTGCGAATGCGACGACGCGGGTGATTTTGTTTTCGATACAATGACGTTACCGGGTGACGCGACGATCGATCACGCTGGGCTCAAGGATGTCGTCGAAATGCTGAATTATTATTACAATATCAGTATTTGCGAATGCGGTGCGAACGTTGTCAAGACGGACGATCTCGACGTGTGCTTCTCGTGCCAGCTTCGGCGGCAGGCCGACTTCTTAACACAATCTTGCACGATCTGTGGCGATTCGATCATCACGACGACCGGACGGGTCGTGATGAATTGTTGTGGACAACCGTTCCACAAGAAATGTGTACAATTATGGAGAAGGAAGAGCAAAGCAGGATGTCCAATTTGTAGAAATTGAGATTTTTGTTCAACACGTCGATCGTTTCTTCCACTTGACCGACCCCCCGCTACACGACCCAGTACACGAGCACGCGACCGTCTCGTCTTTCAAGAACACGGATCCTGGCAAGTCGGACGGCTTGAGTTCACCGGCCAAGCGGTACTGACCGGCATGTAAGCCGTCATCGGCACCGACGTACTCGAATGCGGTTTTATGAATATCGACGAGGAATCCATGCTTTGAGGTATTGCGTTTGCACACGTCTTGACCCGAATTGCAAACGTCGACTACGTGACCGTATACAGTCATATTATTCGTGAACGAATCCGACTCAATTTCGATCACTTTCCACAACAATGGCGCTGCATCGGCTTGAAATACAGCGACGGGAAACAGCGGTTTACCGTCGAATTTGAGGCCGGCGGTACCGTGTTTAAAAAGATCGACACCAGCGAACCCGATGCCATTATCGTCAGCCTTGCTCTGGCCATAAAACGTAATGCCCGTCTTTTTCCAGGTACCGTCACCGCTACGTTTATTCTCGCGCGTGCGCGCGGCAGGATGTATTCCCGATTGCGTCGACTTGGTGGAGTCGGTCGCATGGACGGTCCTGTACCGAATGAAGATCGCACCCGAAATCGACGATACGACGACGACACAGACGACGAGTAGAAGTGATATGACGATAAGCATCCGCCTTATCGTTATGCAACTTTTTTTTACGAGTCCGACCCGGTGGTTACTTTGCGATAACCGCGTTCATGGGATTCGAGCTTCCGGCGATCGTCATGAGGATACCGCACATCAAAAACATCATACCGACAGCGATCACGACGAGCGCAGTGTTTCTGCTCGATGTGCTCATTTGCTGATCGGATTGGCACATGCTCGTACCGGCACGGAACGCGCCGAAGATGATCGCGAGCGTTGCAAGAAGGACGACAACGACACCGAGCGTCATATTTTGTACTGTATACCACAATGCAATATTTCGTTCAATTCCCGAGGGCGAGCATGAGGATGACGATGACGACGACACAGGACGACACACCGCACGACAGGAATGGAATCATACCGAACCCGTTCGCAAGTCCTCCGAATAATCCGCCGATCGAGTTACCGACATTTCCCGTGATATCGTCACCGATCGGCGAGATCAGAAGCCCAGCGCCAACACCGCCGGCCGTCCACGCCGCGATCGGTTTTTTGTGCTTGGATATCCAACCCAACACGCTCGATGTTTTCCCCGCGCTTTTCCCTGCTTTCGCCGCTTTCCCTGCGTTCCCCGCGCTTTTCCCTGCTTTCGCCGCGTTTTTCGATACTTTCGCCGCGGTTTTCCCTGCGTTCGCCAATGATCCTACTCCCATAATTGAGTATCTCGTCTTGGTATTGTACAATGTTTTTTATTTCGTCCGTCCGTCGCGTAAAACCCAGCGTGTCGTCCGTTGGGTTTTCCTTGTTTTTTTTTGTTTCTTTTTTTTTTGATGACTAGAGGCTAGATGCTCACCCCATGTTCTCGGGATCGATCGAGAAGGTTGATCCAGACCCCGCACTAAAGAACGGATTTTGGTCGCGGTTACCCGCCGACTGCATGAGATACTGCCTAGAGTGGCGGGACTTCGTGCACGCGAGGTTCCTGATCTGGAATCCACTATTCTGGTTTCCGACGACAATCCAGCGTTGGCGCGGTCCAGTTTCCTTGGGTCCGAGGTAGGGAGCAGACTGGCACCCGGTCGGGGCAGTCAGCCACCTGGCGTCACACGCGTTCGAAAACTGTTTGTAGAACGATTCGATCGTGTAGACTGGGACGCCACTGTACTCAGCGACCTTGTTCATGCGCCATAGCCACTTATCGTTCTTGCTTTCCGAAAAGCGCACTGTACCGTTACCGCACGACGAGCCCTGGACAACCATGGAAAGACCACCGACGGAGAGGAGCCTCGCGCCAGATAGATCGTCCTCCACGGGGCGCTCGCCAGCTTCGGCCGATGCCTTGGCTTCCTCAATCGCCGCGGCGGCAGCGGCGTCCTCCTCAGCCTCCTTACCGCTTTGCTGCATCATGATGTAGACAACGACACCGAGGACGAGCGACAAACAAATCGCGGAGAAACTGCTCATCATCATCGTTGACGATCCTCCTCCCATACCTCCTCCCATTCCACTGCTTCCATAGCCCATTCCGTAGTTCATGATAAAAGTAAATTGATTTGATGTACTAGTACATCTATGCAATATAATATTGCTCACTCACAAATGGGATTCGTCACAGCTGCAGTGAGCAGTGCTGGTATCATGGCGATCGGGATTGTGTTGATTCACAATTCATCGAAATCCGTTGCGGACGGTGGAGAGTATAAATCCAACGTCGGCACAATCATCGCTGGGGCAGTCATTCTATTGTGCTCTGGCTGCGTTAACAAAATGTTGGCCTAGGGAAAATGGAGACGTTTCCCGTGACATCGAGTGCAAACGTGACTGGTTTCGCGTTGTTATCATGTGCCGCGTCGCTTTTGATCGGTGGCGTCGTCTGGAAGAACAAAACGGGCGAGGGTACCGTGGACGACGTATCCTGGACGGTCATCGTCGCGGCGATTTTGCTAGCAATCGTGGGCAACTCTATTCTGTTTGTATTCGATTGAGCGAGTTTACAAAACCTAATCTCCACCTTCCGAGATATCGAGTAAATCATTGACATCAGGGACAGCCTCGACGTCAATCGCCTTCAGGACCAAGTTCGCGGCGTCCGTGCGCTCGGTGGCTTGAGTTCGCGAGAAGTTCGCGAAACTGGCAAGGACGAGTCCAGCAGTCCCGACCGACCCGGCGACAAAGCCGAGAATACGACTGGTTTCGTCGTTCGCGATATCGGATGCCGACGCAAAGGCGATGATGGTCGAGATTGCAGCGCACGCGCGACCCATCGTCTCTGTGATCGTCGAAGTTCTCCTCCACACCGTACGGCCACGGAGCATGGACTTGACGTCGTTGATCATAGCAGGGTGGGTCAATCCTTTGACTTGATCTACGATTTCGGCATCGTGCCACGTCGACGAGGTCACATTGACCCGCTTGGACGGCTTGGACGGCTTGGACGGCTTGGACGGCTTGACCGTGGTATTGGTCGTGTTGGTCGTGTTGGTCGTATTGGTCGTATTGGTCGTATTGGTCGATGACATGGTGTAAATATATTCAAAATTTATGTGTTAGCTCATAGGACTCAGGAGAAATTTAATTCTCCCGAGGCTCCCGACGTCAAACTCGAGAATGAGGGGCTTATCCGCGTCAATGTAAATCGCAACGGTATTCGAGATGGCACTCGACTTTGTGAAGAGCTGGAGGTACTTGAGTAAATACTTCGCCGAGACAGTATCGGGTTCGTCGTTATCGTCACCGATCCATGTCGACTGCGTCGCGAAATCCCCGCTGCAGGATAACGAAAGCCGTTTACCGTTCGTGCTCAATGTGACCTCATTCCCTATGTGAGTCATGTCACGAAAGATTTTTTGCAGCGAGTGCGACTGGAGAGTGATCAGGTTTGCGTACTCGAAATCTGGGATTGCGATATTCTGGACCGGGAGGTCGAGCAACTTGATCTTGAACATGGACGCATTCGTCGCGGTCGTCGACTCGATCAGGACGATGAGCTCGTGGTCGCTTTCCGCCTTGACGCAGATTGTGATCACATCGTTGACGGTGGCCGTCTTTATCAGTCGGTACAGCGTCATGACCGATACGCCGAGCGTCATCGGCCGCGTCAAGTGGAACTCGTCAAAGTTCTCAGCATCGAGCTTCAAGTGCACGAGCGACGTCTTGCTCGAATCCATCGACACGATTTTCAGACCTGTCTCGTCGACGCAGATTGTCGCTTCAAACAGGATTTCCTTCAATACGTCGAACACCGATTTGATGACGCTGACTTGCGGACAACGCACGATCAAATCGCAATCATTTTTGTCAAGTTTCGTCATCGTAGTTTATTTGTTTTTTCTGCATTACATTTCTGTAGACGGTTGATTCTATGCAATCGAGCCGAATTGCAAGTATGAGCTTGTGCTGCTGTCGTCCGGATCGATCGAGCCGTATGTCAGACCACCACCACCGATTTGCACCGCCTCGATTTCGATCTCGTCATCGAATCGCTTGATAAACGTGAACGCGTCGCTACCGACGTGCATTTTCCCATGCTCGTCGACGAGGGTCGGGACATGTGTCACGCCGCTAACAGGCGACTCGTCGACGTTCACGAGGCGCGCGCCCTGGAGCGACGGAATCCGCCGGACGGCACCGAATAGTCGAACCGAATTTTGGCACCTTGGCGAGTAATAAATCACGATCATTTGTGCGTCGCGTAACATTTTACAACATAAAAATATCGACCGTTTTACGCGCGGCACCTCGTGTGGCACTGACTACGCCGCCCGGCACGCGTGCCCCACGGAACAGTACAAATTATTCAAACCAGTGGATTCGCAGGCGAAGTGGATCACCATACCCAACAAAAACCCGAGTAAAACGATCT
>Ga0209631_10002898_pt1 | contig 20129 bp, 21 predicted proteins | sample COG_08_FD_184752 | JGI IMG/M metagenome (GOLD analysis project Ga0209631, IMG submission 184752) | Pelagic Microbial community sample from North Sea - COGITO 998_met_08 (SPAdes) (version 2) | ecosystem: Environmental > Aquatic > Marine > Neritic zone/Coastal water | place: Helgoland, sampling...
GGATGCGATCGAATAGTTCGTCCATGACAATTGGCGACACGCCTGCCGTTGGCTCGTCCAGCATCAGCACGGCTGGATTCGTCATTAATGCTCGCCCTACCGCCACCTGTTGCCGCTGACCGCCCGACAATTCACCCGCAGGCTGACTGCGTTTTTCCTCAAGCGCGGGGAATAAACGAAAAACCTGATCGATCGACTCCGAGTAATCATCCCGTCGAATAAAGGCGCCCATTTCCAGGTTCTCTTCGACCGTCATCGACGTAAACACGTTTGAGTTTTGAGGAACAAAACCCATGCCGAGCCGAACCCGTTCTTGGGGCAGCATCGACGTAATCTCATCCCCGTTGAAAAATACCGAACCTTGTCGAAGATTCAGCATCCCGAACAGCGCTTTCATTGCTGTTGACTTACCCGCACCATTCGGCCCCACAACGACCACGACCTCGCCTTTGTCGATTGCAATGGTGCAATCCTGAAGAATGTCAGCGGCGCCGTACCCGCCGAACATGGCCTGGCCTTCTAATAAGCTCATCTTGCCTTTATCTCTGATGCTTTCTACCGGTGCCCAGATAGGCCTCGATCACGGCTTCGTTATTCATAACTTCATCAGGCGTCCCTGTTGCTAGAACACTGCCTGAGGCCATCACAATAACCGGATCACACAACCGCTTAATAAACTCCATATCATGTTCAATCATGCAGAATGTATATCCACGTTCTTGGTTTAGGCGAAGAATTGAATCACCGATTGTCCTTAAAAGCGTTCGATTGACGCCGGCCCCAACCTCATCAAGAAACACAATCTTGGGCTTGGCCATCATGGTCCGACCAAGCTCAAGCAATTTTTTTTGACCGCCCGATAAGTTACCGGCCAGTTCATTTGCCACTCCAGTAAGTTGAAGAAAATCAATTACCTCATTCGCTCGCTCTTGATTTTGTAATTCCTGATGCGCAACGTTCGACGGCCGAAACCAGGTGTCGACTAGGCGCTCTCCCGACTGACCGCTCGGCACCACCATAAGGTTTTCGCGGACACTTAGGGTAGAGAACTCATGTGCGATTTGAAACGTCCGTAAGATACCGTCCCCAAAAAGTTCGTGTGGCGCTTTTCCGGTGATATTCTGTCCGTCGAAATAAACCTGACCCGCATCAGGCCGGTAAAGTCCTGAAATGACATTGAATAACGTTGTTTTACCCGCGCCATTGGGACCAATTAAGCCGGTGATACTCCCTTGCTCGATCGTTAGCGAAGCATCATCGACGGCATGAATTCCGCCAAAGAATTTTGAAAGATTACGTACTTCTAGCAAAGATGAATTCCAAAAAAAAAGCCCGGGCAAATTGCCCGGGCCGAGTTACTTTGGGCTAGCGGAAGCCTACAGTCGTATTCTTACCGCCATCAACAAGAATCTCCCGGTAGCTACCCGCCGATTCGCCGGGTCCGATTAATTCAACCGCTGAGGCCCCAACATAATCCACCTCACCACCAGCCGCAATGTATTCAAGCGCGGCTGACAAGTCACCCGGGAATACTTTCTTACCTGGAGCGTTAGCGACGTCCATAACCTTCGATTTGAAATCCTGGCTGTTGGTTGAACCCGCGGCCTGCATGGCGAGCATAATTAACGCTGCTGCATCATAGGATTCAGGTGAGAACGGTCCATCCCCTTTAAACCCTGCTTTTGCCGCTAATTCAACAAACATGGCCGCGCCTGGGCTATCCGTGCCTGGCACGTCACCGATCGAACCGTTAAGTCCGTCGCCAATTGCTGCGGGCAGTGAATCACCAATCATGCCATCGGGTAGATAGAAGATATCAAAAGCACCGGTATCTAAGGAGCTTTGAATAATAGCTTTACCCCCCTGATCAAGATACCCTGCGACCACGAGGATATCGCCGCCAGCTTGCGCGAGCGCTGCCACCTCAGCACTGTAGTCACCCTTACCTTCTTCATGTGACGTGTTGATCGTCACCGTGCCACCGACTGCCTTAAAGTTGCTTTCGATGCTATCAGCCAAGCCCTTACCATAATCATTATTGGTATAGGTGATCGCGGCATTCATAAAGCCCCTATCCTTAAGAATCTCGGCGACCACTTGGCCCTGACGGGCGTCCGACGGTGCCGTGCGAAAGAAAAGACCGTTATCCTCGGCTGTTGATAGACCAGGCGAAGTTGCCGATGGCGAAATCATGACCACGCCATTTGCCATTGCAACATTGGCAAGGATCGCGCCAGTCACACCAGAGCAGTCGGCACCCATAATCGCATTGACTTTGTCAGAAGTCACAAGTCGCTCTGCCGTTGCTTGAGCCGCGGCCGAATCAACACAAGTTGAATCGCCCCGGATTCCGGTGACTTTTGAGCCACCCATAAATTTTCCACCACCGTTGACTTCAGCAATGGCAAGTTCAGCGCCAGCGGCCATATCCGGTGTCAGGGATTCAATAGGGCCCGTAAAACCCAAAATGATCCCGATTTTTACGTCCTCAGCGGACGCGGTCGCAGTCAACATCGCCCCAGAGAAAAGCGCGATAAGTAATTTTCTCATTAGAAAACCTCCAATTGTTTAAAGACTTGTTCCCAAAACTGATACGCCAACCCTTGGGATGGATGAATAGTGACACATGCGGTTTTACAAGAAAAGTAGAATTCACCTGCTCAGGTTGTTTTTTTAAAGATCGCGGTAAGCGCATCTCTAAAAAAGCGAGTTTTAAGCCCTGCTGACCTACCTCCCTTTGATACTAAATTGACCGTAACCTGCATGGCATCACTAAGCCGAAATTCTCGGCATTTTTAAAATTTTGATTGAAATAAGGGTGCGGTGACGAACTTGAGACAGTCATAGGAGGCTCTCAAGGCGTATTCGACCGCATCCGTTGACTCCGCGGCTGCAAAAATGAACCCGGGATAAGCTCCGCCTTCGGGCCAGGCGCGTAAGATTTCGCCTTCGCGACAGTCAATTTCAACGTCGACGACACCCTCGACTGCTCGGGCCTTATTGATGCCCTCAACACGACGTAACACGCCTGCCTGAGTAACCGGGATCATCATCACGCCGCTTGCGCTTGATTTGTTTTTTTGGGGTCGCGGGAGTCGTAATGCATTTATCAAGACTAGCTCCTCCAGCGAAATTCCACATTGATACTCGATGATTCTCCCGCATCGACCGCCAATCGTCCGGCTGGCCAATTCCAGAATCCAAATCTCATGATTTTGCACCCGAAGCTCCACATGAATCGGTCCTTCATTCAGGTCAATCGCATCACAAACAGTTTGCAATTCATTCTCAATTTGTTTAACCCGTCCTATCGAAATTCGCGGCGGTGTGACATAAATCGTTTCTTCAAAAAAAGGGCCATCAAGAGGATCCGGTTTTTCAAAGATCGCCAAAATCTCCAGAACACTATCGGAAACAATTGCATCGATGGAATATTCATCGCCGGCAATAAAATCTTCAATCAATATGTCCCCGTCCGGCTCCTTTTGTTCCTCCTGCAGCAAGTTTCCGATTCGATCAACAGCTGCCCGAAGTTCCTCACGGTTGTTGCAGCGGATCACTCCGCGACTACCCGAGAGCGTTAACGGTTTTGCAACACAAGGAAAAGAAACCTCCTCATGATCGGGGTCGGCCGAAGCGAGCTGAAACTTTGGCGTTCGAAAGTCGTGATCTTGACAAAATTCCCGAAATGCCAGCTTGTTGGTCGACACTTTCACGGCGATTTCCGAATTAATCGGAAGCGCCAACATCTCGCCTACCTTCCGGGCAAGATCCACCGTAACGTCATCAGTGGGGATTACGGCTTTGATCAGATTTCGATCATCAAGTTCGTCGATTACCTTCAATGACTCGGTATCACAAGCGCTATCGATTCGCAGATCTTGACCAGAGGACGGGAGATCCATCGCGCCCCACGAGGCCACTCTCAAAGGAATGTCGAGCCTATTCGCGGCTTTAATATAACTGCCCGTCCGGTAACTGCGATCCGGCGCAATTAAAAGGACGTTAGGCGCCAAAACGGTGACGCTTTTTAATGGGCCGGCTCCTCACCGCTGACGGGGAGATTCGGCGATCAGAGTATCGGTAGCGGGACAAGAATTAAGCCCGGCGGAGGCGATCCTGTTCGGAGTCAGTATCCATCATTCGGGCATCGGAATAGCGATTACCTTCCACAGTGTTTTCATTTATCAAATTATCAAGCGCATTGAACACGTCAGGTGACATCGTTGCAGTTACAGCGCCCCAGTTCTCATTCATAAATTCAATATGTTTAGTGCCTGGAATCGGAATCAAGGAGAGATTATCAGATGCTTTAGGGTAAGCCAGTAGCCAAGCCAATGAAAGTTGTGCCATGGTCAGGCCTAACGAATTTGCAATGTCGCCGAACGGCGTCAGCAGTTTTGTGTTCTGAGCGAAAACCTCCGGCTCAAAACGCGGCCGGGCGGCCGTTGCCCGAATGTCATCTGGAGATAGATGGCTAACATCGACCGCTTTACCTGTTAAAAACTGTCTACCCAAAGGAGAGAATGCAACAAATGCTGTCTCTAATTTCCGGCACGCCTCAAGGATGCCAAACTCGGGCGTTCTTGACCATAACGAGAACTCCGACTGAACCGCTGCGATCGGATGAGCATGATGCGCACGCGTCAATGTATCGACAGAAACTTCGGATAAACCGATCTCTCGCACTTTACCATCGGCGACCATGCGCCCCAGCTCGCCAACGCTATCCTCTACCGGCACACCTGGGTCCACTCGATGAAGATAATAAAGGTCTATGACGTCGGTTTTTAAACGTTTTAAGCTGTTCTCGCACTGTACGCGCAATGTCTCGGGACGACCATCGATAATGCTCTTCCCATTCACCTCGCTGAGTCCGCACTTGCTCGCGAGCACAAATTCTGATCGGCGAGAGCCTAAAGCATCACCGACGAGCGTCTCGTTATGTCCGCCACCATATAAAGTTGCCGTGTCAAAGAATGTGTAGCCGACATCAAGCGCCTCATTTAAAAGGCGTCTGGAGACATGATCATCGCCGCGTCCATAACCGCTCGACATATTCATGCACCCCAATCCAATCGCCGAGACGGTGAGCGATCCAACCGACCGTGATGTCATCGATGTCCCTGGATAAGAATTTTTACGGAAGTTGGCCGAAACAGAAGCTTACCGCTAAACAGTCGCGCATTCAGGAGTGAAGCATTAATGTGCGCCGCCACATCCACCACAGGCGCCGCTGCCGCCTACCGCCTTAAAGACATTATTAAACACGAACGTCGCGCTAACGCCGTCATCCTGAAAATCGATCTCCGCACCGTCTAAATAAGCGAGCGCAACCGGATCAATTGCGATTGAGCATCCAGAGTCGTCCTGAATCAAGCGGTCTGTCTCTTCCACAGATTCGGCAAAAGTCATTCCGTAGTTCATTCCGCCACAGCCCCCACCGGAAACAAAAACCCGAACGGCGGATTGGCTCTGATCAGCGCCCGATAAAAGTTCGGCAATTTTTTCCTTCGCCGGTGGGGTCACCGTGACGCCACCGCTGTCGCTCTGAGTAATATCCATATTCATGTCTTTTACCTTCCGAATCAGGTTAAAATAGTATTAAAATTTAAAGCAAGTTAATTTACGTTAACAAAACCACTTCCCCGCTTCGTCTGGAATATTATCATGCGTACTGTCAAATGCACCGTGCTTAAAGAGGATGCAGAAGGTTTGTCGGCGGCACCCTACCCCGGTGAGTTAGGGCAACGAATTTATGAGTCCGTGTCGGCTGAAGGGTGGACGAAATGGCTTGAACGCCAGGTTCTGATCATCAACGAGAACCAGCTAAGCACCGCGGACCCTCAGGCAATAGAACTTCTAAAGCAGCATATGCTGGGTTTCTTGTTTGGCGAAGGTGAGTTAGGTGCGGTGCCAGAGGGCTTTGCACCGCGCAAGAAATAGAACGTTATCCTTCGCTCGGGCAATCTATTAATTCCCGCATTCTGCGAACCGCACTGCCCAGTCCTTCAAACACCGCCTCAGCGATAATCGCGTGTCCGATATTAAGCTCCCGAATACCTTTGATGCGGGCGATAGGTTCCACGTTTTTGTAATTCAGCCCATGGCCCGCATTCACCCGAAGCCCGGCCGCCTCACCGAGCGACACCGCAGTTATGATGCGTTCGAGTTGCCGCTCACGCTCTGATTCGTCTTTTGCGTCTGCGAACGCCCCGGTATGCAACTCAATCGCCGAGACGCCAAGGCGCCGGCTCGCATCAATCTGCTTTTCGTCGGGATCAATAAAAAGAGAGACTCTTATTCCTGACTGTTCAAGCTGACTGATAAATGGTGCAACCTTTTCGTACTGCTCGTATACCTCCAGCCCGCCCTCAGTGGTAATCTCCTCGCGTTTCTCGGGAACTAAACAGACATCCTCTGGTTTAAGGTCTAGAGCGATCGCTTTCATTTCATCCGTTACGGCCATCTCCAGATTCATCCGGGTTGAAATTGCTTGACGCATTCGAACCACGTCGTGATCGGTAATATGCCTTCGATCCTCGCGCAAATGAAGCGTGATCAAATCTGCACCATTGGCTTCGCAAACAAGTGCGGCCGCTACCGGATCGGGATATGACGTGCCTCGCGCCTGTCGCAAAGTCGCAACATGATCAATATTTACTCCTAGGTCCATAAATTGTCCTCTCAATTAAGCGCTTGCGCAGATAGGGGTGATTTTTCGTTTTGGTAAATTTGAGAAAAAATTTGACGGGTAACTAATGATCGTCCATCGAGAAGGCTTTGAAAAATCACCCGATGTAACTGTTTTAATTCGCGGAGGATCATGGCGTCAAAGTGTAACTCTTCTCTTAACGCAATAAGCGATGATCCGCGAATGACAACGCCTCCCGCCTCGTTCCCCTGATTGACAAAAGCGCCGAGGCCTGGGCGGTAGTGGTAGCTCGAATTGGGTTTAATCGGCTGTCCGGTGTCATGATCTTTATCCAGTCTCAGACCATAACCCGTTTCGCGAAGCAACACTTTCTCAAACAGGCGGAGGGTGGATTGAGATTCACCATCAACGCCAAGATGAACAAGACTCTTGAGATACTGATCAAATAGGCGCTCATGCGGATCATACCGCTGCAAGAACTTGATCAGTAACTCGCTCAAATAATAGCCGCAAAAAAGATTAGGACCCCGTAATCCGAAATCCGGGCCTGCCCACTCGCACTGAGTAAGGGTTTTGACCTCTCCTTTTCCAGACCATCCCAACGTGGTCAATGCAAAGGGGCGAATCATGCCGCGATATTGGGATTTTTGCCTGCGGGCTCCTTTTGCGATCGCGGTAATGCGCCCATACCTCCTTGAGAAGATATCCAGCAACAAACTGGACTCCGAGAACGGCCTGCGATGAAGAATAAATCCTGGCTCTCCCTTAATGCGCATAATGATTCTCGCCGCGAGCTTTCCTAGTCGCTGTATCCCAATCGGGTTACTGACCGGCTATCATCTGACCACCCTTTTTTAACCTTTACCATCTGATTGAGCGAGACCGACTTCGCCAGAAGCTTCTCGAGTCCGCGCCGGGCCGCTGTCCCAATGTTCTTCAGTCTTGCACCCTTGGCCCCAATTAAAGCCGCTTTCTGACCCGTTGTATCACACCAAATACTGACATCAATCTCAACCCGATCCGAATCGACCTCCTCGAACCGGCTAATCTCTACCCCTGTGACATATGGGATCTCGTCCCCCATTTGCCTAAAAATTTGTTCCCGGACGAGTTCAGCCGCCAGAAAAGATACAGGCATCGTCGTTAAAGATTCCGCATCATAGCCGGCGCTTCCTAACGGTGCTGATGCTCTGAGCGTATTGAGCAAATGCTTGCAGTTATATTCAGTTTTTGCCGAGACCGGAATAATCTGTGCCCAATCATGCATCCTCTGAACACTCTCGATCTTCGGAAGGACCTTATCGATCGAAGCCAGCAAATCAACTTTGTTCAGTAAAAGCCATATCGGGGTTTGTGTTTTCCGAAAATGTTCGAGTACCCGTTGATCATCGCTTGTCCAATAGCGACAGTCCGTGACCATACAAAGGATATCCGCACCCGTGCCGGCACCTCGTGCAGACTGATTTGCTCTCTTACTCAGCAATTGCCGTTTTGGCTTATGCATACCGGGACTATCTATAAACACTAGCTGAACATTTTCGCTCGTATCGATCCCGGTAATCTCGCGCCATGTGGTTTGCGGACGACGAGAGACGATGGATACTTTCTCGCCTAACAGTCGATTCATAAGACTTGATTTACCGACGTTCGGGCGCCCCACAACGGCGATCACGCCAAAATATTGCGCCTCACTCATCGAGCGTCTCGGCAACGCCCAGTTTTTCAAGGACCAAAAAGGCAGCGTTTTGTTCCGCTATTTTTCGGCTCGAACCCAATCCCATTTCCTGAATTTCGGACCCGATCAACGAACAGTCCACGACAAATTCTCGATTATGAGGCTGCCCACGCGTCTCAATGACCTCATAAGTCGGTAGCGGGTCGCCCTTAGCCTGGAGATACTCTTGAAGGGTTGTTTTTGAATCTTTCCGAACCTTGTCAGGCCGAATCGTGTCAATTTCGTTCTGAAAAATACCAAGAATGACGCGCCGTGCAGTTTTAAAGTCAGAGTCAAGAAAGACCGCAGCCAAAACCGCTTCTAGCGCGTCAGCCAAGATTGACGCCCGATCGCTTCCGCCAGACTTTCCGGCGGAGGGCCCAAGCTTTAGGAATTCGCCAAGCGAAAGTCGGCGGGCCACAATAGCCAACGTCGCTTGTCGCACCAGTTGGGCACGTATCCGCGTAAGCGCTCCCTCGGAAGCGTTGGGGAAACGAGCAAAAATTTCCTGGCTGATTACCAAACCCAGAATGCTATCCCCCAGAAATTCCAGTCGTTCGTTATGAGTCATGCCAATACTGCGATGCCTTAAAGCAGCGCCCAGCAGGCTGGGATCGGAGAACTCATATCCAATCACAGATTGGAGTCTTTGAACCGGATTCATTGTTTTTATTGGATAAAAGAACCTATTCGTTTCCAATTGACGAAATTATCGCCAACGCTGTCCCAGCTAAACCAAATAAAAAATGCTTTGCCGACAATGAACTCTTCCGGCACAAAACCCCAGTAGCGACTATCGTTGCTATGATCGCGATTATCGCCCATAACAAAGTATTGTCCCTCAGGAACAGTCACTCGAATTGAGTTTGCTGACCTTAAAGTATCAATCAGGATCGCGTGCTTTTCCTCCCCAAAACGTTCGAAGAAAGATCTCATCCGCTCTTGAGAAGAATCCTTGGTCGGCCAATCAATAAGATCTGAAGCTTCAATAGGGACCGGTTTTCCATTAATTGCCAGCCTCTTATTGTGATAACTCACGACGTCGCCGGGGAGCCCCACCACCCGTTTAATAAAATTAGTCTTCGGATCTCGAGGGAATCGAAATACCATCACATCCCCTCGATCAGGGTCGCCCATTGGAATCAATTTTTTCTTTAATATCGGCAAACGAACGCCATAGCTAAATTTTGACACAAGGATAAAGTCGCCGATAAACAGACTCGGAAGCATCGAACCTGAAGGGATTCGGAACGGCTCAACCACAAACGCTCGCAGCAAAAACACCGCCAACAGCACCGGAAAAAATGACCGGGAGTACTCGACCCAAATTGGCATCCTAAGCGTCGCCTCACCACTACCCCGTTTAGCATTCACTGCCCTTTTAGGGACGCCAAAGAGTTTATCGACGTAAATAATCACGCCTGCGACTACCAGCGCGATAAAAAGTGCGATTTCAAAATCCATCCTATTCTCCCACCTTTAATACCGACAAGAACGCTTCTTGCGGTATCGCGACCGAACCGATTTGCTTCATACGTTTTTTCCCTTCTTTTTGCTTTTCAAGCAATTTCCGTTTACGAGTAATATCGCCTCCATAGCATTTCGCCGTCACATTCTTTCGTAATGCTTTGACGGTTTCTCTCGCGATAATTTTGGAACCGATAGCGGCCTGAATCGCAACATCAAACATCTGGCGCGGGATCAACGTTCGCATTCTAGACACTAACTGGCGAGCACGATACGGGGCGTGTTCCCGATGGGCTAACGCAGATAACGGTTCGACGCGGTCACCGTTTATCATGACGTCAATGCGAACCATGTTTGCAGTTCGATCCTCGAGCATTTCGTAATCAAATGATGCGAAGCCGCGACTGACAGATTTTAATTTGTCATGAAAATCGAGGACCACTTCTGCCAGCGGCAGGTCAAATTCAACGGCGACCTGTCGCCCGTGATAAGAAATTTCTTTCTGAACGCCCCGCTTTTCAATGCACAACGTGATCACCGCCCCAACATACTCCGATGGGCATAGAATATTTGCCGAGATAAAGGGCTCAAAAATCTCGGTCACGGCGCCTGAGTCAGGCATCTGGGAGGGATTATGAATGTATTGAGTCGAGCCATCCTGGGCTGTAATTCGATAGACAACAGTCGGTGCCGTTGTAATTAATTCGAGATTGTATTCACGCTCCAACCGTTCCTGAATGATCTCCATATGGAGCATACCCAGAAAACCGCAGCGGAAACCGTAGCCCAGCGCCGGTGAAACCTCCGGCTCGAACACTAAAGATGCATCATTGAGGCTCAGCTTCCCGAGCGCGTCCCGAAAAGTCTCGAATTCGGCATTATTAATGGGATAAAGACCGGCAAAGACTGCCGGTTTGGCCGTTTTAAATCCTTCGAGGCTGGTGTCAGCCGGGTGATTGCTGTCGGTAATTGTGTCCCCAACACGGGCCGCTTTAATATCCTTAATACCGGCCACCACATATCCCACGTCACCCGCGCTCAGGACGGAGGTCGTGGTTCGTTTTGGCGTGAACCGTCCAATCTGCTCGCACTGATGACTTTTACCGGTAGACATCATTTGCAGTTTCGTTCGGGGTGTAAGCGACCCCTGCATGACTCTTGCTAACGAAATCGTTCCCAGATAGTTATCAAACCACGAGTCAATAATCAACGCTTTCAAAGGCGCTTCCCCGTCACCCTCTGGCGCGGGCACACGCTCGACAATTCTCTCTAAAATGCCATCGATCCCAACCCCGGTTTTGGCCGACACTTCAAGCGCATCGCTGCAATCAAGTCCAATCAGATCTTCAATCTCCTCCTTCACCCGATCAGGCTCGGCGGCGGGCAAATCAATCTTGTTGAGAACCGGAATAATTTCCAGACCGAAATCTGCTGCGGTATAACAATTGGCAACTGTCTGCGCCTCAACACCTTGAGACGCATCAACGATCAAAAGCGCTCCTTCACAAGCTTTAAGAGAGCGTGAAACTTCATAAGAGAAATCCACATGCCCAGGCGTATCAATAAAATTCAATCGATAGGTATTCCCATCATCGCCCTGATATTCAAGCGACACGCTCTGTGCTTTAATGGTGATTCCTCTCTCGCGCTCCAAGTCCATTGAATCAAGAACCTGTGCCGTCATCTCGCGATCTGATAATCCGCCACAGCGCTGGATCAGCCGGTCCGACAATGTTGACTTGCCATGATCAATATGGGCGATAATTGCGAAATTACGAATCAGGCTTTGATCGGCCTTTGCCATTGGGTTCTCGCTAGGGGAAGCAGCACAGCGCGACGCTCTGCGGCGGGTAAAAAAACTTTAATGTCTAATTTTATCTCGCAGGCCACTTGCTTGCACGTTATTTACATAAAGACTTTTATTTAATCTTATGAAAGTGCAACATAATCCTATTTCATCTTGATGACACGTTACTCACCAGTTGTCATCGTCGGGAGTGGGCTGGCCGGAATCAGCCTTGCGCTTCGCCTATCCAGTATAGGCGTAAAGTCTCTGCTGCTCACCAAGTCCACACTCGCATCGGGATCCAGCCTATGGGCGCAAGGCGGAATTGCTGCAGTAATGGACCCCAGCGACAGTTTTGAAGCTCACATTCAGGACACTCACGATGCAGGAGCCGGCCTATGTAACGTTGAAGCTGTACAAACAGTCGTCGAGGGCGCACCAAACGCCATTGATTGGCTCAGCGGAGCAGGTGTTGATTTCGATTTAAAAGAAAAAAAATCCAACGCTCTTCATCTGGCTCAAGAAGGCGGTCACTCCTATCGTCGCGTGGCTCATGTGGCCGATTCGACCGGACGCGCCGTTGTTGAAACCCTTGACCAACAGGTGTTGGCATCGAGCCATATCGAAGTGCTCGAAAACCATTTAAGCATTGACGTAATCAAGAGCTCTGACAGCCAAAGCGGTCGGGAAAGGGTTATCGGACTTTACGCGCTCAACAATAAGACCCAGGAGATTGTCACGATTCGCTCGGAAGTCGTCGTGCTGGCAACTGGCGGGGCGTCAAAGGCTTATCTCTATACGAGCAATCCAGATACTTCAACAGGTGACGGTATCGCGATCGCATGGCGAGCCGGTTGCTCAGTCTCAAATCTCGAATTTGTTCAGTTCCACCCGACCTGCCTCTTTCATCCTCATGCCGGTAGCTTTCTAATTTCTGAAGCCGTCCGCGGTGAGGGCGGGAAACTGGTTCTCCCTGATGGCACCCGATTCATGGATCGACATGATCCCCGAGCCGAATTGGCACCACGAGACATCGTGGCCCGTGCCATCGATTTCGAGATGAAAAAAAACGGGCTTGATTGCATATACCTCGATATCTCCCACAAAGAGAAGCACTACCTGACTAAACATTTTCCGGCGATATATGAGCGTTGCCTATCCTTTGGCATCGACATGGCAACTAGTCCGATTCCCGTTGTTCCGGCAGCCCACTATACCTGTGGCGGCATTACAACTGACCTCAATGGGCAGACTGACTTATCCGGTCTTTTCGCACTGGGCGAAAACGCCTGTACAGGCCTTCACGGCGCAAACCGGCTTGCAAGCAACTCGCTTCTTGAATGTGTTGTATTCGCAGAACGTGCAGCCGGCACAATTTCCGACTATCTTGAAACACCGCTGAGCAGTCCAGATGACCCCGACCCTTGGGATGAAAGTCAAGTCACCGATCCCGACGAGCTCGTTGTGGTTGCCCATAACTGGGACGAGTTACGCCGCTCCATGTGGGATTATGTTGGCATCGTAAGAACCTCCAGAAGATTGCAACGGGCTGCCAACAGACTCAACGTTCTGACAGAAGAGATTCGGGACTTCTACAGCAACTTTAAAGTGAATCAGGACCTTTTGGAGTTGCGAAATCTGGTTCTGGTGTCAGAGCTCATTGTTAGATGCGCCGCGATGCGAAAAGAAAGTCGCGGACTTCACTACACGCTCGACCACCCCACAAGTGACAAGGCCCAGCAGCACGATACCGTATTGAGGCCTCACTAAAGCGGAAGGAAAATTAACGTGGGGGAGTCGCGTTTGAGTAATCAAGGATTTCTCGCACCATATCCGCCAATATTTCCTCGTCAGGAAAGTCGCGTTGAAAAAACCAGTCGAGTAAAACCGGGTCCGGGAGCGACAACAACTGATCAAAGTGCTTGATTCTTTTTAAATTGCCCTCGGAAATAATTACTTCCGAGAAAGGTAGCAGGAGGCCATCCAACTCACGCACCCCCCGCCTCGCCCGCCATCGGAGACGATTATGAGATACGCCTGATGTCAAGACTCGTTTTTCGCAATCATCGATTTGATCTCGCCAATCGCTTTCCCGGGATTCAGCCCCTTGGGGCAAGCGTTCGTACAGTTCATGATCGTATGACAGCGATACAAGGAAAAACTGTCATTCAGTGATTCGAGTCGAGAATCGGTCTCTTCATCGCGACTGTCCGCAATCCAGCGATACGCCTGAAGTAGATTCGCCGGCCCAAGGTAGCGATCAGAATTCCACCAATAACTCGGACAACTGGTTGAACAACAGGCGCATAAAATACATTCGTACAACCCATCCAGCTTTTCCCTATCTTCAGGACTCTGTAAGCGCTCAGTATCCGAGACAGTTTCTGGTGCTTTTAGCCAAGGTTCGATTGAGCGATGTTGTTCAAAAAAATGGGAGAGGTCTGGGACCAGATCCTTAATGACCGGCATATGGGGCAAAGGATACAGCCGGACGACATCGCCGAGATCATCAAGGGGTTGCGTGCACGCCAAAGTATTCACGCCGTTGATATTCATTGCGCAGGAGCCACAAATACCCTCCCGACAAGACCGCCGGAACGTTAAGCTTGAGTCAATTTCATTCTTAATTTTGATAATAGCGTCTAGGACCATAGGGCCGCACGTCGCTAGATCAACATATAGTTCGTCGATTTTTGGAGGATCGTCGGAGTCAGGGCTCCACCGATAAATCTCGAATCGTCGAGGCGATTTCATCCCAACATCCGAATTATGGCGCGCACCCTTTTGCGGACGGGAGCTCTTCGGTAATCTGAATTCAGCCATCGATTTAATCTCTTATTAAATTGCCTAGTAAACTCGTGCTTTCGGGGCAATGGTTTCCACTTCTGTCGTGCCTGTCTCCAACACGACAGGTCGATAAGATAACCCCACAAGTCCGTTATTTAATCGCACATTTGTATGACTCATCCAGTGCACGTCATCACGATCTGGAAAATCGTCTCTTGCGTGCGCGCCCCGACTTTCCTGTCGAGCAAGTGCGCTATGGACCGTTACCTTAGCCTGAGACAGGAGATTTTCGAGTTCTAGCGCCTCAACTAAGTCGGTGTTCCAGATCATCGAACGATCTTTGATTCCAACGTCAGCTAGCAGATCTATCGTCGCGTCAATCTCATGAACGCCCTCTTCCAACACCTGTTGATTCCGAAAGACCGCACAGTTTGACTGCATAGCACGCTGCATCTTGAGCCGTATCGATGCGGTCGACACGCCACCCTCGCTAAATCTCATATGATCAAATCGACTGATGGCCGGTTCAAACAACGCGTCGTTTCCACGTTTAGCCAGAGGTTTTGTTTTCGCATTTTCTACTGCCCGACGAGCAGAAGCCCGACCGAAGACAATTAGATCCAAGAGGCTATTCGATCCGAGACGGTTCGCGCCATGCACTGAAACACAGCCCGCCTCTCCAATCGCCATGAGTCCTGGCACAACCTCCGTATCATTCCCCGATGCAGATCCCATGCACTCGCCGTGAATGTTGGTTGGGATGCCGCCCATGTTGTAATGAACAGTTGGAATAACCGGGATCGGCGATTTGCAAACATCCACGCCCGCGAATATTCGAGCCGTCTCCGAGATCCCCGGCAAACGTTCAGCCAGAATATCCGCGCCAAGATGCTCCAAATGCAGATAGATATGATCCTGATCGCGGCCTACCCCTCGACCTGCCCGAATTTCCATGGTCATGGAGCGACTTACGACGTCGCGGGACGCAAGATCTTTCGCGTTTGGCGCATAGCGTTCCATAAACCGCTCACCGTCCGAGTTGGTTAAAAATCCGCCTTCTCCGCGGGCCCCCTCGGTGATGAGGCAACCTGAACCGTAAACGCCAGTTGGGTGAAATTGGACAAACTCCATGTCCTGAAGCGGAAGTCCGGCTCGCAAGGCCATCGCGTTACCGTCACCCGTGCAAGTATGTGCAGACGTCGCTGAAAAATACGCGCGACCGTATCCACCCGTCGCTAAAATAACTTGACCTGCCCAGAATACGTGAAGCTCGCCGGTCTCAAGACACCACGCCACCACGCCCCGGCACTCTCCATCTTCGATGATCAGGTCGATCGCAAAGTACTCGATGAAAAACTCCGCGTTATGTTTAAGAGACTGTTGATATAGTGTGTGCAGGATCGCATGACCCGTTCTATCCGCCGCCGCACACGTCCGTTGCGCCTGACCCTGACCAAAATTCGTTGTCATTCCGCCAAACGCGCGCTGATAAATCTTCCCCTCGTCGGTACGGGAAAACGGGACGCCATAATGCTCTAGCTCAATGACTGCTGATGGCGCTTCCTTGCACATAAAGCTAATAGCCTCTTGGTCACCAAGCCAATCCGACCCCTTGACGGTGTCGTACATGTGCCAACGCCAATCGTCTTCACCCATATTCGCAAGTGCCGCACTCATTCCCCCCTGCGCCGCCACCGTATGAGAGCGTGTTGGAAATACCTTGGTGACACAGGCCGTACTTAAGCCCGCCTCCGCAAGTCCTAAGCAAGCCCTGAGCCCCGCCCCGCCTGCCCCGACCACAACGACATCATGTTGGTGATGCTGAATTTTATAGTTTCCAGTTGGCATTTATCCGGCCTTTAAATCGCAAAAATCGACGTGATGGAGGCAGCGAGAATTGCAATTCCGATAGATCGGGTAATCCTGATCAGGATTCGCCGAAGTGGATTTGCAATGTAGTCTTCAATCACAACCTGGAGGCCTAAAAGCGAATGCACTAAAAGTGTGATCAGCAATAAGGCCATTGCATATGAATTGAACGGTGTCGCTAACCAGGCGATTACGGTCGGATGCTCAAAGTCAGACATCAATAACATTTGGAAAATAAACCAAAGCCCCAAAGGCGTCAGGACGATAGCTGACCCTCGTTGCCATTTCCAATGCTGGAGCCCCGGCTCCCTCGAGAGTCTATTCACGAGTTTGCGACCCGAATAATCATTTAAAACGCGATCAAAACGGCAACAATCCCGGCCGTAATAGCGGACGCGACGACGGCCCATCCGGACCGATAAACATTTTTAATGTCGTATCCATACCCTCGATCCCAACAAAGATGACGGAGTCCGTTAGCCAGATGATAGAAGAAACCAAAAAGCCCGAGGACAATGAGCACCTTTCCGTACCCGCTACTCAGAAATTGCTGAGCAACCGCAAAAATCGACTCCCCCAAAGCCAGCGTAATCACCCATCCGGCAAGTCCAACCGCGGCAGCACTCAGAAATAGACCCGACAAACGATGCAAACTCGAGAGCACAGCCGTTAACTGCGGTCGATAAATTTGCAAATGCGGCGAAGTCGGTCTGGGCCTGGCGTTGGTCATTTTGATTTGAAGAAATAAAGACTAGAAGTCAATACAGCGCCCACGACGCTCCCAGTCTCCGTAACGGGTCGGATCAGGATGGGTTGACTCCTCACGACGCTCCGGCGGAAGGCTTTCAGCCTCGTTTTTTGACTCCGATTCGGGACGAGGCGCCTCAGGTTTTTTGGTTTCGGATATGGTAGATTTAATTTCTGTCATCGGTTTTATTGTGCGCCGCAACAATGATGATTTTGACGCTTGCGGGTCTCTGATGCAACTCGGATTTTTCTACAGGTTGAGCCTTGATCCTAATTCAGAAACAGTGAAATTTACGTCAGATATCGAATCACATTTAATCGTGATCTAAATTCGCGTCAACACCCTTTTTTTGGAGAATCACTAAGATGGAAACCGTTGTGATCGCGTGTACCGGCGAAGATTCGACAACTTTTTTACAGAATCAACTTACCGCAGACGTCGAGTCGATTTCTCAAGCACAATGGGGTTTTGCCGGTTACTGCTCGGCGAAAGGCCGGTTATTCGCTACTTTTGCTGTATTTCCAATTCCCGAAGGCTTCTATTTAGTCACTCACGCGAGTGTCGTGGAAGCGGTGATCGCTCGATTCGAACTTTTTAGAATGAGATCTAAAGTCAACTTTTCAGTGGAACAAGATTACCGAATGATTTGCGAATATTCCGCCCGGCCGCAAACCCTGCCGGAATCATTGGCTAAATACATGAGAGCGAATATTTCACAGCCAATCAGACTCGGCGTGGTACCGCAAACCTTATTGACCAGCCAGTCAACAGTAGTGGAGATTGACGATGAAAATGTCCTGGATCGAAATCTTGCACTAACGCTCTCCGAAAACGGGATCGCGTGGGTCGAGCAAAGCATGGCCGAGATATTTCTCCCGCAATCTCTCAATCTCGACTTGATCGACGCGGTCAGCTTTAAGAAAGGATGTTACCCAGGGCAAGAGATCGTTGCACGAATTCGCTATCGCGGGAAGCCCAAGCAACGCATGATCGCGGCGCAACTTCCGGCATCGTTCGAGGGCACGATTGGTGACGCAATCGATCTTGGAGATGACTCAGAGAGCAGAAAAGCAACGATCGTGTGCAGCACCTTCGACCCTATTCAAGATCGCATTGTGATATTGGCAACCGTACCCGTCTCAGCACTCAATTTAAACTTGGGACAGCACACGGTAGCCGATCGAATCTCGCTTAAACAAATCGACTTACCCTACCCGGTACCGATAGAAACGATAGATGACCCGGCATAATTAGTCATTCGCAACACCGTCTGATGAATCTGGGGGTATGATTTGAAAATAAGTCTCTCCCGGGAGGATAAGACCTAACTGCTCTCTCGCCCGCCCTTCAATCGCCTCCATCCGATTTTTTATTTCGTTTACATCGGCATGCAGTTGATCATTCCGCTCTCGAAGCGTGATGTTTTCAGCCTGCAAGGAACCAACCGTTTGTTGGAGACGAAAAAAATCGATGACATTGCTTTTTCCAAACCAGAGTGCGTATTGCAGACCTAACACCAGCCCGCACAACACAGCGATAAGCGTTCGGACCCACATCAGCGTGCGGCTATGATCAATTAACGGCCCTGAAGATGCGCAAATGCATCCAGACCCGCGTATCGGGCTTTATCGCCCAACTCTCGCTCGATCCAGAGGAGTCGGTTGTATTTAGCCACACGCTCAGAACGGCAGAGCGAACCCGTTTTAATTTGCTCCGCACCGACACCAACCGCAAGATCAGCGATCGTCGTATCCTCTGTCTCTCCTGAGCGATGGGAAACAGTCACGCCATAATGATTAGCTTGCGCAAGATGTACCGCAGCAAGCGTTTCACTTAGCGTTCCTATCTGATTCACCTTGATCAGGATTGAATTACCGACGCCCTCATCAATGCCGCGCTCAAGAAATTTGGGATTAGTGACGAACAAATCATCTCCTGTTACTTGAACCCGTCCGCCGAGTAGTCCAGTGAGCGCTGCCCAACCCTCCCAGTCATCTTCAGCTAAAGGGTCTTCTATCGAAATTATCGGGGCTCGGTCAATCCATTCTTTAATGAGATCGATAAATTCACTAGTTGAGTACGATCGATCGCTCGCGCCCAGAACATACTTTCCGTCCCGATAAAATTCAGAACTCGCCAAATCCAACCCGAGCGAAATATCTTGTCGCAGTTGATAACCGGTCTTCGAAATAGCATCCAAAATAATTTCCAGCGCAGCCTCGTTCGACGGCAAATCCGGGGCGAAGCCCCCTTCATCTCCGACTCCCGTTTGACTTTTATTTTGAATCAACTCTTTTCTGAGCTGATGGAAAATCTCAACGCCTGCGCGTAACGCATCACTAAAACTTGATAACCCGACCGGCAACACCATGAACTCCTGAAAATCAATGCTATTGTCAGCATGCGCTCCGCCATTCAGAATATTCATCTGGGGCACAGGCAATCGATCCGGGTTAGGGTTGTCATGCAGTTTCGCAATATGACGAAACAAGGGTATCGCTTTTGCAGCCGACGCGGCGCGAGCCACGGCCAAGGAAGCCGAAAGAATCGCATTTGCGCCGAGTCTTTTCTTTGTGGTCGTTCCATCAAGCCCAATCATTGCGCTGTCAATATCGCGCTGAGCCATGGCATCTCGATCTCGCAACAAACTCGCTATCTCGTTATTAACGTTAAAGACAGCCTGGGTAACCCCTTTTCCGTCGTAACGATCAGGATCCCCATCCCTTAACTCAAGCGCTTCTCGGCTACCCGTCGAGGCACCGGACGGAACAGCAGCGCGCCCAATCGCGCCTCCAGCCAAATGCACCTCAGTTTCAATAGTTGGAAATCCTCGCGAATCAAGAATCTCTCGAGCTAGAATTTTAGAAATTTGCGAATCTGAGGACATGGGAAAACCTACTTTAATTGGTCAAAAGACTGGCAACTGTTGAATACCCGATCGATATTTATCAGGTCTTCAAGCAACGGCTTTAGTGACTCAAGTGGCCATGCATTTGGCCCATCGCTTAACGCGCTATCCGGATCAATATGGGTTTCCATAAAGATGCCCGACACACCTGCGGCAACCGCGGCGCGGGCGAGGATCGGTACGAACTCGCGCTGT
>Ga0209631_10002910_pt1 | contig 20085 bp, 17 predicted proteins | sample COG_08_FD_184752 | JGI IMG/M metagenome (GOLD analysis project Ga0209631, IMG submission 184752) | Pelagic Microbial community sample from North Sea - COGITO 998_met_08 (SPAdes) (version 2) | ecosystem: Environmental > Aquatic > Marine > Neritic zone/Coastal water | place: Helgoland, sampling...
CCCCGCCACTTCCGCCGAGCGCGTCGTCAGCTCTGGGAAGAGGTCCAACAGCTGTGTTGGCTCGAGATTCCGTTCGGCAAAACTTTTTTTCGTGCATAACGTTAGATGTCAGTCCTTCACAGGCATTCCAACGCGCGCATCGACCGAACGCGCGTGACAAACATCTCCGTCGCCCGCCCGCCACGACATGTCCCAGGTGATCATCAGCGTCCAGTACGCGTGGAAGGAAGGCGTCGACGCGTCGACCGTCGCGGCGGCGCACAAGAAGCTCGTCGACGAATGCTGCGCCCCGATTGCCGGATGCCGCATCTTTCGCTACGGGCTGGACGAGCCGAACCGCCGGTCGCAGTCCTACGAGGTTTACGATTCCCCAGCCGCCGTGCAGGCGTTGTTGAAATCGGCGATGGCGGAAGGGTCGCCTCTGATGCCCATGTACGCCGTCTGCGAGGTGGTACCGGGCAGCGTGTGCTTCCAAGGTTCACGGGAGTCGCTCGAGACGCTGAAGGACGCCATCGCCGCGTTCGGTGGTACGTGTTTTTACACTGATTCCCAGGAAGATTCCCATTTCGCTGTTTGACTGGGCGGTTATTTAGTGACGGGTAGATAGTTGTAACGTGTAATATGAAGTTGATCCAGATTTCTATTTTTGGGTTCGTCCGATAAAAAAATGATTGCCGACCCCGACGCTGCCCCGCGCGTGTGTTTCACAACGAACGGCGCTCACGCGTCCCGAGGTCGAAGGACACCGTCCACGATGTGAGTACACGCACCGCCCGCCTTCAACCCCGCGAACCCTAACCCCGAACCCAAGGAGAACTCCCACCGCACGCGCGATCATCGCTGTCGCTCAATTCTCCCTGACAATCGAGTTAATGAAATGCTCGCTAACCCTCCGGCACCACCACCCGTCGTCTCCCTCCACTCCCGCAGGTCCGACGAGCTCAGCAAGACCGCTCCCGCGGGCCGCATCGGCGGCGCCGGCGAACCCACACACGGCGCGGGCGCGAGCGCGACCGAGCGAGCGTCGCCCATGCCGGTCGCGTCACCCGGCGGCTTCATGGGCGCAACCGCGCCCGCGGGATCCACGCCCAAACTCCCAGCCTACTACGAATACCTCGCGCCGTCGCGATGGAAAGACGGCAAGTTGACCAAGGACCAAGTCAAGGCCACCGCGGACCGTCTGTTCAACGATTCGCTCCAGCGTAACGCGCGGAAGCACGAGCGCGCGAACCGCCCGCTCCCGCGGTCGCGATTCTGCGGCAAAACATCAACCAAAGACGAACGCGACGCCCGATTCGACTACCTCGCCGAGGACGCCGAGGCGTGGGTGGCTAAGAAAGGCGAGGGATGCGAACCGCCGCCGTTGCCCACCACCGGTAAGGTCATGTTCTGCGTGGATCCCGTGTCCGGGATCCTGGTACCGGACGGCATGGAACCTGCGCCGGCGTTCGGCCCGAAGAAGTACACCGCGGTGTGCATCAAGCAGTACGCGACGCCCAAGGCGACTCGGCTTGCGAAGAAAATCGAGCGATTCGACGAGTACATGCCGGATCTCACCGACGAGGAACGCAAGATCCTCGGCCTTCCGGAGTACGGCGTGGAACCCGAGTGCCCGGACGAGGCTGCGATCGCGGAGATGGCCGCCGCGGAGGAGAAGCGCGAGGCGGACAAGGCGAACAAGAAGAAGGCGCTGCTCCGAAAGCAGCAGAAATTTTTCCGCGAGAAAAACGCGGAATTCAAAGCGGGGCGGGAGAAATCAACCGCCGAGCTCGACGACGCGATGCGCGCCAAGCTCGCCAAGCTCGTCGAGGACGCCAAGGTTCTGGAACATGCGCAAAAGGCTAAGCGCGAGGTCTCCGTCGCCAAGTTCAAAGAGGAGCAAGCGGCGCTGACCAAAAAAATGAAAGCGGCGAAGATCGAAACCGATCGGCGAATCGAAGAGGCGAGAAAACAACGCGAAGCCGAGCTCAAAAAAGGTGACCAAGTCCGCGCCGAGCTAGGCGCCGAGCGCATCAAGGAGAAGAAGGCGGACCTGAAGAAGATGCGCGAGAAGGCGGCGGCGCGGAAGGCGGAGTTTGAAGCTATGATGAACGCCGCGGACGGGGCGGGATCGGTGAGTTTATTTTCATTCTCGTATAGGCAATTTGACTGACGTTGTGTTTTGTTTACAGGCGCTGGCGCAAGAGATTAACGCGTTTCGAAAGCTCGCCGCGGCGGAGAAGAAAAAAGCGGATGCCAAAAACACGGCGGAGCGAAAGAAGAAGCGGCTGGAGATCATCGCGATGAACAAAAAGTACGAGGCGAAGATGGCGGAGACGTTCAAGCGGCAGGATGAGGAGATGAAGAAACGCGTCGCGGAGTTCAAGGCTCACGCCGAGGCTGACGCGAAGGTCCAGGTAAGTTTATTTTAACTCTCGTACGTGCAATTAGACTGACGGCGTGTTTTGTGTACAGGCGGCGCACGCGGAGAAGACGATGAAGTCGCTGCAAAAGGCGCTCAGCGGCGAGCACGTCAAGGCGTTCAAGGAGGATATACTGAGCAAACGGCGAGGGGAGGGAGGAGTCGACGTGGGGGAGGAGGAAGGCGGCGCCGCGGGTGATGAAAACGTCGAGGCGTAAGAAGGGAATCATTCTCGCAATTCCATTCGATTCATTCATTCCAATCGTTCGTTCGTGTGTTCACTCCCCCCCCTCTCTTTCAGATGCCCGCTTCACTCGTCTTCGAGGAGCCTGCGCACCAGCCGCGTCGCGCGCCCGCCCCGCTCGCCCTCCGCCTCCGCGGCGGCGACCGCGGCGGCGACGGCTGGCCTCCCGAGCATCGAGTGGAACTCCGCGCCATCCGCTGAAAACACAGCTGTGCGGCTGATCGGCGTCGCGGGCGCCGACGCCGTTCCGTTGACGACGAGCGCGCGCATCACCGCGCTGCTACTCTCGCCCAGCTCCGCCAGTTCCCTCGCCGCGGACTTGAACGGGTACGCGAACGACACGTCGGCGGCATCGTCGTCGTCGTTTCCCGCGGCGCTTTCACCTTCGTCGTTTAGCCGCACAGCTGTGTTTTCCCCCTCGGATGCTCCTGAGAGATCGTCGTTACCCCCCCAGTCGTCGCCGCCGATGCCGCCGAGCGCCGCGGCGACGGACGCGAGGTCGATCCCGCGCACCGCGTGCTGCGTCCGCTCCATCTCCCGCGCGGCGGCGATGTTTCCCGCATCGCCCGCGCGCCTCCCTTCGCCGTCGACACTCTCGTCGAAGGCGTTCTCGACGGCTCTGGCTCGGATCTCCGTGTTGGGTGCGGTGAGTGAGACGTTCGTTGACGGGGGCTGGTGTAGGGAGGCGTGCCGCGCGGGGGTCGCGGGCGCGGATGCCGTGGAGTACGCGGCGGCGACCGCGACCGCGGACGCGCGCGCGCGCGCCCGCAGCTCCTCCGCCGCGGTCGTGAACACCGGCTCATCGAAGTCGTCGTTGTTAGTCGAGTTGGACGACGACGCGCGGGATCTTCGGAGGTGCGGGGAGTTGCCGCCGCGGCTGGCGGGGCTCGGGTAGCCCCCGCGCATGACCGGGACCCCGCGCGCGGGCGTCGCGGGCGCGGATGACGCCGCGATGCTCCTCGCGGGCGATCCCGGGGGCTGACCTCCGGGCGCGCCATCCGATACGGCCCCCGCCCCCGGCGAGCCCTCTTCCGTGACGGGGGGCATGACGATCTGCGACCGCGACTGCGCCGGGCGGTTCACCATGGCGCGGACGTATTGCCGTCGCACCGCCTCCCTGGCGCGAGCCGCGGCGCCGATGACCGCGTTTCTCTGCGCGTTCTGCGCGTCCACCACCGCCTGCGCCGCGCGCTTCTCGCGAACGTGCTCCGGCGTCAGCCCGTGGCCGTCGATGCGCCCCGTCTTGCACAGACAGCACAGCGTGAAGTCAGCCTCGCGGCATCGCACCAGGCAGCACCGGTGGTACGTGTGGTTGCACTCCGTGGTGAACAACTCGCGCTTCACGTCGTCGATGGGATCGCCGTCCTCCGCCGCAGCCTCGGCGCGATCCAGCGGCGAGTAACACACCGCGCACAGCTCGCCGAACCCCGTCACCTTCACCCCGCTTCCGCCCGGGGTTCGGGTTCTTCCCACGGATCCCATCCCACCCGGGGTCGTGGCGCTGAACGACAGGCGCTTGGTTCCCAGCTGCGGCGTGCGCATCGCGCTCGAGGGAAGGGGCGTCGTGGACGTCGACGCGTCGCCATCGCCGCCGCGCGCCGGCCGCGTCGCCACGGGCGTGCTCTCAACCATGCTCACTCGCCAAGTGTCGTCGCGGGAAGTTTCGTGTCGTGAATTATATATTTGACTGTTGTAAAAATCGACAGCGTCACCGCTAGCTACTAGGCGGGCGTGCGCGCCCTGCTCGCCGGCGTGGATGCCCGCGACCGCGACCGCGGCGCCGGCGGATCAACCTCGCGTCCCAACAACGCCTTACGCCGGCGGAGCAGCTCGTATTCAGTCCACTCCGCGCGCCCCGGCGACATCGGCTTCGGCGCCTGCGTGTCATCTTGTTCATTCTTCATCGCGTCATCTTCGGCATTTTCATCTGCGTTTTCATCCTCCTCCTCGCCCAACGTCTCGAGCTTCGCGGCGGTGACGCGCATGTCCCGCACGCGCCGTATCAGCTCCGTGTTCACCTCCGCCTCCGCCTCCGCCACCGCATCGCGCTCGAACGCCTCCGCGGCGAGGCCCAGCATCTCGCCGATGGACCGGACCAGCACCTTGCGGCACTTCCGTTTCCACGGCGAATCTTTCGCGTCCGGATCCTTCTCCTTCGGTTGTGCCGGTTCATCTTCCGCCGGTGGGTTCTCCTCCTCGATCGGGTTGCCGTCCTCGTCGAGCTTGGGCGGGGGCGGCGGGGGCGTCGCCGGGCGGTACTTGGCGCGAGCCGTTTCGTACGTTTCGTCCACGTCGGCGAGTCGATTGGAAACCGCCTCGGACAGCGCCGCCGCGAGGAGATCCGCTCTGGATTGCGGAAGGCTCGCGACGCGCATCGCCTCGGCAAACTCGGCACGCGCGGCGTCGAGGACATCCTCGGGCGGGGGACCGGCGTCCACTTCATCGACGGGCGGCGGCTCGTCACCGCCCTCGGGCGCCTCTTCACCCTCGGCGGGGGCATCCGTAACTTCGGCATCTTCGCCGCCACCCTCGGCTTCCTTCGCCGCGTCGAGATCCGCCTTGCGTCGGATGGCCTCCTCGAGCTTCACGATGGATTCCTCCACCTGCGACACGGACCCGTCCCATCCGTCGAATGGTAGCTCTTCAGGCGCGGGCTCGGCGTCACCCTCGGCGTCACCAGCCTCGCCTTCCCCGGAGTCTCCCTCGGCTCCTTCCCCTTCGGCGGCGGGCTCGTCGCCACCCTCACCTTCCTCTCCGCCCTCGGGCGATTCGACCGGTTCGGGCGGCAACGTCGCGGCCGCCGCGAGGCATTTGGCCCGGATGTCCATGAACATCCTGAACGACTCCTCGTGGTAGTACACGCGGGGCCGGCGGTTCGCGTTGCCCGCGTTCCACAGACCGGGCTCGGGACCGGAGCTGGGAATTTTGGAAAATTTCGTCGCGACGCGCTTCGAAGCGTCCGGCGTCTTGACCCGCTTGAAAACCTTCTCCATCGCAGCCGTCACCTTGGTCGCCATCTCCTTGTGCGCAATCTCCGCCGCGAGCATCCGCCGCGGGTAGGAGTTCGGGTCATCCCGGTGGTAAATCCCGCGCAACGTCACCGGCTCGATCGATCCCGATCGAACGTTCGGCGTCGTCTCGAGTATCCACTTGTCGATGTACACCCCGGGCTTTTCCGATTTAAACGTCCACATGGCGACGCGCGATTCACCCGGGAGCAACGACCCGGACGTCTCCTCCATGTAGAACGTAGAAGGTCCCGCGTTTTGCGCGTGAGGCAGCTCGGATGCTTTTGGCGGTACCTGCCGCCATTTGTACCAAAGCGCCGTAGTTCCCGTGTTTTTCATAATCGTAGACGCGTGCGCGACCTTCTCGCCCCACCGCATCGTCGCCATGACCCGCGAGGATTCCAGCTGGAAGTGCGGGCCGAGCGCGGCGAGCCGCGCCGCCTCCGCAGCCTCCGCGGCGGCGGTTTCCCGCGCGGCTCTGTTCGCCTCCGCGGTTGATACGTCGCTCCTGTACTTTTGAATCTCCGCCCAGGTTTCCAACGAATCAGCCTGTAAACAAAACACGACGTCAATGCAATTGCCCATATGACAATTAAAATAAACTTACCGCGATTTGATTTTCAAGTTCCTCGACGGTGATGCGCCTCAGTGCTTGTCTGTCCAGCGCGGCGATGGCACCTTCGCCGACGATTTCGAGCGCGTCCACGTCCTCGCCGTTTTCACCGGGTAAGATGTCGTTCACGCGTTTACGCAGCTTGCGTCTGCGGACATCCATGAACTTGGAGTCCAGCACCGATCGACCCCTGGCGACTGAATCAGACACGCCATCCTGTAATATAAAAACACGACGTCAATCTCATTGCCCATACACGGAAATAATAAAAATAAAAACTCACCTTTTCAGTTTGTCCGTACAGCTGCGGCCTTCGCACCTGCTCCGCATCCACGAACGCCATCTCATCTCTGACGTAAAACAACCCGCTGAACTCGTTCCCGACGTTGACCCACCGCGTCCAGTTATCGCGCAACGACATCTTCCACAGCCACGGTTCGCCTCCTTCGCGCTCTGCGATCGGGACGGCCATGTTGAGATGCCCGAGGATCTCGAGTTTGCGCCGGTGCTCGTCGCATCGTTCCATGACGAGATCGCCCGGCCGTTTGTCGAATGCGATGGCTCGCTCTTGCTTGATGCGTTCCCACTCGCGCTTCTGTGCCTCCCACTTTGTGAGTGCGTTTCCGTGCGATACCTCGCCCATCTTGACGTGTAGTTCCCAGCCGGCGTGAATTTTTTTTCGATCTTCGACGGCTTCCGCGGTGTGCGAAAAGTCGAGGCCGTCTCTTAACGTCGCGGCGGCGTCGGCAAACTCCGCGCGTCGTTCCGCGAGCTTGCGATACGCGCGTTTGTAGTGATCGTCGAACGCGCCGCCCTTGACGCGCTTAGATTCGGTCGCGATGTGCGACGGTAGATCCGGGAGAACCTCCGGGGATGGCGGCAGCTTGGCTCGTTCCTCAGCCATCTTCCGGGCGAGCATGTACTCGTACTCGCCGACGTCGCCGAGCACTTGCCAGTCGTCGCGCTTGCCCTTCTTCGGGTTCGGTCGTGGGCCTTTTGGTGCGACGGCTTCTTCGCTGGCGGGCTTGGGAGGCGTCCTGGGCGCCTCGGTGGAGTGCCCCCCGATGATGCCCCCGGTCGATGCGGCAGACGCGGTGGATGCCGCCGCGAGGAATCGCGTGCGGTCGCCCGCGGACGTCTCGCGGCCGCCGCGGAGGGCGTCGAAATCGATGCGCTTCGCCGGCTTGAGCGTCGGGCCTCTGGCGGTGGACGACGCGGGGGTGGACCCGCGCGCGCTCGCCGTCCCAAGCTCGGACTTCAGCGTGTTGGTCTTCATCATCTCTGTGTCCAACCCGTCTCCTCGGGCGGTCGAGGGCGCCAGCGACCGGACGCTCTCCGCCTCCGCGGTCTGACGCATCGTGTCCCGATCCTTCTTGGATCGACGCACGAGGATCTTACGGCGGGGCGCGGTGCTCGCGCCCGTCGCGGGGGGCGCTGGCGCCGTCGCGGCCGCCGGCGCTTCCCCAGCCTCCATCTGACGCGGGGCTCCTGCGCGAGTGAGTGAACGGGAGGGTTGGCGTCCCGATTTGGCAGTTTGGTTCCCCCTTCGTTTGACTGTTTGACCACCGGCGCTGGCGTGGGAAAATTCTGGTACAGGTTTCGTATGGGCAATCAGGGATAATACAGAAATGCAAGCACAAATACGCCTGACTGATAAATTACCCTACCTGACGATATTGATGAAAGTGGAAAAAGGTTCCACTCGACGTCAGTTCCGAGGGCGCGATGGAGGAAGAAAAGGACGGCGCCGGGGATGCGCCTCCACCCGTCGACGCATCCACCGATGCCGGCGCCGCCGCACCGATATTGATGAGCAAGAACGCCGCCAAGAAGGCCGCCAAGGCCAGAGCCAAGGCTGAGGCCAAGGCCAAGGCGCGCGTGGAGAAGGGGCTGGACCCTCATCCGCCGAAAAATCCCCGACAGAGACTCGTCCCGCTGCTGGAGACCACGCGACGGACAGCGCTCGCGGGGACCAAACGCGACAACCCCGAGCCGATACACGACCCCGACGATGCATCGCCATCGACGAGTATCAAGAAGCTGCCAAAATCCGCGGTGTTCAAGCGCACCAACAAGGACAACGAAGTCATCGCCGAGGATGAGGACGAGTACTACGAATGGCGCCCGGTGGACCCGGACTACTACAGGAACGAAACCCCGCCGGGCTCCGACGACGACGAGGGTGCCGACGAGGGTGCCGACGAGGGTGCCGACGGGGGTGCCGACACAGCTGTGGACCCACGGCCGACGTGGATGCGGCGGAAACAACGAGCGGCGGTAAGTTTATTTTAACTCTCGTACGGGCAATTGGTATGACGTCGTGTTTTGTCAACAGGAGAAGAAACAAAGAGCCGAGTCGCAGATGCCGCCGGACCCGCAACCTAAACCACCGCCGGTTCGCATCGAAAACCACGGACCTTGGCTTCCACAGACGTCGCACGCGACGATACACGCGGCGTGGAAGATGCAGACGTTCGCCAGTGACGTTTTCATATGCTCCTACCCGAAATCGGGAACTACTTGGATGCAAAACGTGCGTTTATATTTTTATTTTCGTATGGGCAATTCGTATGACGTCGTGTTTTGTTCACAGATCGTCGCGCAGATCATCACAAACTGCGAACGTAAGAAAAACGGCGTGACCGGCGAGAAGATGCGATTCAAGCACATCTCCGACGTGTCACCGTTCCTCGAGATTGACCCGCACTGGGACCACGACGTCGTGGACACGTACGGGCGACCGGTGAACGTGAAGTCGGTTAACGCCAACTTTGCCAAATTCGAGCGAAGGACGTTTAACACGCACCTACCGTTTGAGCTCACGCCGGTGAGTAGTGCATGTGTAAACAGTCTCGCTCCCATACCCAAATACCCAATCACCACCCAATCACTGACCGATCATCCCCGTCTCGTAGGGTCGTGGGAAACCGGGTGAGATTTTCCTGCCGTGGGAGGTTTGGGCGCACAAGCCCGGTGCGTTTATTTTAATCTTCACACGCGCAATTAGAGTGACGTCGTGTTTTTTGTTAACAGGCATTAGCATCCGCCCGAGGTACGTATACGTGGTGAGGGACGGCCGGGACTGCGCGGTATCCTTCTATAAACACCTCAGCGCCCAAGCCCCGGAGGATGGCGGGTACACGAAAGGATGGGACACTTTCTTCGACGAATGGATCGATGGGAAAATCGCATTCGGCGGCAAGTTTATTTTAGTCATCGTATTGGCAATTAGACTGATGTCATGTTTTGTTTACAGGCTGGTGCGAGCATCTTAAATCCTGGAAAGTCGCCGGCGATCACGACCCGGCGGTGTTGGTGCGTCTATTACCCTAATCCTCGTGCGTATTTGCGATTAAACTTCCCGCAATTCGTGTGTTTTGCTGTTTACCCTTAGGTTGTCCGGTACGAGGACATGAAGAACGACTTGCGGGAAGTGGTCCGGCGCGTGGCGGTTCACGTTCTCGGCGGACCTTGCCAAGTCACCGACCAGGTAAGTTTATTTTTATCATCATATGGGCTATTAGAATGACGTCGTGTTTTGTGTACAGGATCTGTATCAAATCGCCGCTCGGTGCTCGTTCGATCGGATGCGGAAAGATATCGACCGGTTCCAGCCCAAGAGCGTGCGATGGTCCGACCCGGACTACTGCTTCATACGCAAAGGGGCGATCGGCGACGGCGCGGCGACGTTCTCACCGGAACAGGAGGCGCGGTACCGAGAAAAGATTGAGAAAGTTTTCGGCGTCGACAGATTTGGAAAACCTCGCGATCCGCCGCTGTTACATCGGAGATCGGAGATGTACTCGGACATCGGGGTCTGGGAGGAGGCGTACACGGGCCTGCCCGAGCGACCCATCGCGCGATACTGAGTCACTAGTCAATCGCGTTAATACGAATTGTTAGGATATCATAAACTCTTGTCGGTGTGTGTATGTACAAGTAGCGGGCTTTTCAGCCCTGCGTTGAAGACGAGAATCAATCAACGCGCTTTTGTTTTGTGTCAGTCGGGATGTTCATTCATTCATTCACGACTCTCGACCCAAACTCAGATCGTGGAGCCCTCCTGGAGATCGTAGACGTCCATGAGCCACACCAGGAAGATGGAGTACAGCGCGTACACCCCGTACGTGCCGATGAATATCCATCCCATTCGACACGTCAGCTTGAACCCGTTCGTAGCGACGGCGCCGTAGTACAAAACCTGTAAAACACAAAGTTCATATGGGCAAACAATCAGAGAATAAAAAATAATACTCACCAGCACACCCGCCAAGATGAGACTCGACGGGATCAGCTCTTCGGTGTTGACCAAAATGTACGAAGGCGTCTGCCACGACAGGTAGAAGAGCCACGGGAGGCCGAGGCCGAGCCAGATGTCGAACACGTTGCTGCCGACCGCGTTGGCGACGGCCATGTCCGCCAAACCGTCTTTAGCCACCGCGATTGACGATAAAGCGTCGGGGATGGACGTCCCCGCTGCCAGCACCGTGGTACCCATGACCACCGCGGGAATGTTGAGCATGCACCCGATCTTGACGCACCACTCCACCATCCAGTGCGTGATGAACCCGATCCACGCGATGGACATGAAGAACGACACGAGGTACCACTTGCGCCAGTAATCGCTCGAGCCGCACGGGGGAATCGTTGATTTGAAGACGAAATACCAAGGGACGGAAAGCGCCCACAGAGGGTAGTCCTTCATGTCGTCAGGGGGCGTGAACGGGGACCCGTCGTCGTCGTCGTCGCCGCCATCCTTCGTATCGTCAGCGGCGGGTCCCGCGCCCTCCTCGAGTCGCTGCGCGGCAACCTTCGCCTTGAGATCCGCGGCTTTTGATTTAGCCTGTAAACAAAACATGACATCAGTCTAATTGCCAACACGTACGATGACTAAAATAAACTTACCGCGAGGTTCGCGGCGACTCTGGCAGCCTCGGCTCTGTACGCGCGGATGTGCCCGAGGGTCATCGTCGGGGTGATCTTCGCGGACTCACGCGGGGACCCGGGCGCGACGTCTTTCGCGGCGTCCGCGTTGAGTAAGGTTGCCTTGTCCTTCCACTTGTCCTTGACGGCGAGAACCGCGTCGGCGAATTTGTGTTCGGTGACGACGGTTTTTCGGAGCTTGGCCCAACCCGCCTTGGCCTTGGCGGGGCCGGTGCCGGACCCAGAGGAGGAGGATGCGGGCGCGAGGGGGCTCTTGGTCGGGGACGTCGGCGGGGTCACCTCCAGCTTGACCTTACCCTTGACCACCTTGAGCTCGATTTGCTCCTCGGAAAGATTCTCGTCGCCGTCTGGGATCGTCGAGAGAGTCGTCATCTCTTTCATCTCGGCGGCTCCGCCGTGCTGGAAGTGACCGGGCGGCCGCTTGGAGAAGGAAAAGTTCTTCTTGAACGACCCAAAGCTCTCCACAGTTTTCCACGAGTCCATCCACTTCATCAGCCGCTGGTTATACACCATGGAGACGATGTAGCAGCCGTAGAAGAGGACGTAGATGAGCCCTTCCCACCAATCGATGCGCCCACCCGCGAAGGTACCCACGATCCCGGCAATCGCAGCCGCGTAGAAGAAGCAATCCCGCGTCACCGGTTTCCAGTCCAGCTGGAGCGTGTTCCCGGTGGCGAGGACCGTGGCGCCGATGATGATGAGGATGTTAAAGATGGCCGAGCCCACGATTGTGCCGACGCCAATCTCGGAACCCGCGTCTGGGGAGATGAGCGACACCGTGGACGCCGCCAGCTCCGGCGCGGAGGACCCGGCCGCCATGAACGTGGCGCCCGCGACGTCGTCCGAGAGCTGGAGCACTTCGCAGATGATCTCCAGCGCGGGGACGAAGAAATCGTCGCAGATTATTGCGATGCCGACAAACATGAAAAAGACACCCAGGAAGTACGCGATGAGACCGCCGGCGAACGGGAGACTTTCCTCTTTGCAGCTGCCGCCGCCGGAGAGGAGCTTACGGCCGGTGGATGCACCTACCGCGTACTCACCGGTGATGGGATCTGATAAGAGTGTTCGGCCGGAAGACATCCCGTGATTACCCTTGAAGATTCCTCGTTCGTGGCGGTCGTTGAGGGTGTACGGGCCGAGGTCTCCGTAGGCGAGTGTGACCACGAGTGAGACGGCGGCGGCGATGAACATGAGCGATTGCCTGCGGGTGGAGTATCGGGGCGGAGGATGTGGGGTGAGTAAAGGCGCGCGGCAAGAGCGTCGGCGCGGCGTAATCGCCCCTCGCCCCGTCACGGAAAAAAGCGGACGACGAAGGGTGGGTTTCCAGAGAGGCGAGCATTCTAACGGAAAATGCGGGGCGCGGCGAGCGGGGGTTCGCGCGGCGTGCGGGGTATCTCACCTGTGGCGGTTACGCTCCTTCTTCCCCATCGCGGCGCGTGCCTTGCGGACGCGCCATACGTAGGATGGCAGCGCGTACATCATGGCCGCCTACCTCGCCTCGGCTCGGCTGGATGCGTGTGACTCTTAGAAAAACGTGGGGGCGAATGAATCCCTCCGCCACGGTACGATTCTCGTCCAATGCGCCTCCGAGACGATGGATCGGCCGCCGGGGGGTATCGATTCGACCCGCGGTGCGGCTCTCACGATGTGGCGCGCGTGATCCTCGACGCGCGTCGACGTCTCGGCGTCGGCGTGAGTGCCGTGTGCGCGCGTTCAACACGGGCGTCCTATCCGTGCGAGCACCAACAAAACGTGTTTCTGCTGGGCAACCTGATGGATTGGACCCAAAATAGGGTTGCCGAACTCCATTTGCCCCTACGATGGATACGAGAAAAAATGCGCAATATTTTCAGACTACTACACAGCTGTCGTCGTTGCACAGCTGTATTTTGTGGGGTCTGAGTGAAGGGGGAGTCCACTCCGCACGCGCCGACGGACGCGCGCGCGCGCGACGCCCGACGCGGGTTAGACGAACTATGGAATTCACCGTGTGCGTATCGCGCGGCGTCGACGGCGATATCAGCACCGAGGTCACGCGCGGCGGTGTCCCGCCCGGCCACGCGGTCACCGGCGGCTTTTTTCTCGGCCCGTATCCGCTCGGCCCTCTCGGCCGCGAAGGCCTCGACGAGGGCCTCGACTTCGGGTGCTTCATGTCCTCGCTCTTCGGCGCGATGTCCCGACGCATCGCACGACCCCCTCCGGATATCCCGCCGCCCGAGGGCGTCGCCGACTTGCCCATCGTGCGCGAGCTCGTAGTCCGCGCGCTCGCCGCTCGCGTCGTGGCTGACTCCACCTCCTTCCTCCCCCTGACCGACCCTGACTTCGACCCGTATCGCGGCTCCCTCAAGGCCCTCGGGCGGCTCGCGTGCGTCTCCCGCGGCTACCGCGACGACACCAACGATCCCTACGTCGTCACGCGGCTCCTCGACGGCGTCGCGGCGCCCAAGTGGCGCGACTGGGCAAAGGCTTGGCGCGGAGTGAACGACCCAGAAAAAAGGCTCGAGACACCTCAGACACCGAACCCTCGAACCGGCCTTCACAGGCTCACACTCGGGGACGTCCACGCGCTGCTTCGCGCGGAACACGTCGCGAAGTACGTCATCGACGCGTCCAACGTCGCGCACTTCGACGAGCACGCGCTTCCCGAGCGCGTGACGTGGCGGCCCTCGACGCTGCGAGCGTCCGTGGCTTTTCCGCCGCCTCCGGAGCCCGCTCCGGAACCCAACCCGGTGATACCCGAGGGGCTCCAGAAGGTTCGAGAAGAGATCGAGAAGGTCCGGCCGAAGTTCACGGCCGACGTCGAGCGGAACGTGGAGCTGATGCGCGAGAGGGACGCGCTGGCGGATGAGTTGGAACGCAACGGCGAGGCGCTGAGGGAGAAATTCGAGTCGAGAGCGGACAGGGCGGGCGACGTGTTCGTGGCCGCCGCGCTGCTCAAACCCGAATTACCGTCCGCGCATCTCGAAGAAGACGACCGGCTGCATACCGTCAAGAAAGTTTCTCTCGAGAAAAGCTTCGAGGAGGTCCAGCAAGCTAGTTTCGACAGGACTGACTCTCACGACTTGTACTCCAAGTATATTCCGATGAGCGTGGAGGAGCTGCGGAAGCAGTTGACACGGGACGAGATATCGGTATCGTATATGTCGAACTTGACAGACGGAGGCAAGCTACTGAGAGATCGCATCCAGCTCTTGAAAGAATTGATTCCCCTCAAGGAACGAGAGAACGAGATTGACAGAGATCGCGCGGCTCGAGGTGCGCGACCACGGGACAATACCACGCCCTTCGAATTCGTGTATGAAGTTGAGAATGGGCAAGGGCGACCACGGCGTACCGAGCGCGAGCATAAAGTGTTTCAGCAGAAACAGCTCGATGAACACCGGATGCAATATCAGCGCAATTACCACTTGATGCCTCAGAAGGTAATTCAGAAGGTGGGAAGATGCGGAACACAAATGCTCGCTGCTGCTCAAGCTTATGCTCGTACGTTCGTACGCGATCACACCGGCGAGGTCGGCGAGGTCGGCGAGGTCATGTCTATTTCTCCCGATCACGCGACGCCCGGTGAGCACGAGCCCGATGTGAACGCGCGAAACGATCTCGCGGTGTACGCCCTTTGCAACAGAGTCTGCGCCAGGTTTCACGCCTGCGCGACGGAGCCGAGGTTCCCGCTCGTATTCGACACGCCTCCCCATCTGATGTTCAACGGTATGGTGTTCTTCGTCGAGACGCAGCGCACGGAGACGCACAGCGAAGCCATCCGCGATGCCATCGGGCACGGCGGCGAGGTCATCGTCGGTAAGTTTATTTTTATGTTCGCATGGGCAATTCGACTGACGTCATGTTTTGTTTACAGGCGCTTACGACGCGAGTCGAGTCACGCACCTGATCGGTGAGTTTATTTTGATTCGCTCATGGGCAATTAGATTGACGTCGTGTTTTGTTTACAGTCGCCGATAAGTGCTTCGACGCGGCCAAGCTGATGTGCCGCCCGACGCTCTGCCTGGGCCCCGCGGTGGCACTGGCCGCTGTCAAGGCACACGCGACGTCGTGCCCGCTGGCGCCTTACGTGAAGCTCGGCATGCGCGACGGCGTGGCGGTGGTGCCGTGGAGCTGGATCAGCCTCTGCGTCAAAGTGGGGAAGATGCCGGTCGGTAAGTTTATCTTTATTTCAACATGGGCAATTAGAATGACGGCGTGTTTTATTTACAGGGTCCGCGAGGTTGATCGAGCCGCTGCCCCCGACGGCGTTCCCGTGCGTCCCGTCGGAGTCGAGCCGATCTCGCGGGTTCGATGACGCGTGGAGGGACATGCACCGCCTTTCCGACGTCCTCGGGCTCAAGAAATTGCTCGTGGATCGGAAGAAAATGAAGAAGAAGTTAAGCCGCAAGATTTCGACGCGTGAAAAGTTCACGACGGATCCAGCCGTCGTCAAGACCCGCACCGAGTTTGTTCGATTGAAAGACAGGGTTGAGACGCTGGAACGGAATCTTAGGCTCAAGGGCCCGTCGCCCGTGTGCCGCGATCCCGCATCCGGTGACTGTGAAGTTTTCCCTCCGACGAAGGTTGGGGGTTTGCCCGACTGGCCCTGGCACGACGAGGAGGGATTAAACGTGAAGACTTTTCCACCTTCTAATCTTTGGGAGTTTGTCGCGCAGGTCAACCTTTCGCAAGTTCACGCGAGTTGCTCCCTCATCCCCGAGGGCTTACTTCCGGAGAGTGGCGTGCTGTACTTCTTCTTGGACCGCGACTTTGACCGAGATGATGACGAGGGGCTGGCTGATGGTTTGGTCAGATACTACTCCCTCGTCGATCGTCCGCCCTGGCCGGGCGCGCCTGTAGACTCGGCATCCAAGGCTGCGTACGACCGCACCGTGCTCAAGCGTTTCCAGAATCATGGACACACTCGAGTCAATCCGGTCACTTACTATTCAACCGCGCTCGCACCCGCTCGAGACGCCCTCACGATGCGTCCCTGGATCGATGGTTCGGAACTGTTGCCGCCGGAATGGACGGATTGGCAGGAGACGGATTTTTCTCCCGAGCATCCAATGGCCGAGCTGTTTCGATCTGAAAACGATGACGTCGAAGCCGAATACGAATACGTAAACAACATCCGCGATCTGTTCCCGTGCCCGCCGGCGGATACTCCCATGATGCTCGGCTACCCCGTAGTGTCCGAGGAGGCGATTGACTATTGGAGTGAAATTCACGGAGTCCACTTTGATTCGCCCGTCGGTGATTTGTCCGATAAGAACTCTGTTCTCCTCCTGCAGATTGCTCCTCATGGACCCAGCGGCTCATGGGCCGCCTTCACAATGACCGAGGCGAACCTGAGGGAGCGCAAATGGGACAGCGTCGCCGTCCAAATCTATGCAGCCAACAAGGATTTCTAATTTTTTCCATCCGAGGGGGACCGCGCGAGCAGCAGGCTGCCCCACCCTGGCGAGGAACCCCAGGGCGCGCCGCGGCCGCGTTACACACACGTGCATTGCGACAACGTCACACATACCATACGTGAGTACTTGCTTTATAAATACATCGAACACACGACGTCAACACAGAACCGCCTCGACTCTCCGCCCTCGCACACTGAGAAAAAGCAGTCGAGTGTTAAATTTTTTTCGAGTGTTAATTTTTGTGGCGGCTGGTTCTCGACGGAGCGCACTCCTCACCGCCGACCGTCCCTCGAGAACCTTCGCGATGGATCGCGAGTCCCTCGAGCGGAACGTCAACGCCCACATCGAGCGCGTGGTCACCCGCGCGTTCGATTTGGCTCCAGCGCGCGCGGCCCTCGGCACCGCCGACCGCGCGCGAACCGCGGGCAACGCATCTTTCCGCGCCGGCGACTTCACCATGGCCATCGAGGCGTACTCGCAAGGCATGGTCGTCCTGCGCCGCGACGCCACGCACGAGCCGGTGACGATGGCGGCCGCGGAGCGCGCGCTCCTCGCGCTCCTCGCCAACTCGGCTCAATGCGCCCTGAAGCTCGGCGACCACCAGAGCGCCATCGACCTCGCCACGGACGCGCTCGGCATCCACGCGTGCCCCTCCGAACCAGGTCTCTTCAAGAAAGTCATGGTCCGCCTGGCGCTCGCGAGGGACGCCGCGGGCGACACCGACGCCGCGATCGCGACGTGCGAAGAGGCACAGCTCCGCGGCATGCACGCCACGGAGTTCGACGACATCATGCGCGCCGCGAAGCGAACGAACCTCGGATCCCTACACGACGGCCAAGAGCCCCGGATGTTCGTCATGCTCGGCCTTCGCCTGTCCAACGGAGCGGAGAACCTCGCGCGGATCCGAGGCGTCGTCGAGAACGGACAACTCCCGCACGTCGATCGCAGGGACGAAGGCGGCAACAACATCCTCTGGGGGACGCTCCAGGCGCTCGCGATTGACGAATCGACCAATGAAAAACTAGCCGGAGCCGGCGGTCCCGGCTGCGTCCCGACCCTCGCGTACCTCTACGCCGCGGGAGCCGATCCGTGCCAGCGCTACGACGGCGGTAAGACGCCTTTAATGTTCGTCGCGGGGAGCGGCATCGTGGACGCGGTGGTCGCCACGCTGGAGGCTATGCGGTCGAGGCGGAAAGCGCTAAACGCCGAGGTACCCGGATCGAATCCAACCGGTGACGCATCATCGAATCCACCCGGTGACGCGTCGTCCATCGCCGAGTGGGTCGACGTCGCCGACGACGGCGGATGGACACCACTCATGGTCTCCTTGATGACCAAGGACGAGGCATCCACCGGCGTGGCCACCGAGGAGGAAGGCCACGCCGTACTGAAAGTCGTTAGAGAGCTTCTAGACGCCGGAGCGAACCCAGCTCTTCAAAACGTCGACGGTGAGTTTACTTTTATTTACGTATGGGCAGTTCTAGACTGACGACATCGTGTGTTTTGTTCATCACAGGCAACTCGCCGCTTCATCTCGCCGCAATGGCCGGGTACTCGGAACCCGCGTGTGAGATTTTGCGCAGATGCTCCGACCCGGCGGCGCTGTTGGCACTGCGTAACACGCACGGCATGTCGCCGGTCATGGTGGCGCGGCGTGTCGCGCCCAACTCTGGTGTCGTCGCGGACCTCATGTCAGCGGCGGAGAAGTGCGGCGCATCGACGGTGCTCGAGCTCGAGGAGGACCTACGGGTGTGCAAGTGGGAGGCGGCGGTTGGTAAGGTTGGGGAAGCGAACAACGCGGCGATTGAGCGCATCGCAAAGACGGACGGCCCCCATTTACTGAACACGCCGTGGGCGGAGCAGGAGTGCGTGTACGCCAAGTGCGACGCGTGGCTCGGCATGTGCAACTTCGACGAGCTCCCCGACACAAATGATGAAACCTCCGATCAAACCGATCGATCGATTAAAAAACCGCTGAGCGTCCGGGCGTTCGAGGCGTACGGCGACGTGTACGCCGCGCTGCACACCAAGATAAGCGGCGAGCTCCTCCCGCGGTGCGTGAACAAACGTTTGGACGTCAACACGCCGGGCACCACGCCGACGGAGGCGGACTGCGCCAGACTTTGGTACATCTCCGGCGGCGACAGACCGGCGGAAGAAATCGAGAAGCAACCCCCCGCGAAGTTCGTCCCGCACCTCGGCGGGTGCGTCGCGAACCCGCGTTGCGTGGCGTGGCACGACCTCGTGGGTTCGGTGCTCCCGCACTCGTTCGCGTTCGCGGTGCCGAGCGAAGCGGCGCTGGGGGCGATTGAAGCGTTGAAAAGGCCGATCGTGGAGATGGGCGCCGGTAAGTTTTTTTTAATCATCGTTTGGGACATACTTGTAAGATTGAACACACATGTTTTGTTTACAGGCACTGGGTATTGGACCGCGTTGATGCGTCGACGGGGCGTGGACGTCGTCGCGTACGACAGGTACCCACCGACGACGATCACGAAGGACTTCGTCAAGGGTGAGCGTCCCTCGAGTCACCTCAAATACCTAATTACCACGCAATTACTGACCGATCGTCCCCCACGTACGCACTCAGGGCAAGCCAAGTTTTTCGGTGTTAGGTACGTGAACGACGTGAACGAGTGCGACGGCTCTGGGACGTGCTTGGAGTCTCACGCGGACAGGGTGCTGATGCTGTGCTGGCCTCGGTCGCCCGAGGACGTCGAGGGCGGGGACTGGGACCTCGCGTGCCTCGACGCGTGGAAAGGTGAGTGTGTAAACAGTCTCCGTCCCGTACTCAAATACCCAATTACTAAACCCAATCACCGCCCAATCACTGACCGATCATTCCCTTCCTATCCAGGCGACACGCTGGTGCACATCGGCGAGTGGAGCGTCGACGTCGACGAAACGGTCGTACCGGACGAAATCGGCGATCTGTTCGCTGAGGTCAAGGCGCCGAGGTTGTCGGAGGAATGGCCTCGCGGGACTGTCGCGCTGAAACATCCGCACGGTTTCACCACCAGCGCCGGTTTCCAGCGAAAGGTCCAGAAGGAGTTCGAACGGGTCGACACGGTCCAGTTGCCGAACTGGCCGTTCGCCAGGGACGATCTCACGGTTTGGAGAAGGCGATAGGGGCGATGGGGGTGGGAAGCGAGGTAGGGGCAATAGTTAGGCCTCACAAACCCATGTTTTAATATAACCGGATTTCCCATCCTGATGAAAGTCATCAATAAGAGACGTTGTATGTATCGGAACCGCTCCCGAGATTCTCATAGGGTGCGGCCGGCCCCGACGGTGCGCGTCGATCGGAGGCGAACGGATCGACCACGGCCACGATGGGTATCATGGTGCGTCACTGCAATCACACGACCACCCGCGTCGTCACGTCATCCCCCGGACATCGACCCTCGTCGTCCGCCCCGAGGAAAAAGCCGTTTTCCCAATCCTCAATCCTCCCGACAGAAAGTGCCCACCCG
>Ga0209631_10002911_pt1 | contig 20083 bp, 4 predicted proteins | sample COG_08_FD_184752 | JGI IMG/M metagenome (GOLD analysis project Ga0209631, IMG submission 184752) | Pelagic Microbial community sample from North Sea - COGITO 998_met_08 (SPAdes) (version 2) | ecosystem: Environmental > Aquatic > Marine > Neritic zone/Coastal water | place: Helgoland, sampling...
ATCTTCGGCGTTGGGTATATGAATATGTGTCACGTGTGTCAGATTGAGGTCTGGACGAATCAGCGATTGCAAGCGTGCTATGTCATTGAGTCGTTGCGGGCCAGTTCCTTTTGAAGGATGATTTACGATTGCGTTGTGTATGTTTTCGATTTGGCACTGACACGCGATAGCCTGGGCGGAAACGCCGGTACGTATGGTTTCGATAATGTTGTCCATCACGGACGTGTCGTCGTTGTCTTCCATGTATATGTGCACTTGATTGGACTCGCATTTAATGCGCTTCGACATTTCCCCCCAGAACGATTCACGTCCGACAGGTTCTTCGTCCGAGTCGCTGGGCGAGTCGTATTCGAACTCCATACATACAGCAGTGCTATAGAGGCATGTATTATTGATCAAAGGCAAATCCCTGTACGTGTTGACTTTTCTCATAAAAATTCACTTATGTAGAGGATAATATTTTTCGGAAATGTTAGTATAAATGTAAGGCACGTGATTCTATAATGGGTAAGTTTTCCCTCTATGGTTTTGTATTAGTAGTGACTGCCTCTGCTGTGGCGCTGCTCTCAATGTCGACGGATTTTTTTGAACACTGGGTAAACGACATCGTCATCCCTTGTCAACACGATTCTGTATGGACGGGCGAGTCGTGCAACTGTGATAACACCCGCGGTATTTTTGCGGGCGTCTATTGTGACGAGTGTCAATGCGAGCACCAAGGTGTATGCGCCCTGTCCACCAAAGGCGGTAGTAGCAGATGGGGATGCAAATGCCCGTCGCTGAAAAAATGGACGGGAACGTTGTGCGACAAATGTTACGCCGAAAACCACGACGACTCCAAAAACGAGTGCTCTGGGCCTTGTAAAAACAGCTCAACGCACGCGCACTTTGGACTGAAGTGTGATACCGTCTGCATACCCGAAGGCAATTCTTACGACCCTGTATGTATAGAAATATCTTCGGGCGGCGGCGTGTGCAACGCCTGCAATGGTCACGGACACTGTGGCCCAACTGGGGGGTGCGAATGTGACGAAGGTTGGTTTACCACGCTCGGTGGCGAGCAGTGTGCCCTCTCATGTGAAACCGCAGGTATTACTTGTCAGGAAGGCAAGGGCGTGTGCCAATCACTGGGCGGAGAATTGCAATGCGTGTGCGAGCCAGGATTTTACGGTAAAAATTGCGAGGACAGTTGCAAATCTACAAACGATTTGCCATGTTCGGGACACGGCACATGTGGACTAACCTCGTTGGGCGCACCCACGTGCACGTGTGACACGCATTACATCGGCAGTATGTGCCAGTACGAATGTCCTGGCGATAAAACATTCCCTACGACATGTTCGGGACACGGGCGGTGCGATTTAGAGACGAACGAAGACGGGACAGAACAGGCCGTTTGTCTCTGTAATAAAGATTCTGCGTGGGTTGGTGTGGACTGTTCTTGCAATTCCAAGTATACGTGTTCGGGCCACGGTGTCTGCCAGGACGACGCCACCTGCGAATGCAATGATTGGGACGACCCGAGTCCGCAGCATTGGACAGGCGCCGGCTGTCAGACGTGTAAGGAAAACTGGTACGGCCAAGAGTGTCACCTGCACTGCGACCCTGGGGGAACCTACACGCCCGACGAGTTTGCACCAGACCGCAATGTGTCGACAGACGGAGTCCATATTGGGTGCAACGGCCATGGAACATGCGACGTGGTTCCTACGCCATTCGGTCAGAGAGTCCAATGCTCGTGCCGAGGGACAGACCCCAACTGGTTTTGTGCCCGCTGCGAAGCCAACTATTATCCCCTGACCAACGTTGCTGAAGCCAGTGCGTACTGCACCACGGAATGTAACGAAGGCACGTGCTCCTTCCACGGCCGGTGTAATGAAAACTACAACGGCAACAATGACATATGTGTGTGTGATACCATACAAGTCGGTATGACAGAGTTTGACACTCTCGACCCCGCACAATACTGCGCGGGCTGCAAACAGAATTGGTTCCCCGACCAATTAGAGTCGGACGCTCCGTGTACACACTATTGCGCCGAAGACGGCGAAATAGAGGGGCGAATTATCGTCTTCGGGGACAATAAGGATTTGAACGGCGACACCAATGCTCAGAAAGTATGCTCCAAGCACGAGGACGGGTGGTCTCCAGACCCGGATTGTCGCGTATGTAATGGCCATGGCGCTTGTCGCAACGACGGCGAATGCGAGTGCGACTCTGCGCGCACCGGAAAATACTGTGAAATTGATTGCAAAGCAGACGAAAACGGCCAAGTATGCTCCGGACATGGCCGTTGTGTGCGGAACGATTTGGACATGTGGTTCGACCCACTCAGTGACGATTTCCGATGTGAATGCATGCCGTACGACGATTACACGGCGGAAAGCAGGCAGCGTCTCATCAAAAGAGGCTTTGCCGTGGAACCGCCCCCCACTCCAAACTTTTATGGGCGACATTGTCAGTTTCACTGTCCAAGATATAACGAAGACATTTGCGCCGGCAAAGGCTCCTGTACGACGGGAATCACCATACCCGAATCTTCAGACTCGACGGATGGAATTGAAGGTGTGCAACCCGTACAGTGCACACAAGACGAAGATTGCAAGTCCATGCCCGGCGCCTTTTGCGCGCGTCTTGCGTCACCATGGGACTCGCAGTCACATGGCGAAAACAGTTTTTTCACAGACGGGCCCGACTCCCCAGGCTTTTTCACCTGCGCTTCTTCGCGCCAGTGCATCGACGCGATTTACAGCGTGCCCTGGGACGATTATTGTGTCAACTTGTTAAGTTCATGGTACCCCAACGTGTTAAATACAGCAGATTGTGCGTACAACGATGGCAAAAACTGCAGAGAGAAAGTCGAGAATTTCTTCATGAATCCGTACAAGGATACGAACATGACGTGGTGCCAATCCGCGTTGAAAGAAATGGCACCGCTCGATTTCGACAATCCGGATAGCCAAGCCGAGTGCACGAAAAACACGCACGCCTCTGAACGCATATTCAACATTCACCAAGACATGTGTTTGACGTACAGTCTGCAACCGGCCTGCAATGCGAATCCTGAATGTATATACGACCAAACATCCACCTACATTACGGCTTCCGACAACTACTGTGCTGGTCTGCAAATTATCGATGGTCAATGCTGTGTCGGGAAAGACGAATGCCCCAGTCTCTGTGAGCCAAACATCGACGCGAGCGGCTGCGAAGCCAAGACGTACTGTCGTGCGCGCAATTGTGAAGACGCACTGATTGAAAACAACATTGAATCGCTGTGTGTGTCCGTCGAGCCCGCTTGCAAAGGTAGCACGAAAGACTGGGCTGATTTCTGCACCGAGACGTCCGGGAAGCTGCGTAACGTCTCAGAGCTGTCCGTCAAAGATACATTTTTTACCTGTGTCATGTACGAAAACAGCGCCAACCCCCAACAGGTATCGGCGCGTATTCCGGGCGACATTGACATCTACGGGGACATTGTTCTGGCTCCAGAAGAAAGTGTCGCGATTCAACAAATTCGAAGCGACTTTATCAACTCGCGAACTTCTCTCGATACCCGAAACATTGCGGAAAACGAATGCAGTTTTGGGCTGGCATCGATAAACTTTACCGAACACGGATTTTGCGAAAATCACCTCGCGTTTGTAACCCCGAGTTGGCACACGCACCAAAGTCCAAACCCAGACTGGTTTAAAGAATACATGGTGATATGTTCGTCGGGCATAGACGGCATCTATACCGACCAAGCGACGGCGGAAAAACGCGCCGCCATACTCAACAAGGACTGTGTTGTCGAATACAAGTGCAAATCACGCGACGGCTTGAACTGGCAGACTCCCTGTCAGGCCACGGATAGCCAAATCCAACCAGCAGCGTGGTCGCTCGAGTGTCTGAGTTCCGGAACGACAGAATTGCAAAGTGTCGATTGGACGTCCTTCACAGATGATGTCTCCGACTGCACTCTGCGCGAACACACTGACGTAACAAGATGGGGCAACACAGATTGGGGCATCACCGATATCATTGACAAATACAAGAACAATTGCGAAATCGGAATGCAGGCGCCGTGGATTCCGAAAGAAACGCCCATTCCGACTATTTGTGACATGGGCGCTTGTGCCGAAGGTCATACGTGCACTTTGTGTACTGAATCAGAAGAGACGCTAAAACTGTGCACCAATGGCGTCATTTGCGTGGCCGATGCCAACGTAGATTGTTTTGAGGATTCGCCGTGTCAAAACGACGGCGAATGTTACCAGACGCGTGAATTCTTAGCCTCGAACAAGTACTTGTGTGAGTGGGAACACCCAGAGCCTGTACTCGCGTACATTGACGGCGTCGAGTTTTCCGCAGAGCTGACGACGCGAAACATACTGATAGTGCCTGACGCTCAAGACGCATCTGGTGTGGTCGTCGTCGCCAAAAACGATACGTGGTCTACCATGTTAGAACCCAAAGTCTTCGTAGAAAATGGTTTGCGCATCGGTTGGAGCGCACTATGGCACGAGTGTGACGCCAAGTTCTGCCCGGCGACGTCCAAGTGCGTTCCTAATTGCACCGCATGTGGTGGACATTCCACCGGCACACTCTGTACAGCACAAGCTATTCCACCCAAGTCCACGGAACGCATATTGCCCGACAAGGCCGAACCTTGTGGCGCCTACGACGCGTTCAACTGGTATGCGTATTGTCATGAACACGAAGAAGAGCTTGGCGCGAGTCTCGATACAGGCGCGCCCGGCGGCCTGGACACTACGTGGACGGGTGGCAACCTATTGCTCGCTGAAAAAAAACTACTTGTAAGACAGGTAGAGCGGTCTTTGCCGTCGAACACGACTTTTTCGATGACCATAGACATAGAGCAGTCCGATATGGACGCGTCGCTGTCTCTGACGCTGAACGGCGAGGAATCGGTTTGGCATGTGGATGGGTACGTGTCCGGTACGTATCCAGACTATACTGAACGAACCATGGGAATGTCGGGCGAACGCTTGATTGAATACATAGGCCCTGCGTTAGGGACGGTGACATTGAAAGCCATGTTTGGAAAAAATATCATACTGAGTTCAATTAAATTGGACGGGGTCGAACAAATACAGAGTCCAGAACAAGTTCTAAGCGACGAGCGTTTCAACATGGTGAATTATCAAAACATAACCAACTACAAGGCGTGGACTTTCGACGAATTCGACACGTCCACCGTGTACAGAGCCAAAACCGAAACATATGCTCCAAGCCGACAGTGCAATGTGACGTTCGAAAACAATACTATGTCTACCCAGTGTGACGAAGACGAAGGTGCCGCCTCTCAACCCAACATTCGTGGACAACGCTGGCCGGTGGCCGGTGCGTACCAAAAACGCATTCACGGTTGGTCAAAGATTCAGACAACGAGCAAACAGGTGGCGAACATGGATGTCTTTAACGGGGATTTCAGTTCTATCGTAAGCACCTATATTTTCCAGAATAAACTATACGTGAACGGTGCACCGACCGAATGTCGTGTCGAAGCCGGACAGTGGTGGCATTGGACGATTGACATGCATGCTATCGACGAGAAACACTTTGTATCTGAACAAACCATCGATATCAATGACTATGTTGAAACGGTCAGTGGATTGACTCTTTTCAACCAGACTTGGGACATTACGGTCGGCATTGACGATTGCTCGTTCTCAACCCAGCATACTCTTGTGACGACGACACTGGAAAAGACAACACCCGCGAAAATGGCCGCGTCGTTCCACAACATCGCCCAAACCGAAGAACACGAATGTCGTACACATTGCCATACACACGAAGAGTGCAAACAATGGGCATGGACTCCCGAGGACAAACACTGTTTCTTGCATGCCTCTAGATGCCACGAAGGCGGTTGCACACTCGGTGCACACGCCATGCGCTCGTTCCACGCGCAAGAGGTAGCCTACTTTGAAATATGGTCGAACTCTCTGAAGACGCTCGCATCGTGGAATCGCATTCGCGCGGAAGACATCATCGAACCACCCTCCGTCGTCTGTGACGCGGTTGATACCGAACAGATTCCAGAGCCGTGGCGAGAACAATTCGGTCGTCTGTACAGGCCGATACACGTGGACGCCACGCACGTGTGCAATTCTATTTCTTCGATGTGGGAATCGCTACCGGGGTACCAAACTTCGGTGTGCTCTGGACAGGACTGCGGTTACGACAGAAATGATTTGGCAGGCTGTGCAGGCTACATGAACCATGCCAAACCCACCATCGATATTGACAAGGAGTGCGAGGACGAGAAACAACTATTTTTGGACTTGGACTGGACATCGTATTGTCGATACGAGCGGTCGTTCCACGGCACGAAATCGTTCTTAGGAAACCGCCAGGTCAACGTGGGTGACGGAAAGCTTGCGGACATGTGCGCGCATGTCGAAACCGTGCGCGACGACGCCAAACAGTATTGTGAAGAGCCAATTGATACGGAGTGGTTTGGCAATTGTTTTGAGAGGACGTCCGACTATGAGACCTTTTGCTCAGCCTCGTGCATCGAGCATATCGAAGAAATGCTGGACGACAGCCCTGACGACCCTTCCATCGGGCGTTCGATTTGTAAAATTCGTAACGATTATCTCGACATCGACGTTGGGTCGGACTGCGACTGTGGCTTACAAAACACAGACCTCATTGTGACCGACTTTTGTATGATGCAGACCGCGTACCATTACCAAGATACAGTAAACATTCCAGAGTTGTACAACTCGCAGTGCGCCGACGAATGTATTTCCACACTGCAACAGTCCATGAACCGTTCGGATTGGAGGACTTGGTGTAAAAGTTTATCCGAAAACAAAATACCTGGCACGTGTTCGAAAACAGTCTGCGAGTGCGACACAGAAACATATAACGGAGTCGCGGGACAACGCTGCGAGCTAAACTGCCCCACTGGCACCGACAACGGGCGCGAGCTGGCATGTTCGGGTCGTAACGGCCGTTGCTTTGCCATTGACGAGACCCAGATTATCGAAGACCGAGAGACACAAACATTGAACAACGAATTTAGAAACGAAAGTTATGCCGGCGCATACATGCCGGTATGGCAGAGAGGCCCTGAGCCCTACGCCGATGGAAGATGTCAATGCGCGCTGGGCTCAGGCATGTCATGTTCGATTCCGTGCGACAGGTGTAACAACGGTACCTACGGCCACAACGCCGCCAGTCAATACGGCATCTGCGACTCGTTCAACGGCATCTGTAGAGGTTTGGCGCCTTGGATGCGTTATGATTTCGACCACGCGGAAAAGGAAGAGTTGTCCATCAACACGACACTGTACGAAACAGGCTTGGGGTTTCCCAAATGGAAATACGCAGACCGATTTTTGTACGAATCGGATACGTCGGCCGTCGAACACTCGATTATGTACATGCACGATAACCAAGGGTACTTACAGCCGAGCATCGCAGAGCCGACGTTGGAAGAAAGAACCACGATTGAGTCCACTCTCTACGCGTTCTCAAACCTTTGCTGGAACGAATCGACCACGAACATGGATTATCTCGACAATCAAAAGTCCATAACACTGCGCGGACTTTCCATTGCGCCCGGTGAGTATCCATTGAAAACGACAGAAATAGAAGCTTCAGAGTTGTGTACGGTGGTAGAGTACGACGCGGACTTAACTCTCTGTTACAGCGCGGGCCGTTTTTATGCCCGAGATGGCTACCAACCTTTAAAAGTCATCGAGAGCGGAAATGCGGAGGTCACGTTTTCGAATGACAATTACTTGCGTGGCATGAGTTTTACCAAACACCGCGACGGTCACTTGTATGCGTTCGGGGGCATGTGGGAATACGGTGACAGAGACTCTGACACCAATCTGCAGCAAAAAATGGACGATATGTACAAAATTCAAGTGCGAAGAGTCAGCTGGGAACCGTACGACATTGTCGTTGTGCACTGGTACAAACTTACTACGTTCGGCCAAGCACCAGCAGCACAAATACACGCGCCGTTAGTGGCGTTAGAAGAAGAATTGTACTTATTGTCCAAGTACAACCCCGCGGAACCTGAACAGCAGCAGTATCAGCTGTATAAACTGTTACTTCCCACACCCATTACCCCGACTGCATCGTGGAGCGTCGTGGAGCGCGATGTGCCGATAATTGGTCTGGCAAAGAACATGCGAAAAAACGCTGTGGGCCAACTCGAAATGGACTTCATATCTGGTTCGCTGCTGTATACGCCAAGTTCCGAGCAGAATCGATTTTTAGACCGTCCCAGCTTTAACATGACGCTGCTGCACGTACTTACCGAGAAATTCGACGGTGCAGAGCAACCGTGCGTTCTCAAGTTCGAGCAAATTGGCAGTGCTTCTATATTGAGCATTTCCGGACAACGACTATTGAGTACCACGAATAATGTCGAACGCATCGACATTTACCTGCAGGAATGGAACCGCATCGACACGGACACGGACGCGTCCATCGTGGATAGGTTCTTGGAAACGGTTGCATTACCCGAACGCGCTTCCACCGACGCGTCGACATTGACACAGTATTCCAAGTTGGGCGCGATGGACATGGTGGAGAGAGTGCACATGCACCAAGGCAGATGGACGGCTTCGGACATGATGTTTGTCAAAAGTCAAATGTCGCCTCGGATTTGGCCAGACAATGCCATGTACGAATACGTCGACATTCAACAGAGTGATTTCACACCAGAATTCGAAGACGTGTTTGACTTTTTAAGTCTGAACTACTTTACAGCAGAGATTTCCTCTACACCCTCGCTTCTGAATGTTCACGTCGAGGGCGACACTCCGGACAGAAAGTTAATTATTCAAGGCAATTTTGTGGAAGAGCAGAGCGCGTACACACAACGCTTCTTCGTGGGGTCGAAAATGATGGAACTGTACATGGAATGGACAGAAACAACGTTGCAATTGAGATTGAGCAAATCCGGGGACAGGGGTTTTGTGCGTTGGTTCTATTCGAGAGCGCCCTGTCGTACCTTTTTGATAACTGTGGCATTGGAAGACTGGCTCCGAGGTGCTGTAGACGTGCGTCAAAAGGGGACGTACACACAAGAATACTCGGACAGAACTGGCCGCGAAGCGATGTTCAGCCTTTTCGTAGCGCGCGAAGTGTCTTTCACATGGTCTATGATGAAGCAAACGTCTGACTTTTTGGCGTATACGTCGTCTCACTGTTCGGAGACGGCCTCCGAACAGTGTCCCGGATTTTTGCCCTACATACAGCTCCCCTGTTCCGGCAGAGGTCGATGCAGCATTTCGTGCCAATGCACCTGCGAAGTGGCACCCTCTGTGCTGCAAACGTCGAACAATGCCCTGGTCATCGTCGACCCGAACGATTCGCCGTTTAGAGGAGCCGGGTGCGAGCGGACATGTCCTGGGTACGACGGATTCAACAAAGCGTCAATCTGTTCAGGTCACGGTAAATGTTTGTTCGACGGCAGCTGTGCCTGCAGTCCGCCTTACACCGGGCCGGCGTGTCAATTCCAGTGCCCTCAATCCGAAGATGGTTCCATATGCTCGGGACACGGCGCCTGTTCAGAGACGGGGTATGAAACGTCTTCCTTTGTGTTTACGGATGACGATTACTTGGACACTATCACAGCCCGTAACAAGAAGAATTACATCATGGCGCTGTCGTCTTTCTACAGCCCGTGCAAATTCGAAAATTATATTCCACAAGACGCCACCTACACAAGCATCATGCAAGTCGCAAACGGCGACTTTGACAACTTGGAATTTGCCATCGATAAATGCGAGTTCATCAACCTCGGAATACGGCAAAACGCACAGTTGAATCGCGACGAAGAATTCAGAGATTATCCATACGACATGTGCATTGGAATTATTGAAGACCTGCCCAAATTTCAGGTCGCGACGCTTATCAAACCACACTGGATAACCATACACATGCACAGCACGATACTGTTCGATTGCGAACCTTCCGAGTGTTCGTTCGACCCAGACCCAATCAACGATAATTCTATACGTGGATTGCGCACGCGACTCATGGCACCCTCTTACGAAATCAAGCTGAAGTATGTCCATGGCGCGTCGTCGGGTACTGAAATTTACAAAGTAAACGACCAACGGTTCGAAATATCAACAATATGGACGCCGAACACATTCCAGGTTACTTTTGGCAACGCCGAAGTGGGACGCGATACGGTCACCTTTAACGAACCGATAACGATTTTCAAACTTGTCGTGGAGGGAGGCAAGGCGCGATACAAAGTATTCAGAGACTACTTTCCACAAGCCAGTGATACGAAAAAACTCTACATGGCCCCACTCTTCGAAGAAAAATACGTGAAACAAATCGAAAACATAGACGACGGGTATATTGTGAACGAAAACAACCCATACCTGAACTGGAAGGTCGTCGAGTACGCCTGTGATTTACAGCCACTGTGTTTGGGGATTGTACAGTGGGAAACGCCTCACAAAGAGACACTGTATTCCATGTATTTTAAAACAAACGCACTGGATTCCAAGGAGCTGCAAGTGTTTGACATGCCCGCTGAAGCGCATATTTATTTCAAAAAAATGTCTTTGGTGTACCAAGGCCGCGACGTAGAGACCTCGAAATGCAATGTTATTTCGGACAAACTTTCGAAATTCCCGTCCGCATTGTGGACACAAGTGTACGACATCCCTCTCGAAAATATTGACTTGTCGTTAGCGAAAGACGAAGACGTACCACAAGCAGTGGTCATCGGAAACGGCCTGTGGACACGATGTTGGGAAAAGGTCGACGCCGTTTCCAAACAAGACTGTTATTTAAAAGCAAAAGAACGTGGAGTGTACGGGTTTGCGTATTCCGAGGACAAGGACTCCGAGGACAAGCACGTGTGCATCGTGTACAAAGAGTTAAAAGACCCGTCCAAGATTAAACTCGGAAAATACAACAGCGAGGGACGCCTGAGTTTGTTTCAACCCTGTGAAAACAGTGATACTAAATGGAAACCGTTCTCGTGAAAATAACTACCTCAAAAAAAAAGAAAAGTTACTCATATATTTTTATTTATTCTGCGTATATAAGAATGTTCAAATAATAGAATATGTCATGGATATTATTATTGCTCGTATCGTACGTGGCCGCAGACTGTCAAGTCGGGCAATATTCCGTCGGTGATGATTTGACTTGTAAAGATTGCCCACAGGGTTATTTCTCTGATTCAGTGGACGCATCGCTATGTACGCCATGTTCAGTGACAGATTTCCAAGACCAACCGGGGAAGTCGTCGTGTAAAGCGTGCCCTTCAGGGTTTTCCAAAAGCGTTCAGTCGGTCATCAACTGCACAAAATGTCCCACGGGCCAATTGGTGTCAGCGCCACCGCAATTCAGTTGTGCTGATGAGTGTGGTAGTGGGAGCTGGCAATCAGGCAGTGTATGCTCGTTCTGTGAAGCCGGACAATATTATGTCGGTAACGCAAACACGTGTAACGCTTGCCCGAGTGGATTTGTAAAGCCAACGGCGGGGAGTCTGGGTTGCGAGGCTTGTGACAACACCACCACAAATAATGCTGATTTTACTAAATGCGTTGCATGCGAAGCTGGCCACGAGCTCATTGGTACCAGTTGTGAACCATGCGTACCCGGGAAATATGAATCGGGTTCTGTGTGCGAAGATTGCGCCGCAGGGCGCTACTCCACAACGAACAATGCCAACTCCTGTGTTGCATGTGAAGCAGGTAAGTATCAAAGTGTACCTGGCCAGACAAAATGTGAACAATGTGCAGCAGGCAAGTATTCGGAAAGCGGGGCTGATTTCTGTACCCCGTGTCCTATCGGAAAGGGCGCGTCCACATCAGGGTTGTCTAATTGTACACGCTGTAACACTGGCGAAGAAAACGAAGACGGCATTTGTGTACCATGCGATGCTGGCACATATTCCGACGAAGGTGTCGCATGTCAAGTATGCCCACTTGGTTATATATCCACAACACAAGGTGCGAACGCCTGCACGATATGTCCGACAGGCCAGTACGTCAATAGTACAGGCAGTATCGCGTGCGCTACATGTGATGCTACACGAACTGTAAACATATCGGGAAACATGGTGACCCTGTCCGCCTATCCAAACATACGTGGGCCTGGTAGTACAGGATGTTGTTTCGAGGGGTGTTCGAACTGTGCTGCTGGCACGTACAGAGACCAAGACGAATGCAAAGCGTGTCCCCAAGGATTCGTTTCAGAAATCGGTAAGACAGAATGCACGAAGTGCAATCCGCGCCAGGGTGAATATTCCGATATTGAAAATGGCACCGAATGTAAACAATGCGCTCAAGGCACATACACTGCTGACTCTGTTTCGTGTAATGCTTGTTCACAGGGATTTTCAGAATCAAATTTCGAGTGTGTAGCATGTCCCAAAGGGTGGTACGCGGACGAAGACACGAACGCACAATGCAAACAGTGCACATATCCCAACACTACAGTCGGCACGCAATCGACATCTAGTGAAAATTGTAGCGATTCGTGCAAAGCGAATCAAATCGTGGATTTCTACGGCGAATGTCAACAATGTGGCTCTGGCAGATATGTCGACAAACATGCTTGCGAAAAATGTCCTGCTGGGTATTACAAGGACAGCCCTTCACATAAAGACTGTACAGACTGTCCTTCTGGGTACAACACGGACAGCGAAGGCCAGTCCAGCTGCTCGGTGTGCCCACCGTCCGAAAAATGCGGGTGTCCTTGGGGGCAGTTTGGACTGGACGCGAATAGCTGCAAAAATTGTCCGGCTGGTTTTTTCGGCAAAGGCACAGTGACATGTACAGCGTGTCCCGCCGCTCAATTTCAAGACGTCAGTGGCCAGGGTGCGTGTAAACGTTGTGCGCCCGGCACTTTCGGAAAGCAGGTGGGGCTTGCTGCGTGTGAGAACTGTCCGTCAGGTCAGTTCCAATTGTTTCATGCTTCGGAGGCCTGTGAAGACTGTCCCATTGGGCGCTTTGCATCCGAAGGCTTGAGCGAGTGTGTGAGTTGTCCGGCGGGTACAAGCACAGACGAAGAAGGTGCTCAGACTACCGCCGATTGTCACGAATGTGCGACAGGCCAGTATGAATCAGAAAACAAGTGCGAACCGTGTCCAGAAGGAATGTTTCAAGACGAACCAGGAAAGACCGTTTGCAAATCATGCGCGTCTGGAAAGTGGAGTTCGTATGGTTCTGATGAGAGTAGCGATTGTTTTGAAACGAGCGGCTTAGTGACGTACACATTTGGAACGATTGAAGACGCAAAGACGTCCACTCCCGAAGACACTCTCTGTGAAATCCGACCTAATTTCGTCATGTATTGTCCCACGTGTAGGTGCATTGCAGATGCGCGCGCCGGGCACTGGGCCGGCCCCACGTGTGACGAATGTGCCCGAGGTTTTGCAACGCGATACTGCAACGCGATTTGTCCGGGCTATGACGGTAAACACGATTCGACCATATGCAACGGCAATGGCAGGTGTTGGTTTGGACGTAATGGCGACGGTTTGTGTTACTGCGGTGGGAAGGATGTGATTGACCCGTCTGCCGATAATGTATTCGTGGACGTTCAGTTTTGTCCGGCCGGTCAAATATGTCCAGGATACGGCCTCCAAGAAGTCCAGAAGATGACGTACATACCGCTGTACTATCTAATTAATTACAGACAGTACACAACGTTTGTGTTGCAAATGTCTAGGTACACGCCCGATAGAGGTCACATGTGGTTCAAGAGATTCGCACGCAGTAAAGCACACGAAAACATGTGCAGCTTGTGCACTGCCGAATACGACGACACGGTGCTGACAGAAGTGGGGTATTGGAATACAGAAAACATGTACGAAGAATTTCCACTGGTGGCGCAGAGTACCAATGGATTTCATGGGGAAAATTGTCAATACGAGTGTGCTGTTTGTCTGAACAAGGGGAAGTGCGTGCATTCCCCACACCCGTACAGATATTCGTACACGATTGAAAACACGTACCAGCAGCAAAAGTTTGTGATTCTACCAACGACGGCGTGTGCTTGTACGGCCAGCATATTCGACGCGGGGCACATGTGTTGTCCGAAGGGTTTCCAGCCGTACGCGTACCACGGCAAACGAGGAACGACGCCGTATTCTAGATTCACCAAAGTGCCGTACATCACCTCCATAGATAACGATATTGATAAGGGCTACTACTTGGACAAAGATTTGTATTTGGAGCCCGGTCACATTACTCTGTACAAAGAACCGGAAGATGGGAATATTAAAGTTGCGGAAGGACGGACGTTGGTCGACAAGGTGTTCAAAAACATTGGCCCTTACAACCAACATGTTTATCACGGCACAACGAAGGAATTGTGCCGCGCGTGTCCCGGATTATTTGGCAAGGGTGTCCGGGTTGGTAGTAAACTCATACAAACGGAACAAGACGCGGAGGAACACTGGTGGACGTCGCCGGCGTCTTCGGACGCGATGAAATGTGGAGGTGTGTGCGATTTCTACAATCACAAGAGCGAATTCGAAGTTGATTTTATGGGCAGTGTTACAGATTACGTGTTGTTGCACCGCGGAAGACTGTGCAAAGCGTCTATCGATGGGTTTGTGGGATACGACGACGCTAACAAAGCCATCGACACCATAGAAGATTGCGTCAATTATGGGTTGAGTCGCGGCGCATTGTTTGTAGGGTGGTCTCCCGACTTTTATTTTGGCGGTGAAGATTCTGACATGGTTCAGTCTGGTGAGAACCCACAAGACTTTGGAACGATTCAAAATGTGATACAAGCCGTAAATGCCCGTTATATGTCTGCGTGGGCCAGACGTACGTCGGACAGCATTTATACACTAGTCAAAGAAGAGTTGCCCGAGCCAGACACCGACTCGTTGTACGAAGTGCACCCTGTCATCGAAAAGAGATGCATTGCATATGCAGAATGTGAAAAATTGAAACCGTTGAACGCTTACGTCGCGCGCGCCTTTAACGTGTATTCTATCGAAAAGGGAAGAGGTGACGAGCGCTTGTCAGAAGCATCGTTCAATCGTTTCGACACGTGTTTTACATTCACAAAAAACTACGACCATGATGCGTCAGTAGACAACATGCGTAAAAAAATCGGCAACTATTTGACCGAAGATTACGTACAAGGCCAAGACCCATTTTTAGGCCGGTTGTGTCCGAGAGGGTATTTTTGCACGCAGGATAGCCGCGGTGTCGGGTTCAAAGAGGCTTGCCCGGTTGGACACTTCCAACCGTTCGAAGGTCGCACGCGCACGGTCAAAGACGCACATTGTAGCCGAGTCAATACCAACACAGTCGGCTGTCAGCCCAATCTCGCCACGAAGAGTACCACAGATTACGTGGACAAAGTCTGCCAACGCTGCCCGCGCGACACCTATGCACCGGAAGGGTCGTACCAATGCGAAGAATGCCCGTCGGGCAAAGTCAAAAAAATTTCAGGTCAATTCGACCCCAACGCCATCGACATATTCAACATACCCACCAAGAAAACACCGTACTGGTTTTACATGGAGAACGAACAAGGCAAAGAACTGGACGACTGTGCGATAGTGCCGCCGTCCGTCATCCACGTCCCACCGGCGAATCGTAAAATGCAGGAAACGCCTGAAAATAACCAATTTATGCCAGTCGTGTCGTGTCCGTTTGGTTACTCGTCCTCACCGGGGTCGTTCATCATCGAAGACGTCTGGAACATTGAAAATATCCTTCGGACAAACATGGATGTCATGATTCCGCCATACATATACATGGACGGTAACATACAAGTTGTGCTCTCCAACGTCCCGTGTTCTTGCGTAGCCACCGACGACGATACCACGTTCGAAGTGCCCGATTCCCGCGAAAAATGCGAAGAATACGCAAAAAGTCTGGCGGGGGACAGCGTCACAGGCACGCAAATTAGCAGAGTCGACGGTCTAATCGACGGCTTGTGGTACGGATGCATGAAATCGAAAGTGCTCCCTTACGTCGAATACAACGCGGACGAAACACGGTCGCACAATTATCCCACCAACATGCACTTTATATGCGAGCGCGTTGTACGCAAAGAAACCCTTATGGAGGAGTTTGTGTCCACGTATTGCTACGAATGCCCCGGCGATTCCATGACAGGGCCCGCGTCCGGAATATGTTCCACGTGCAGTGCAAATCTCATCAAAAAGAATATGAAACTCGGTCTACAAAAACTGGTCAGTAATTCCGAAACGAGAATGTACCGTTGCGGACAAAGCACAGACCCCAACAAGCCGTCACAACCGATTCGCCAAGACGAAGAAACCCCCCTTGTGATGACCACAACGTACAACAATGCGAATTGCATAGACGGAGTAGCTAAAGGGTTCACAGATTGTACTACACGCATTTGCCCAGTGATTGAAAAACTCTCTACGGAAAACGAGTACGATATCGTATACGAGAAAGACATCTTATCTTGGTACTATTTGCAACAAACGAACAAAATGTGGGAAGCACAACACATGTTCGCTGCGATTAAAGACCCGTCGGTGGCTGGCTCTCCAGACATTGAACTTGCCATCAACGACTGCGTACTCGCCTGTTCGACAGTGTTCGACAAATCGTACAACCGTACGAACGGCGTCAAAGCAGTACGCGTGGGCTATGCGGTGAGTTCCGACGACAGGACGTGGTGTGTCTGTAACGAGGGTGACCCCTCAACCCCGGCCGACGCGATAGGCATTGCGCCGAATAAAGACCATACAGCAAAAGGACTGTGCAGGGACGTTGTCACCGACGCCACCATCAAAAACGAGAACTGTATCAAAGTCACAGATATGCAAGTCCTTTGGTATGAGTCGGTCATCGTCGACGACTGGGCGACCACAAATTTCCCACTATGCGGTCTGTGTAGTCCGGGTAAGTTTTACACAGGCTCCGAGTGCCAAGACTGTCAGAAGGGTCGCTACACATCCGATATGATAGAGTCTATGCGAGATATTTGCCAATTTTGCCCGGCCGGTTACTACCAGAGCAGCGAAGGCAACTCGGGTTGTCGCGAATGCGAACCCGGACAGTTTCGGGATACTTCAGGCTGGCCGAAGTGCGCGCTGTGTCCGACGGGATACCATCAAGATGAGTTTAAAATGAACTCGTGCAAGCACTGCACCGTCGGCAAAGTTCAGACACTCGAAGGCCAACCTACCTGCAGTGCGTGTTCGCCCGGAACATATATGCCTACCAACACATCTTCGACAATCTGTCGTCAATGCGAGCCCGGGCGCTTTGAACCGAGCCACCAGTCTATTTTGTGCAAAAACTGTCCGACGGGATACAAGCAACCGAATACGGGCCAAACGCTTTGTCAAAAATGTGAACCAGGTCAATACCAAAACCAACAGGAAGAAACACGTTGCATATTATGTGAACGGGGAAAGTATCAGAACGAAGAGGCTAAATCGTCTTGCAAAGGTTGTGCAGGATTTAGGTATTCCACAAAGACTAGCCCTCTATGCGACTCCAATGACGATTGCAAATGGCTAGGGGTCGCCAAAAAATTATGGAATTACTGGCCATCGAGAAGTTGGAACCGCAGGACTGTCAGCTCCCGCCAAGCAACAGATTATTTTAGCCGAAGGGCCCATTATCAAGATGCCACGGGCGCTATCGATTGCAAATCATGCAATGGTGGAGCCACGTGTGTCGTAGACCAAACACCCGTAGTGTGCCCGGCAGGCAAGGCCATGCCTGCGGGAATATACAGTGACAAATGTATCACCTGTGAAAAAAGCACATACAGTATAGCCGACAAAAAAGATTGTGCGTTTTGTGCACGACCAAATTATGTAGATGCGCTGCATGCATCGTGCAGTCCGTGTAACGCACAGACCGGCGCCGTGCCTTACAACAACATACTTGGACACAGCAAGGCCGGCGAATGTGGAATAACAGAGGACGACGACGCGTGTAATGCATGCACAACGTGTATGAAAATTACCCAAAAAGTGTCACAACACAAGTGTGTGAAATGTCCAGATATGACACCGATACGAAAAGAAGCAGACGGTACCCAATGTGAGTCGTGTGGCAAAAACAAATTCTGGGACGGTACCAAATGTGGCAAATGTCCTGCAACAGGATTGTCCAAAGATACCAGCAAAGGTTCCTACAGCATTACTTCAACAAAAATAACACATAGTAGTTACAGAGGCGCTGCTTGGGACGAGGTGCCCAAGCTAGAGGCAACTGGCTACATCGTCACAAAACATACCCGTCAGTCCGATTATTTTAGTTCGTACGATGATTACATCGAATTAAAAAAAAACGAGGACGACGTCCGAATCACCCTAAAAAAACACGGTTCTGGTGAGCGCTACGCCTATGTAAGAGGTTACTGGAGCGGTGGCCAAAAACATTCATGCGCGTCAGATGCGTACCCGGGGGGGTGGGGTTCTGACGGCCCGTGTATATCGAGGTACAGAGAAAACCCTAAAATTTATCTCGAGCCTGGTATCTACTCGTTCAAAATATATTACAAAAATGTCGACTTTGATGGAAAAGTTCAAATATATTTGAGAGGGGGCGGGAAATTTTTCAAGACGTTGCCTTCGGGAGGTACGGCAGGAACACTACGCGCGTGTCTTCTCTAATGAAATAGTAATAATTACAATTCAACAAATTTTCGTTTTTTACTTTGAATGTATTCTAACCTCTCGGTTTCGTGATTTGACCACTGTTGAATTCTGCGGTCTATCATGTCGGCTTCGCGTGTTTCCTTCCATTGCAAAGAACTCGGGTCGCGTTCCATCCACACAGTACGGTCGTCGTCCCGAACCAAATCTATCATTCGTGGTTTACCCTGTCGTCGCATGTATTGTACACCGCACTTGTTGCAGAGAGAAGATGTACCACATGGCCCCGGTCTCCACGTCGAGGAGACCAAAGTACGACATCGTGTGCACGGCAACTTGTGCCGCGACATAGTCTGCTTGACAGGATACTGCGCATAGTACTGCTGGATAATAAACCCGACGACCTCGTCGAGATGCATCTTTTTATTTAAATTAAAGTACGTTGATACGGAATTCGTATAATCCTTACATTTGTGTGTATTTTTCTGAGTATGGTGCCTTCTAATTCGACATATGGTGGTTCCTGTTGTGACCCCGTTGGAAGCGTTCGATAACGTTCCTGAGATGTGCACAGCGTGAGTCGGAACGCACAATGGACACGGCAAAATCTAAACGCATTTTGTATTCTTCGTATTGCTTGGTCTGCGCATTGATGTCGTCGGTCAGTTTGAGGATATCGGCCTGCTCGGATTTGAGAATCTGTTCTGCTCGGTACGTCTCAGGCGTTCGGCGCCGGGCAACCTGGCGACCTGCGGCAAAGGCTGTTTGTTTCGGTTGGTCTTTGCTGCGAACCTCGAACGGTTCGGAGCGGACGGATTTGTCGTACCGAAGGATGCCCTGTATCTTGGGCGTGAGCACGATGACCCATTGCGGGTGTTTCACGCCCGCTGCAATCGAACGCATGTTCCCCGACAGCTTCCACGGTTTCTTCTTCCAGTGGATTTGAGTCAACTCGCCGCTTATCCATTGTTGATTCGACAAAATAGGGAAGTGTACTCGCATGCGAGCATCGATATTCTTGTGTGCGTTGTCGAGGAAATCCGGCGGCTTGAACATGTCCTCGCCCATCGCCGTCTTGCCCAGGTAAGTCTGCATGGCATTGGCATCAATGTCGTGGTGCAAGAAGAACGACACCAGCGTGTTTTCGCCACCGCCAAGGTTGTCCGGAATCGTGCACCCAGGGTACTGACCCAGTACCGGTGCATCCCTTTTATTGCAGTGTCCTCTTGCACATCGGTTGAAGTTTAACAGGTTTGCACGAACCGGTAGCGCACATCGCGTTTTGTAGTCGCGAATGTCTTTGGACTCGGTCGTGGCGCTCATTTTGCTCGCTGTGACACTCTCGTTTGCTTGCCATATGTGTTTTCTCTTATGCGTAACATATTCGGACTGTTTCATGTTGAGGGCCATGATGATTTAATTTTAATAAAATAAAACTCGATGTCAGAGTCAGATTTAATTTTAATAAAATAAAACTCGATGTCAGAGCAAGATTTAATTTTAATAAAATAA
>Ga0209631_10002915_pt1 | contig 20068 bp, 20 predicted proteins | sample COG_08_FD_184752 | JGI IMG/M metagenome (GOLD analysis project Ga0209631, IMG submission 184752) | Pelagic Microbial community sample from North Sea - COGITO 998_met_08 (SPAdes) (version 2) | ecosystem: Environmental > Aquatic > Marine > Neritic zone/Coastal water | place: Helgoland, sampling...
AGAATTAAAAGAGCAGGTGTTAAAGGATTCAATAAGCCTAAAAGAACACCTGGACATAAAACTAAGTCACACATTGTTGTGGCTAAAGTTGGAAGTCGAATCAAAACAATTCGTTTCGGACAGAAAGGAGCTAAGACAGCAGGTAAACCTAAAGCTGGCGAATCTCGTAGAATGAAAATGAAACGCAAGAGTTTTAAAGCAAGGCATCGCAGAAATATTGCGAAAGGTAAAATGTCCGCCGCTTATTGGGCGAACAAAGTTAAATGGTAAAGGAGAATAGCTTATGTTAGCATTTGCACCGGGACAACAGTGTGTTGCACTGCCCACCACGATAGAGACCGCCATTACTTGTGGCGACAGATTGACATATGTACGATTAGTAAACGAATCAGTTAATGTCCAAACTGTACACAATGTAACAAGCGGTGATGCACCTATAGAGATGGGCTCAGTCCGTCTTCAACCAGGTGAAAGTATGATTTTATGGAAAAGGAGACAATTCCATAAACTGTACGCTTCTAGTGCTGAAGTCTATGGAACTGGCGGAATGGTCAGACCTGCAGGATTAGGCCCTAATAATTAGAGGCAAAGAGAAGGGGTAACCTTCTGGGAGATAGAGAATGTTTGAATTGATAAAAATCGTATGGGGACTTATACAAGTTCTCCCTATACTTATCACGGTTTGCTCAGCCATAGTAGCTATGACTGACACACCGATGGACGATAAGTTATGGGCGAAAGCTTATAAGTGGATCGATAGATTTGCACTCAACATTGGTAAGGCAAAAGATAGAAATCCTCTACTTGATTAACTTAAGGAGGCTGTTATGCAAACAGCTGAACAAAAGAGATTAGAAGAGAAATTATCTTTACCACCTATGATATTCGCTATTGAGAAGGCTACAGCGATACTCATATTTAAGCAACGTGAAAAGTTGTATCGCCTTCTTAAAACTAAAGAGTTGACAGCACTACCTCGCGGTCCAGATCGTGAGGCTTTGCTCTTGACAATTATAGGGAGAAAACTATGAATAAACTACTTGCAATTTTACTTTGCACACTTGCATTACCATCATTCGCTGGTGTTAATGGGAATGTCGGAGTATGGAGTGACTACTACTTTAGAGGCGAAAGCCAGACTATGGGTGGAAAAGCATTCCAAGGAAGTTTAGACCTAGACTATAAAGGGATGTACGGTGGCGTATGGGTATCACAAGTTGATATGGCAGAAGCGGACTGGGAATACGATCTTTATGGCGGTTACAGATGGAACCTAAATGATACATGGTATATGGACGGCGGAGTCATTCAATATAGATATGACGACAAAGCTATTGACCACGTAGAAGAATGGTTCGTAAAAGGCGGGAACAATTGGCTTGAATTAGCTATGTGGACTGATATGGACGACAAAGATAAGAACTATAAAGAGGTAACTCTTAAAGCTCCTTTCATCAAAGTCGTAGATATTTCAGTTAGACATGCTATGTTTGACAATGATGATACCTACCAGCAACTTACAGTCTCTAGAGAGATGAAGAACTGGACAGTCGGAATAGAAGTTCTAGACGGAGCCAGACATGGTAAGTTTTTAGACTCAGCTGCATTTTTTATTAGCAAAGCATTCTAATGCTTCGTAAAACGAAAAAAGGCTGGACAATAACAAATACTCCCGGTTTATCCAAGACTAAAAAAGCCGCGAAGCAAAGGCTTCGCGCTTTGGAGTACAACAAGGGAAAGGACGCGAAAAGCGTTAGGAGAAAATAAATGTCGACAAAATTTATAGGGGCAGAAGCCGCAATGGGAACAACTGCTGGAGCATCAAGTAACTTTGAACTAGCACCAGAAGTAAGAGTTGTTAACCTAGGCGCTGCTGAAGCTACAATTACGATACTTAATGGAGCATCAGGTACTAATGTACAAGGTGCATTTACTCTTGAAGCAGGAGCTTCAGAGTATATCTCGAAAGATATGGAAGATAGAATTTACGCCTCAGCCGCAACGGTGAAGGGTGTACCAATTAACACTAGAAGGTAAACATGAAAGAGGTAAACGGAAGGGTTCTCTGGCTACAAGAATCCTTGGTACATGCAGCAACAATTGCAAGTACTTTTGAACTAGTAGCACAAAAAAGGGAACTAACGCCAAAAGAGATTGATATGAAAAATATTACTCTTGCTTTTATGTACCTCTATAACGTTGTTGACGAAGAAGGGCTTATTGCTAATACAGATGACTCCTACTTTGGAAACGAGGTTATACACTAATGTTAGAGATTTCTAGAAAAGACATACTTTCAACAAACTTAATGGAGTTTCAAAGTGAAAATCGCTTTATTAAGTTACCGATAAATGGCTATATGGAGCTGTTAGGTATTACACCTAATTCTACTCAAATGGCCATTATCAATTCAATTAACAATCCGAAGTATCGTTTTGTTACTGCCGCAGTTTCACGTAGGCAAGGTAAAACATACATTGCTAATGTAATTGGTCAATTAGTTACTTTAGTACCGGGCGCTAACGTTCTGTTAATGTCGCCTAACTACTCACTCTCGCAGATATCATTCGATCTTCAAAGAACACTCATTAAACATTTTGAGTTAGAGGTAATTAAAGATAATGCAAAAGATAAAGTTATCGAACTTTCAAACAATTCTACGATACGTATGGGGTCGGTTAATCAAGTGGATTCAGTCGTTGGTAGGTCCTATGACCTCATCATCTTCGACGAAGCCGCACTTGTGGATGGAAGGGACGCTTTCAACGTCGCACTACGACCTACACTAGATAAAGAAAACTCAAAAGCCATATTCATCTCTACCCCACGTGGTAGAAACAATTGGTTTGCAGAGTTTTGGCATAGAGGATTTTCTACTGAATTTCCAGAATGGGCTAGTGTTAAGGCTACCTATCATGAAAACCCACGTATATCTGATGAAGATATTGCTGAAGCACGGAAAACCATGTCGGAAAGCGAATTCAATCAAGAGTATATGGCAGACTTTAATGTCTTTGAAGGACAGGTCTGGGGCTTTAAAAGAGATAAATGTCAACAAGACTTGGCAGAACTCGATGTTAGTAACATGGACATATTTGCAGGAATGGACGTAGGGTATAAAGATCCTACAGCTTTCTGTGTAATTGCATATGACTGGGACGCAGGCAAATATTATTTACTAGATGAGTATATGGATTCTGAAAGAACTACAGAACAACACGCAATTGAAATACAGAAGTTAATTCAAAAGTGGAATATAGACTATATTTACATAGACTCGGCGGCACAACAAACAAGGTTTGACTTTGCACAAAACTATGACATTACTACTATTAACGCGAAAAAATCTGTACTAGATGGAATTGGACATGTAGCAGCGATCTGTGATAATGATAAACTTATAGTCGATCATAAATGTCACGAGACTCTGATCTCACTTGACCAATATCAGTGGGACCCCAATCCTAATTTACTACGAGAAAAGCCTAAACACAACATGGCATCACATATGGCTGATGCATTGCGGTATGCGTTGTACTCGTTTGAGACAAGTGTTACTAGCTTCTAACTACCACCGCACAAAAATACTTCTTGACAACATACCCAAAAGATAGTATAATTTAATGAATGGAATAAGTTATGGAACTAAAACGAGATCTAGTTAAATATGTCAGGGACAAGGCTAAGTCGAAATACGACAAAGGAACGGAATGCTTTATCTGTGGCGCAACAGAGAATCTAGACTTCCATCATTTTCACGGTCTAACAGAACTACTAGAGATCTGGCTTAGAAAGAACAAGATTAAAATAACTGATGCGGCAGATATAATGGGTGTCAGAGAACAGTTTATTAACGAACACAACAAAGAGATTTACGAAGCTGCTGTTACATTATGTCACGAACATCATATGAAACTTCACTCCATCTACGGCAAACGCCCACGAGTAGTAACAGCGAAAAAACAAGAACGATGGGTGGGTATACAGAGAGATAAATATGGCATGGTATGACAGAATATTAGGAAGAACCTCACCTAGCGAGGAATGGGAGAAGCTAAACCCTTCACAACCTCATATCGCTGGAGAAGAAGGTGGTTCTCTTAGTTCTCGAGAAGTTACTAGCAACTATAGAAACGCTTATGAACAGTTAGAGGTAGTAAACCGCGCAGTTAACATGATAGTGGACGACGCAGCGGATATACCTTATGATGTTGGCGAGCAAATTAAAGGCGTTAACAATATAGTTAAGAACATGAGAAGAAGTAAGCTCGATTTATTACTTAATAAAGAGCCTAACCCTTTTCAAGATGTAAGTTCATTTAAAAGAAATTTAATTACCGATCTACTAATAGACGGTAACATATTTATTTATTTTGATGGAGCACACCTCTATCATCTACCAGCAGAGCATGTTACTATTGAAACAGATGAAAATACTTTTGTTTCTAAGTACACATACGATAACGGAACAGAGTATACTCCAAAAGAGATTATACATATTAAAGAAAACAGTTTTAACTCTATTTATAGAGGAGTTCCTAGATTGAAGCCAGCATGGAGAACCATGCAGTTACTTGGAAGTATGAGAAGATTCCAAGATAACTTCTTCAAAAACGGAGCAGTACCAGGTTTAGTACTTAAATCCCCTAACACACTTTCTGAGAAGATTAAAGAAAGAATGTTACAGGCTTGGGTTGCTAGATATAATCCTACATCAGGAGGTCGAAGACCACTATTCCTAGATGGCGGGTTAGAGGTGGAAAACCTAACGGAAATAAACTTTAAGAATTTAGACTTTCAAGAAGGCATAGCCAACAATGAAAAGATAATCCTTGAAGCCTTAGGAGTACCACCGATCTTATTGGACGGCGGGAATAATGCAAACATTAGACCTAATCACCGTCTTTATTACTTAGAAACCATACTTCCTATTATTAGAAAAATAGGGTATGCTTTCGAGAGGTTCTTCGGTTTTAAACTTAATGAAGATGCTAGTGATGTACCAGCACTTCAGCCTGAATTGAGAGACCAGGCGAATTACTACGCTACGCTTGTAAATACGGGAATATTAACACCGAATGAAGCAAGGGAGGCGTTGAGACTTGAGACGATTGACGGATTCGATCAACCGCGAGTTCCTGCAAATATTGCAGGGTCAGCCGCGAATCCAGAGCAAGGTGGTAGACCGGAAGAAACCCCACCCGCAGAGGAAGAATAATTATGACAAAAAATATGATGCTAAAGGCTTTAAGCGAGTATATGCAGGCAAAAAATGTAGATACTATCAGCCTAACTGATTATAAAGCGGACGAGAAAGCTCCTGTGAGAGACTATCTTTTAAGAAGAAAGTATGGATCATGGAATAGAGTATTATCTGCTGCTAAATATAGATTTCCAATTGAAGTTGCCGTAGTGGAAACTCCAGCACCTGCGCCTAAAAAGGCAAAGGTTAAAAAGGAGGCTTAACCATGGCTAAAGAAAAAATCTTTCATTGGACAAACACTTTCAAGATGTTATCAGAAGATGATGATGGCGGACTAGATATCAAAGGATCAGCTAGTACGAACCATGTCGATAGAGCTGGTGATACAATTGATGGTGGTGCTTGGACTAAAGGTGGTCTGGATAATTTTAAAAATAATCCAGTTATCTTGTTTAATCACAACTACGACCGTCCAATCGGTCGTGCAAAAGAAATAGGGGTCACAGATAATGGATTAGAGCTTACAGCTCGTATTTCCAAATCTGCTGGCGAAATAAAAGATCTTATTAAAGATGGCGTTCTTGGAGCTTTTTCTGTCGGTTTCAAAGTCAAGGACGCGGATTATATATCCGAAACCGATGGATATAGAATAAAAGACGCTGAACTATTTGAAGTGTCTGTTGTTTCGGTTCCTTGTAACCAAAACGCAGTCTTCTCACTAGCGAAATCATTTGATAGTATGGAAGAGTACGATCAGTTCAAAAAGACTTTTATAAAAGAGACTCACTCAATCGACGCTAGTGCAAAGATTGAGCAGTCAAGCGAGGCAATAGCCGACAAAACGGAGACTAAAATGTCAGAAGAAAAGAAAAATCCTGAAGTAAGCCCTGAGTTCGACCTTGAAGCATTCGCAAAGCAAGTAGCAGATCAAACTGCGACTAGCATTGCAATGAAGCAAGCCGAGCAAAAAGCTAAAGATGAAGCAGAAACTACAGCGAAAGCTGAAGTAGAAGCTACTGAAAAAGCTGAATTGGAAGCCGAGCAGGAAAAACAGAAAGTAGTTGTTAAGTCAAGTATTTCTGGAGCTGAGAAGTTAATCAATGATGTTGCTAAGAAAGTAGAAGAAAGACAGGGAGACCTAGAGTCTGTTGTTAAGGAACTACAATCCGAACTATCCGAAAAATCAGAAGAGATTCAAGCCATGCGCGAATCAAAAAGGATTTTCCAAGATAGAGGCAACAAAAACTGGAAAGAAGCTTTCGAAGGCGATATCGTAGATGCGAAGATCTTAGGTCTAGCAACAGGTAGAGGCTTTGATACTCCTTACGCTAAAAGCGTAATGGAAAAAGTAAACGCACACTCAGGTGTTGGCGTTTCATCTGCTGATTTCGAGCAAATCGTTTCTACAAACGTAGAAAGAGATATTCAAAGCGAGCTAGTATTAGCACCGCTATTTAGAGAAATTCAAATGAATTCCGCTAATATGATTATCCCTATCTTACCCGACAGCGGATACGCTGAATTCACTACTAACCAAGTAGCTAGTGGTTCTTCACCACATGGTAACTTGGCTCAGACAGGCGACACCTATGGTTCACCTTTCGGTGGTGTTGATTTGACAGAGAAAACTCTATCAACTCACAAACTTATTTCACAATCATACTTAGGTAATGAGACTGAAGAAGATGCAATCATGCCGATTCTTCCTTTAATTAGGGAATCAATTGTTAGATCACATGCAAAAGGTATTGAGAATGCGTTACTATTAGGTAACCACTCTACTGGTGTTTATACATCAGGAACTTTTGATGGTCTTATCAAAATGGCATCAGCAGATAGTGATGAAACTCAATCAGCAACAGCTGTAGCTTCAGATACTGTTACTGCTGCAGAATTGCTTGCTTTAAGAAAGAATATGGGCAAATACGGTGTTAACCCTAACGACGTAACTTATATTGTTTCACAAAGTGCTTACTTCCAGTTACTAGAAGACGCAGAATTCCAAGATGCTAATCTAGTTGGTGATATGGCTACTAAACTCACTGGTGAGATTGGTCAGGTATTTGGCTCAAGAGTTCTACTCTGTGACGAATTCCCTGCTCAAGCAGCTAGTGGATACGGAGCGATTGCAGTATATGCAAGAAACTACGTAATGCCTAGACTACGTGGTGTGACAATTGAGTCAGACTATGAAGTTGCTAACCAAAGAAGAGTTCTGGTTGCTTCACAAAGAATTGGTTTCACCGATCTAATCGATGGTGCTACTTCTAAGTGGGCTTATAAGTTCAAAGCTAGTTAATAGCTAACCTTTTTGTGGTGGGGGTTAAACCCCACCGCAATATTTTTAAGAGATAATTATGGCAGATTTAGTAACGACAAATGAATACAAGGACGCTGAAGGAATTAGAGGCGAGAAAGAAGACGACCGTCTCAATCTAATTGTTCCTCAAGTTTCAGACCTTGTTAAAAAGTACTGCGGTACTTCTTTTGTTGATTTCTTTTCTACCAACAAAGTTGAAACTTTTTCAATCAACGATAACTACACCTCAACGATTATTGTCAGCGAGTGTCCGTTAACAGCGGTTGATATAGTACAAGAAAGAACTACATATAGTGGTGACTACAAAACTTTGACAACAACAAATTATGAATATTTTGTGGATTATGATGCTGACGCTATAGTCAGAACTGATGATAATGGTAATCACAAAATGTGGGCAAAAGGTGTGGGTTCCGTAAAGGTAACTTACAATGCGGGATACGCAGACTGTCCGAGAGATTTAAAACTCGCTATATTCGATCTAATTACTTACTATGTAAAAGATGAGCATAAGCAAAGACAGACTCTAGGTGGAGCAACATTGCAAAACCAAGGCACTTCAGGAATGAGGACGAGTACTGACTTTCCAGACCACATCAAAAGAGTACTAGACTTATATAGAGTTGTTGTGTGATAAAAGATGTAGAGAAAATGCTGAGAGAGTCCGTAAACTCTACTAGTAGAGACTTCTTTGATAGATATTTAGAACATGAGTTTAGAATTACAAGAACTCTAGTAACTAGACCTATTCAAAGAGAAGTTTTTGATGTTATAGAAATGTATCATAAGTGGGAAAAAACTAGAGTAAAGAAACCTAGTTTAGCGGGCATGGGGCCTACAGGGCCTTTTACTCCAACTCACTTTCCTCCAAAGGACGTAAAGTTAGCAGTTGATACTGCAATAGGTGGTAACTTACTAGATAAAAAGGCTTTAACACGATTCTTTTCTAAACATCTTAAATCTGGCGATATGCCAGACATGAGAGTAGTAAATCAGCATGAAATTGTACTAACTTTTCAGAAAGGAGTAATGTCAACGGGTAAGAAAGACCCTGGAACTGGAAAAGGGCAGTATCAAAAAGCTGTTGATGCAGCATTACAAGATGCTTACAGAGACGCAAGAGCAGATGCTCTTGACTTACTAAGATATCCGCATAGTCGGACTCCAGGAGTTAGCATGCCAATAAAAGACCATCAACCTGGTACTAAGGCTCCTAAAAGAAGTAGTGCGGCAGGTAAAAGAGATGGATATATTAAAGGGCATGGTAGAGCAAAACATCAATCGGGTACAGTAATAGCTTCAGGCGACGAGCAAACAACAGTCGCAGTTATGGGTTTAGCAGATGGCTGGGACACCATAAAAAGAGGAGAAGCAGTAAAGCCTGGAAAGTATCAGAAAGATGTTATGAACATGATAGGTCAAGTTAAAAAAGAAATTATGGACGCTATCGCTCTTGAATATAAAGTTTATAAGTTTACTAAAGATGGAAAAGGTGGCGGAGGTATTGACGATACAATTAAAGTTGATATGCATGCTACTGACCAAAAAGGAAACGCAGCATTACAGCATTATGATGCTAAAGGTATAAGAAAGTTTATATCACAAAGAGCAACAGCTATTAGAGATGATTTGACTTCAAAGATGGCTCATTTAGAACCTGATTTGTCAAACTCTCCTAAAAAGAGAGATAGAGTTATTGCTCAAATGCAAAAACAACTAATTATAAATCTATTAGGAATTGATAAAGGCAATCCTAATATGAGATTAAGAGTTAATAAGAAGTTACTAAAAGATATTAAGATATCGCCAAAACAAATGAAGAAAGGCAAAAGTGATGATCTTAGTAGAACTATAGTTAAAGCAATTGCAGGAAAAGCTCTTGGAGGCGGAGGCAAAAAAGCTAAAGGATCTCAAAGAGCGGCAAGACAAAGTAAGAACACTAGTAAGACAATGGAAAGCCCAATAGCTTTAAGAAACTTACTAAATGAAGGACTACCTATGATGGTAGCAAGCAAAATGACATCACCAGCATTACAATTTAGAACTGGTAGATTTGCAAACTCAGCCCGAGTTGAGAATGTAAATATAGGCCCAAGAGGGGGTATAGGAATAGACTATACTTACATGAGAAATCCTTATGAAACTTTTGAGCCAGGTGGAAAACAGGGGAGTACTCAAAGAGACCCTCGAAAGATTATAGGAGCAAGTATTAGAGAACTTGCTATGGGAATAATGGGAAGACAGCCTACAACAATTAGGAGAAACTAATGGACGCGACTAAAGCTAGAGCACACTCAACGCGTAGACGAGCCATAGTTGGAGCGATTGCGAGTAAGTTGTACGAAAGTTTGAATGGGAGCGCACCTTTTAGAAGCTCTGTTCAAAGTGTAGAGCCAAGACTTAGATTCTGGGACGAAGTACAAGACTTCCCAGCAATTCAAGTAGGAGCAGGACAAGAAACTCGTGAATACGAAGGTGGCGGGTTCCGATTTAGATTTTTAAGAGTAACAATTAGGTGTTATGTGAACGACAATGATGACGTCATATTAGCACTTGAAGAATTACTAGAAGACGTTGAAACTGTACTCGAGGATAATGATCCGTTGACGTATACAGATTCAACAGGAGCGTCTCAAACAACAGCTAAGACTACAATCTTATCGGTTGATACAGACGAAGGTGTTTTGGAGCCTCTCGGTGTCGGAGAAGTCATCGTAGAGATTCAATACTAGAAAAAGCCTAAGCTAAATAAATATTTAGTACGGCTCTTTCAGAGAATAATAGGAGAAAATAATGGCATTTCATTTTAGTAGAGATACCAAAGTATTTATGAAGTTTCACGCGAGTGCTGATAGCACAGACGACGCACTTTATGAATTACCAGTACTAGACGGTTACTCCTTTAGTCAGGCTACTAATAGTTCAGAGATTACTTTGAGCGAAGCAGCCGATTCATCGGGTAACAGTAAAAGAGGAAGAGCAATGTTCAACGACTCTTTTGCACCAGCGGAATGGAGTTTTAGTACTTATATGAGACCAACTACTTCAGGAGCTGCAAATGTGTGGGCGTCTAACGAACACGCAGGAAACGCAAAGAAATTTGCAGTAGAAGGGCCTCTATGGGGAGCAATGTCCGCAACAACCTATAACCTAGGTGTAGGCGGAACAGGAGCACCAACAGCATCAACATTTGAGCCGAATGTATTTAACTTTCAAAACTCAAATAAGGTGACACTAGGTGTTTTTGACTTATTCTTTGTACTCGGAGCAGCAAAAGACAGTAGCGTAGCAACATACGATACTGGAACAGACGGAGTTACAGTTTACAAAATTAGTGACTGTTCAGTCGGTTCTGCATCTATCGATTTTGATATCGAAGGATTAGCACAAGTTGCTTGGTCAGGACAAGGTAAAAAAATTAGTGAAGTCGCACAGTTAAACACAGCTGCGGCAGGTACTACAACAAAAGGTTTAATTAACGAAGGAGTATCAAGTACTTCAAATTATATTAGACAAAAGCTTACTTCATTAGCTATCGCATCTGACGTTTCAGTCGGAGCAGGCGGAGACGGGTTTAATAACATCGCAATCGCTGCAACAGCAATGGTACAGGGTAGCAAATATAAAATTGCTTCAGTAGGAAATACTGACTTTACAGCAACTGACGTTGGTGGATCGGCTAATACTGTAGGAGTTATCTTCACAAGAGGATCAGCTGCTGCTACAGGTACTGGTACTGTTTTTGAAGAAGTATATGGTGCAACAGACACAACTTATAATGTCGTGTTGACAGGTGGTAATATTACGATTGAAAACAATCTAACTTACTTAACACCAGAAACCCTAGGGTCTGTCAATCAGCCTTTAGGACACGTCATGGGAACTAGATCAGTTTCAGGTAACTTTACCTGTTACTTAAATAGTGCAGCAAACGGCTCGCAAGATCTTTTAGAAGATTTACACGAATCGCAAGATACTATTACAAATAGCTTTAACATGACATTCAGCATTGGTGGCGCAAACGCACCGAAAGTAGCTGTGGCATTGCCAAATTGCCATCTAGAACTACCAACTCACTCTATTGAAGATGTGATTGGTGTAGATGTTAATTTCCATGCTTTACCAACAGATCTTTCGTCTGCAACTGCTTCAGATAGTGCAAATGAAATGAGTGTAACTTACACTTCATAATAAAACTTAACGGTGGGCAGGAGAACCCTGTCCACCTTTTTTTGGAAAAATAAATGAACGATACAGTAAAAAAAGAGACTCCGAAAGCAGTCTCACTAAAGAGTCTAATGACTCCAACAAAAACGGTAGAATTTGACTACCCCGGTTGTGAAGGGTTCAAAGTAAAACTTTGCTACCTAGCACGTGAAGAACTAATGAAACTTAGAAATCGCTGTGTATCTCAAGTATTCAATAAGAAGACTAGGGGTTACGAAGAGCAGATGGACGACGATAAGTTTCTTGAAGAGTACACCAAAGCAGTTATTAAAGGCTGGGCAGGTTTTAAACTCGGATATGCCAAAAATATGTTATTACTAGGAGATTTAACTCCTGCACAAGAAGAATCAGAATTAGAATTTTCACAAGAAAACGTAGAAGTACTTATGAAAAATGCTAGTGACTTTGATACTTGGGTAACAGAACAAGTAGGCGATCTAGAAAATTTTACGCAGAGCAAGTAGCCTGGGCTCTTGCTTTAATAACTAGGTATTATACTAACAATATTAGTGTAGACGCATATTTACAAATGTGCGACCAATTAGGTCAAGAACCTGATCTAAATGAGATGCCACCTGAACTAGAGGATTTTCCTTTAGAAATTCAGGAGGCTTTCGTTATACACGCTATGCTCCCCGATAAATGGGACGGAGCTAGTGGTTCTTACATGGGTAAGGACTGGTCACCACTAAAAGACTTACTAGACATAAATAATGTGGAAGACCAAAAAACTGTTTGCTATTTCTTGAAACATATAGAAAGTTCGAGTACGATAAATATCAATACTGAGCTTAAACGTAAGCAAGACGCCCACACGAGGCGAGCAAAGACACAATAGATGGCAAAGAAAATAACAGCAGCAGAGATTATTATCAAAACCACCGATGGTGGTTCTTTTAAAGTCACAGGAAAAGAAGCGGAAAAACTAACCAAGAAAATGAATGCTCTTGGTGGCGCTTCTCAATCTACTGATAGACGAATAAAAGGGGTAACTCAACAATCCTCCAACGCTACAAAAAACTTTAGTAAGCAAGCACAGACCATGCAAGGTGGTCTTGTGGCTGTCTATGCCACCATTGCTGCACAGATATTTGCTGTATCAGCAGCTTTTCAATTCTTAAAATCCTCTATGGAAACTCGAAACCTTATTGCAGGGCAACAAGCCTTTGGGTCAGTCACGGGTACTGCTTACAAGTCTGTAACCAGTAATATTCAAGAAGCTACTAATGGTATGCTTAGTTTTAAAGCGGCAGCTAGTTCTGCGGCTATTGGTGTGGCTGCTGGATTAAGCGCAGGTCAACTAGAAGGGTTAGGCGTAGCAGCAACTAATGCATCTCTTGCTCTTGGTAGGGATTTGGAAGATTCATTTAACAGACTTATTCGAGGTGTTACTAAAGCGGAACCAGAACTATTAGACGAACTCGGTATTATTCTACGACTAGAAAACGCAACTGATAAGTATGCTGTGACAGTCGGGAAAACTAGAGAACAGCTAAACGCGTATGAAAGAACTCAAGCGGTTTTAAATGACGTTCTAGAACAAGCAGAAACTAAGTATGGAAGAATTCAAGAAAAAATGGATCCAGATGCATTTGCTATGGGACAATTTTCAAAAGAAATGGACGATTTATTACTTAGCTTTCAGAACTTTATAATGAAAGGCATTATTCCAATGCTTAACTTCTTTAAAGATAATACAGGAGCACTCGTAGCTGCAGTAGGTTTATTTATTACTCCTATTATCAAATCTTTACTACCAAATTTAAACGCAGCTTTAGAAACATCTACAACGAAAATGAAAACTTCGTTTGAAGCAATGAAAACAGCAGGTTCAGGAGCTAGAGAAGCTTTTTCAGGATTGGGTCAAGCTTTTGGAGCTGACATGCCTAGTGCAGAGGACAGTAAAGGCGCACTTAGTAAAATGGGTGTAAAATCTTTTAAACATAAAGGAGCAGATGGAAAAGAGACAGGCAGACTAAATAAAAGACAAATAGCAGCCTATAGACGAATGATGAACGAAAAGAAAGGCATCTATATGAAGATGAACGCTCAAGAAAAAAGAGCCTTTAGATTCCATCTTAATGCTCAAGAAGCTATGTTGAAAGGCCACAATATAAAACAGGTTGCAACAACACAAGCAGGAGAGAATGCAAAACGAGTTGCATATAAAACAACACAAGCAGTGTATCAAGGAACTCTCGCAGCGATGAACGCCGCAACAACAGCAGCAGCATGGGCTATGAATAAAGCTATGATGGCAGCTGGTATAATTGGTATTGTCTTTATGATAATACAGGGTGTTACTAGTTTAGTAAGTTGGTTTAGAGATTTAGACGAAACTGCCAAAAAGATGAGAAAAGAAACAGAAGATCTTACTTCTAGCCTTTCCGATTTAAATGGTGAAATGGATAAGATGCTCGATATTAGGCTTAACGAACAGTTACTTGATTTAAAAATGTCAGTAGAGCAATCAGGCCAAGCATTCCAAAGCATGGACTTAGCTAAACAAATTAGAGCATACAACAAAGAAATACAAAAAGGAGCTAAGCCTGGCGACGATGTAATGAAGCAGTTTTCAAACCTTGCAACTAACGCTTCTAAATTTAGTCCTGCTTTCAAAGAAATGGCAGAAGCTATGGAGGGAGGCGTTGAAATTGGTGAGAAACAAGCTGCAGGTTTTAAAAGCTTAGCCAACGATATTATAAATGCTTCAGAAGCTTCTAAAAGATTTGCCCAGAATCAAGGAACAGTAAATAAAGCTTTAGATAAACAAATAAGAAAATTCAAAGATGTTCCATTTAAAGACATAGTAGATGCATACTCAGCTAGTATAAATGATATTGACCTTATGTTAGCCGGAATGGCAGCTGATGCTGGTTCAAGAGCTTTACAGGGTGCAACGAATAAAGCTGTAGCGCAGAGTTCACAGTTTGATTTAGACGATACAAAAAAGCTTGGGAAAACTGCTTCCCAGAAAAAGTTACTGAATAATAGTAGTGCAGGTAAGACAGGCTTCAAAGAATTAAAAGCACAGATGGGTAGCTTCTATAATGAAGACGGCTCTCTTAAAAGTTTAGAATCTTTTACAGGTGGTATGAATGAACTAGCAAAATCAGACGATAGTAGAACAGCAAGCAGATTCAAAGAAGATGCAACAGTTAGAAGCAACATTACAAAAATACTTAGAGAACAACTAGCCTTAGAACTAGAGATTGCTGCTATTGATGCACAGCCAGAAGAAGATAAAAAAGTTCAAGATACGCTACTAGCTAAGCAGAAAATCCAAAACCGAATGAAAACAAGAGCTCTAGACATTCAGGACGCTGGGATAGCACAACAGAAGAAAGAGTTAGAAAATGCTAGAGATATTGCTAAGTTTGATGCAGCTGGTCTTGATACTCTAAATCAAACAGAGAAACTTAAGAAGCAAATTGACGCGTTAGGAGATAAAGAAGCAAAACTAGCTGTTAAAAGATCAGCAGCAGAACTAAGTGCATACTCTATAATTGAAAAGTTAAATGCCGGTGAAGTTGCTAAACTAAAAACAGATGAAGAAAAAGTTGCGATGGAAAAGAAGTTGGCACAAGGAGACGACGAAAGTTTAGATAAGTATATTATAAGACTCGGTTATCAAGACCAAGAATTAACCAATATGCAAGGCGTTTTAGCTAATGCTGACTTGGAAATTACAAAACAAGAATACTTAAATGACAGAAAAGAAGCACAATTACAATTACAGATAGATCTTTTAAAAAACCAAGTAGAAGTTACAAAACAGACGCAAGCACAAGCAGCGGCACAACGAAGTGTAGCTCTAGCAGTTGCACAAACAGCACGACTCGCAAAAACTACAGGCGGAGCACAAGGAGCTGCAAATAAACGTGCTAGTAGCATAAGCCAAATGGGACAGACTAAGACTGCTAATACAAATCTTAATACTGCTCTTAAAACTCAAATGGAAGGTATTACTGGTGTAAGTGATAGAACTGGTATGAAAGATATGGAGTTATTTACTAATCCAACATCTGAGGCTGACAAAGAATATAATCAAATCTTAACAAAACGAATAAATCTTTTACATCAAAATGCGCTATTAGAGGAAAAAATTCAAACCATAAAAGATACTGAAAAAGGTTTGAACTTTATGGATAAATCTGATACTCAGTTAGAAAATACAGAGTTTAAAAGAGAACAAGTATTTTCATTAAATCCTGCAATTGCATCATTCAATAAAGTCATATTAGAAGCTAGACAAAAAGGACTTGGGGTTACCGTGGAGCAGATTAAAGAACTGAAGAACGAAGCTATCGCAATGGAAAGTTTAAAGATAGAAACCGAACTAATGGAAGGTATTCAAAGTACTCTTTCAAATGGCTTCGTATCTATGTTCCAAACAATGGTAGACGGTACAAAATCATTTAAAGATGGAATGAAAGATTTAGCACAATCAGTACTTGCAGATTTAGCAGCTATGTTTGCAAAAGCAGCTGCATTAAAGATACTAATGGCGATGTTCCCAGGAATGGGAGGCACAATGGAAGCTATCTCAGCAATACCAGGCATGGGTAGATATGGCGGAGAAATGACTAAGTACAGAGGCGGGGGTATTGCAGATGGTCCTGGTTCAGGTTATCTCGCAGAGCTACACGGTAGAGAAGCCGTAGTACCTTTAGGAAACGATAGAAGTATTCCTGTTGAAATGCGTGGTGGTGGCGGTGGTGGAAACACGGTCAATGTCTCTATTAGTATGAATGGTCAAGGACAAGGATCTTCACAAGTAACAGGCGATGGCATGCAAGGATTAGGAAGAAGTATCGGAAATATGGTACAACAACATTTACAACAAGAAATGAGACCTGGTGGATTATTAAATCAACAAGGTACAAAAGGTAGGGCATAATGGCAATAGGATTACACCCCAAAACAGGAAACATACCAGGGTTTAGTGCTCCTGTAATTTACGATAGAGGTATCTCAGATACTCCTAACCCTCGGGTACTTAAAGCACAGTTTGGAGATGGGTATGAGATGAGAGTGCGAGATGGAATAAATAGCACTCCAAGAACTTTTGCCCTTACATTTAATAATAGGACTAAAGCAGATATTGATAATATATACGATTTCTTAGACGGGTTAGCAGGAGTAGACACTTGTAAGCTAACTATCCCTTTTGATGGTAACGAGGTTACAGTAGTAGTAGTAGTTGAGCAGTGGGCAAGAACTTTAGCGTACGATGATTATTACACATTAACTTGTGCTGCAAGAGAGGTTTTTGAAGCATGAGCCAACCTATAGTAGGCACACTGCCCGCAGAATTACAGGTACAAGCACAGTCTAGTGCTTTAGTTACTGTATTTGAAATTGATTTGCCTAATAGTGACATAGGAGGGGCAGGCCAAGACAAGCTTTATTTTCACGATGGAACAACCTCAGATCTTACAGTCGATGGTGGTTATATCAAATGGTATACTCTACTAGATGATAACAATTTTGGGTCAACTAGTACTTTACACTACGGAGAGCAACTTTATACTCCATTTCCTGTAGAGTCAGAAGGGTGGGAAGTTAGAGGAACAGGTAGTTTACCAAGACCTTCAGTTAGGTTTGCAAATATAAATCAGTATTGGAGTGCTCACTTAAGTAATTATGACGACTTAGTAGGAGCAAAAGTTATTCGTAGAAGAACCTTAGAAAAATATCTAATTGGTGGAACTGCCGCAGCAAATCCACCTGTTGAATTTAACCGAGATGTGTACTATATAGAAAGAAAAACTACAGAAACTGCCACTATGGTAGAATTTGAACTTGCAAGTGCATTTGACGTACAAGGAATTCAACTACCCAGAAGAGCGGTTATAGCTGCTCGCTGTCCTTGGAAATACAAAGACCCAGAGCAAGGCGGGTGCGACTGGCCAGTAGATAGTAGACCAAGTGACATACCAGGGCATAGTGCTACTGTTCCTTTATATTTTGATAAAGACGATAATCGAATTAGTACTCATCCTACTTGGGGCCTCCAAGATGTTTCTAGTAACAGAACTACTAATCTATACGCGGCTACAAGTTACTCTGTAGGAAACTATGTAGAGTACCACAGACCTATAGGAGGCCTAATAGCAGCGAGTGCGGTTACTTCAGGAGCAAATGTAACTTTCACTGTAGGAAGCAATCACGAGATAGATACTGGCGATTTTATTATTGCAAAAGGGTTTACGGATGAAGATGCAAACTTCAAATCTATACCTCTCTATGTGAGTAACGCAGGAGCTACTACTATTACTGTTCAAAATCCAAGTAAAACTATAACATCATCATCAGGGTACTTGCAACTTACTAGAGTGACTTTATACAAATGTATAACAGCTCATAGTATTGCAACTGGAGACGACGCAGACGAAATTATAAAACCTACTAATATAAGTTACTGGGAATTTGGAGATGTATGTGGCAAGAGACTAACTTCTTGTGCAAAGCGATACGGACATAACCCAGCAGGGTCGGGTGTAACAAGTGTAATTGTAACTAAAGGAAATGGTGTAGCTGGAGGCGGCAGTGGATATACTTCAGCGCCTTCTGTTACTATTAGTGCTCCACCTGTAGCTGAAGGAAACACTACTGCAACAGCAACAGCAACAGTATCTGGAGGCAAGGTAATATCTATAACAGTAACAAATGCAGGAGCAGGGTACACCACTGCTCCTACAGTATCATTTAGTGGAGGCGGAGGCTCAGAAGCCGCCGCAGAAGCCAATATTAACACTAGAGGTACACGAAATGTATCTCTACCATTTGGAGGGTTCCCAGGAGCCTCAATAGCATAATGATTGAACCAGTACTAGAAGATGTTAAACAATACGTTTATGAACACTCAAATATAGAAGCTTGTGGCCTACTTAGTGTAGAAAGGGGCAGAGTCAAATGGAACCCTTGCTTTAATAAAGCAGAAAACCCAAAAAACGATTTTATTATAGATCCGCTAGATTATAAAGCAGTAGCGGATAGAGGAGATGTAGTAGGTGTGGTACATAGTCACCCAGGATGCTCTCCAACTCCTAGTGAGTTAGACCGAGCTGCATGCAATAAATTAGGAATTCCGTGGTATATTTTTGGAGAAAATGACGAATGGATAAAATTGGAGCCAAGCGAAAATACCTATGATTTACTGGGAAGACCTTTCGTCTATGGTATCTATGATTGTTTCACTATCATAAAAGATCATTTCGAGACGAAAGATATAAATATATACCCATATGAGTATGAGTGGGAATTTTGGGAAAAGGGCAAAAATCTCTATTTGGACAACTTTCAAAGTGAAGGATTTATAGAAGTAACAGATGGTAGCCTACAGGCAAATGACCTCATTTTAATGGCTCTGAATAGTGATATCACTAACCATGCCGGAGTATACGTAGGACGAGGAAAAATGCTTCATCACGCACCTAACAGATTATCGTGTAGAGACAACTACGCAGGAATGTGGAAACAAATTACCAGAATGGTAGTAAGACATCAGAGTATGACATGAGAAAAATTTATTTAGAAGGACAACTAGGAGAGAAGTTTGGAGAGGAATGGTCTCTAGACGTTTCTTCGCCTGCGGAAGCGCTACAAGCAATCATGGCACAGCGTCCTGGTATGCGTCAATTTATTACTTCATCTGAGGGAATACAAGGTTACGAAGTACTAGTAGATAATGAAAGTATTGATATGCTAGAAGAGCTAGTAATACAAGACCCAAGTATGAAACAGTCCTATACTTTTGTACCAGTAATTGGTGGCTCAAAGAGTTCAGGACTCATGATGGTACTCGGAGTAGCTTTAATAGCCGTGACAGGTGGTTTTGGAGGTGCATTCGTTCCAGGATTTATGAGCGGCGCGGTAGCAGGCTCAAGTGCAGTTGCTGGGAGTGTAGCTACAGGAGCACAAGCTGCCGCACTAGGACTAGCAGAAGGGGCAGTACTAAGTGCAGCAAATGTAGCAGCTTTACAAGCAGCTACGACGACGACTGCTATGTTAGCTACTCAAGGACTAGGGTTTTTAGGTACAGCACTTATACTAGGAGGAGCCGCAATGATGCTTGCCCCAGATGTACCAGACGGAACTTCATCAGAGAAAGCAGAAAACTACTTGTTCGGTGGACCAGTCAACACAGTCAAACAAGGCCAAGCAATTCCTCTTGTATATGGAAGAGCAATTGTAGGCTCAAAAACTATATCAGCATCGGTGTTTACAAATACATCAAGACAAAAAATAACAGCAGGAAGAAAAATGGTAGGAATACCTGACTTTAGAACGGATGGAAGCAAATCAGGACAAGG
>Ga0209631_10002924_pt1 | contig 20042 bp, 20 predicted proteins | sample COG_08_FD_184752 | JGI IMG/M metagenome (GOLD analysis project Ga0209631, IMG submission 184752) | Pelagic Microbial community sample from North Sea - COGITO 998_met_08 (SPAdes) (version 2) | ecosystem: Environmental > Aquatic > Marine > Neritic zone/Coastal water | place: Helgoland, sampling...
CGGGTCGAATATGGCAAAAGGCATTAGAGCAAAAACAAGTGAAGAGGACTTATCTGGCGGTCGTGGAGGGAGAACTAAATGAGGAGGTTCAAGTTGCTGGATTTGTTGGAAACGATCCGGATAGCAAAGTTTTTGTTAAGCAGCGAGTTACTGTGAAGAGTAGGACATCAAAAAAGGCAGAGACTCGGTTTTTCCCGCTTTACTGCAACAGGGGATATACCTTTATTTCGGTTGTCACAAAGACAGGGAGGAAGCACCAAATTAGACTGCATGCACAATCAATAGGCTTTCCTCTGGTGGGTGAGAAACTGTACGGCCATGATGAATCGTATTATTTAAACTTTTGTGAATCGGGATGGAATCAATCCTGGATGGATAAATTGGGAATGGACCGACAGGCATTGCATGCTCGTAGATTTGGCTACCTAGATGGGGAAGAAAGTTTTGAAGCCGAAATCCCGTCGGATATTATGTCTTTTTTGGTAAACAGAATGAATTTTCAATCGGACGAAATGAAAAAAATATTAGACGATGCAAATTTATGGGAGAACCAGCAGCTTGTTTTAGAATAAGGTTGTGAAAGGCATTTAGATTCGATAGCGGATATAAGTATATATGAGTACAAGTGGAAGTCCATTGGAAGCATTGAAGGGCGGTTTTCGAAGAGCCTGCGTTAAGAGATTGGTTGGCGATGAAAATGGAGCAATTGAAGTTTTAAAAGATGAAATCCCCCTGCTTGTCGTCGCTTGGGCAAAGACTAGTTCTCTTGAGCCCGGAGAAAAAAAAGCCAAACTCAAGGAAATGTTTGACGACGAGTCTGCACGGGCAGAAGAATTAGCGGTTGCTTTTGATCTGTTTGCTGCCCGCTTTGAAGCTCGTGTTGCCACCCGTGTTCATCGCGAAGTTTTGTCGGTTTCCCAAAAATTAGATTCCTTATCAACACGCCTTGAAAGTGCAATCAATGCTTTGTCAAATATTCAACCAGCAGTTTTACCTGAAAATTCAAAGATCGATATTCAACCAAGTATTATTGAAGATCTGGATGTTGATGTTCCTGTTGCCGAAGATCATACTGATGGAAATTTAGATGAGGTTATTAACGAACTAGATCCACCAGTGGGTACCGGTCTAAAATTTGATGAAATTGAAGCAATGATTGATGAATTGCTTGTAACGGATGATTGATAAATTTGTTCACATCAAAATGTTTTCATTGCCAAAAATATATAATATTTAGTTTTATAATTGCAGTCATCCATAATCCCTTTCAAAAATGCAAGATCCAACCAAAGAAAATGAATCATCTATGAACGAACCGAATTTAGAAAATGGGGGAGGGAAATCGGGCGAAAAGAAAAGAAAGCTTCATGTTGGATTGGACTTAGGTACCCTACAGTCATGTTTTGTGACAAAGTTAAATAAGCCAGGAGCTGATGAAAATACCGGAACCTTAGTCCCTACGATTGTTGGGTACCCGGAAGACGGAATCCTTGCAGGTATTCTTCCCGGTAATTCAAAAATGTTACATGGAGATGATGCAGTATCAAATGAACTTCACTTGCGTTTGGTAAACCCTTTGAGTGACGGTGTGGTTAGCGATATTGATGCAACAAAGTCCTTCCTTAGGCACATTCGCGATATGGTAGATCCTGAATTTAAGCGTGAAGTCTTGTGCGTAATTGGTATTCCTGCAGTTGCTGACGCCGAAGCAAAGGATAATTTAAAGAAAGCTGCGAAGGGTGCATTTGATGGAATTCTTTTTATCCCTGAACCCTTCTTAGCGGCATTAGGTATGAGGGATGAGGGGAGACTTCAGGACCCCGAGTACAAAGACCCCGTAAGTAATTCCTTATTTGTTGATATTGGAGCTGGTACAACTGATTTTTGCATTGTCCAGGGTTACTTTCCTAAACCAGAGGATTTATTAAGTATTCCATTTGCAGGAAACGAGGTTGATGTTTTACTGGATAAAGCTATCCGTGAAGAATATCCTGAGGTTGATGTGCCTTTATCCATGATTCGAAAATTTAAGGAGTCTTATTCTTATGTCGGGGAAAGTGAGTCTGGAGCTCGGGTTAAGATTCCTGTAGGTGGAAAACCAAGGAAGATTGAAATAGGAAAGCAAGTCGGAGAATCCTGCAACGAACTCTTGCAGGAAATCTTTGAATCACTGAAGAAGGTAATTGCTATGGCATCCCCTCAGTCAGTTTTTTCTTTACTGCAAAATATTATTTTAACTGGTGGCGGAAGCCGAATCAGAAATGTTGATCAAGAACTCCAACGCCTACTTTCTGATGATGGTTATGAGGATCCGGAGGTTACGATTTCCTCTAGAGAGGTTAAGCCATTTGTTGCAATAGGTGCAATTAAAGTTGCCAAAGCTGCTCGTGATGACCAGTGGGTAAGATTATGAATTTATAAAATTCCGTGAAGTGTTTTGGATACTCGATCCAAAGTATGCTCCAATTTGTCGGATAAAATATTCATTTCTTCATCACTTTTTTCTTCGAATAGAATTTTCCAACCGTCAACATTTCTATAGCTATTCTTTGGAGGTGAGTAGTTTTCAATTCCAAGTACTCCTAGTTGACAGGTAAGTATATCCCCAATCTGTATAGCTGAAGCTAGCTTTTTATTCTCTTTAGCTTCGCTAGGGGTGTTGTGGTAATGTACTGCCTCAACTACCTGATCATCAATGTGGTGATTCCAAAGGTAGTATGCACCTATTTTAGCGTGATCCCACCCTATGATTTGTTTTTCAATTTCAATTGCGTGTGAGTTGTCTTTGAGTGTTTGCTGGCATATTTTATCAAATAATACTGGAAATGTTATCGCGAGGATTAATTTCCCAAGGTTATGCAGAAGACCAGCAACATAATCTGCCTCATCTTCGTAACTAATCTCAGCTAAAGATAATATCTCCCGAGTCAAAATTGCAGTTCCAATGCTGTGTTTCCAAAAGTTGATCCAAGGGAAAGATGAGACATTTTTTCCTAGTTCTGTAATTTCCTCAATTACAGGCGTAGCTGAAATGAGCTCATTTATTCGGTTCAGACCTAAAAAAATAGATGCTTCTTCTACGCCAGAAATTCTCTGCCCGTCGCTACTTCCGAAGAAAATAGAGTTAACCAAGTCTAGAACTCGAGTGGTAAGGGAGGGGTCTAATCTAATAACTTCAGCAATTTGACTTACAAAGCTATCATCCGATTCCAATAATTCACTTAGAGTATCATTTATACTCTTAAGCGAAGCCAACTTTGGGCACTGATTAATTCTCTCTATGAGCAGAAAATCAGATAGAGGTCTTTGCTCTTGGTCAAAATTTAGACGATTTTCAGTAGAATCGCCTGCAGCCATGTTTAATTAGGAATTAAAGGTTACCGCATTTGGACGCATCGCTGTAAGATTTATCTTGTTCTCCAAACAAAGCTCAAGTAAATCGTTCGAAGCTGCACAATGGGGAGAATTTTTGTCTAAAATCAATGAATCGCCATTAGATGAAACGAACTGGACTGAACCATCTGCTCTTTGTTCAAGGAAAATATTATTGTTTTGATTTTGTTGAAAGAAATTTGCAGTTTCCGGATCATTTAAGAGATCAGCCTTAATACTATGTTCAAGTTTTTGAATTTGAAGGTTTGGGTCAGTGGTAGTAACCGTGGGCTTTTTACTAGCTTCTAGCTGACTTTCGAATGAAGCAGATTTTGTCGACTTATCTGCTGATAAGCTAGATGAAACTCGATTGATTATTTCTTTGCCTAATGAGAAAACTCCGCTTGCAGTGATTGGATCCATAGCTTGAGTTTAGCATATATTATGCCTAAAGCTTATTTTACAATGTTTTTAAGCATTTTCTTTGAATTAATTCCTCTGCTATTTGGACGGCATTGAGTGCGGCGCCTTTCCAAAGTTGATCTCCCACGACCCATAATGCTAGGCCATTTGAAAAACCCTGATCTAGTCTCAATCGCCCCACTCCACACACTTCCTTTTTAGAATAATTAATAGGCATTGGATACCTCAAGGCATTGGGCAAGTCCCAAAGTTCAGTACCTTCAAAACTTTCCAAAGCGGTTCTAGCGTCGGGTACATTTACAGGTGAGTCAAATTCTGCGTTTATTGATATTGAGTGAGCTCGAAAAACGGGAACGCGTACACAAGTACAAGAGACTTTAAGTGACTGAAGACCAAGTATTTTCTTGGCTTCATTTTTCATTTTAAGCTCTTCTTTTGTATACCCGTCCTCTCTGAAATTATCGATATGCGGTATTAGATTAAAGGCAATAGGATGTTGGAATACAGGATCAGGGTTCGGTTCGATTGATTCGGTTGAGTATTGACTTTTTACCTGGTCTTCAAGTTCAGTTACTCCTTCGCTTCCTGCTCCAGACACAGCTTGGTAGGTAGATGCAAAAAATCTTTTTAAGCCAAAACGCTTATGGAGGGGGTAAAGCGCCATAAGTGCGACCGCAGTTGAGCAATTGGGGTTTGCGATAATACCTTTATGTGTTTCAAGTGCATCGCCATTAATTTCTGGTATTACAAGAGGTACATCCTTGTTCATTCTGAAGGCTGAACTGTTATCGATTACAACACAATCATTTTTCCTGGCTGCTTCAGTGTAGGCCTCAGTGTTTTTAGAACCAGCACTGAAAATAGCTATATCAAGATTCTTAAATGATTCTTCATTGGTCTCTTTAACAATTTCAAGATTACCGCATGCATTCATTTCTCTGCCTGCTGATCTGGAAGATGCCAGAAGTCTTGCTTCAGCAACGGGAAACTCTCTTTTTTCCAATAAGTGAATAATTTCTTGGCCAACTGCTCCAGTCGCACCTACAATTCCGATTCTATATTTTTTCAATGGATTTTAATAATTTATATTCTGAGTATGAAGAGAAGATTAATTCTCTTGGTTTGAATGCGAGCGAACATTTGCTTCTAGCCAGTATAGATAGACAGCATATACATCACTTGCAAATGGGGAAACTAGTAAAAGGATATAAAATGTCTAGTTCTAAACGACCTCCATCTTGTATTGAAAACTCATTGGGGACTCCCTGGGGGTTACATAATATTTGCGAAAAAATAGGTGAGGGGTGTGAGATAGGTACTGTTTTTGAGGGGCGTGTTTCAATTGGATTGAAGGCCGAGGAGTGTACGGAAGAAATACAAAATCGAAATCTGATCACAAGTCGGATTTTAAGACTTGAGGGTTTAGAGCAGGGAGTAAATAGAGGTGGGGAGGTTGATACCTTTAGGCGTTATGTTTACATTCATGGGACCAATCATGAGCAACAGATTGGAATTCCCGCAAGTTCGGGATGCCTGCAGATGGAGAATCAATCTGTAATTGAGCTTTTTGATTTGGTTAATATCGGTACACATTTGTACATTCAATCTGGCTTTGATTCTAAATAAGTTGATGGACCTTTCTTAGTGGCAACTCAATGGATTCATCTTCATTTGTTTCTACGCAATTTGTATTGATCTTGAGCGTCTTAATCGTTTTGTGAAGTGCTTCCTGTTCGGATCCAGGTAGGTCTGAATCAAAAATTAAAAAACTATAATTAATCTGCCTTAATTGTATAAGGGCATCATCGATGTTTTTAGCTAATAAAGCATAAAAGTCTTCATCCTGTAGTCGCTTAACGATTTCTTCTGCTTGATTGGCACTTTTTAGATATACGAGTACCGGCAAGCTTTTAGTGCTTTGAATCAAAGAAAGAATCCTTTCAATTTTTATTGGCTTTGCCAGAAACGCTAAGCAACCAAGTTTGATTGCTTCATCTTTTAACTCAGGTAGTGAGTAGGCAGTAAAAAAAATAAATTTTGGAGTGTTACTTGTTTTAGCTTTTAGTTCACGGAATACCTCTATGCCATTCATTTCGGGCATTTGGACATCCATGAGGACATAGTTATAGGTATTGGTAAGGCACTTTGTTAGAGCAATCTTACCATTTTTTGCATGGTCGGTGATAAACCCCTCTTCGTTTAAAACATCAATCATTGTCGAACGAACTGCTGGGTGGTCGTCAACAATTAGAATTTTTATCTCATTCTTTTTCATTTAATTATTATTTAAAGGTTAGGTGTTAGGTAATTCTATTTCAATTGTTGTTCCTTCACCAAAGATACTCGCGGCGAAAATAGTACCACCATGCCTCGAAATTAAATCTTTGCACAAGGATAAACCTAAGCCGATACCTTCTTTTCTATCCGTATATAAAGGGTCGAAGACTTTTTTAATTATCTGAGGTTTTATGCCTTTTCCTTCGTCAGATATAGAGATTTTAATCATATCATTAGGAGTTTTTTCTAAATTCATTTCGATTATACCGCCCTTTGGCATGGCTTGTATTGAGTTATGAAAGATATTAAATAGAATTTGCCTGAATAACAGTTTGTCAACCATGATCATAAAATGACTTGGTGCAAATTTGATTTTTAGTTTTGATGTATTTGATACATCTGCATAGCTCATTGCCTCGATCGCTAATTCTTCTGCATCTGTATTAGTTTTCTTAAGGGTTCCACCTTTCGTAATTTCAAGTAGTCCCTTGATTACATCATCAGATCTTGAAATTTCTTTATCTATTAATTCCAGGTGTTCTAGCAATTTTTGATCTTTGTCTAACTTTAGCCTTAGGTAGTAGGTCGAGTTTCTTATCGCAGCCATTGGGTTTCTTAGTTCATGTGCAATACTGGCAGATACTTGACCCACATTGGCGAGTTTCTGGCTTTGGTTAAGTTGATCCCTAGTCCTTATAAGTTCTTGGGTGGCTGTTTCTTTTTCAAGCATCTCTTTAATAATTCTTTGGTTTGAAAGAGTGAGCTCTTTCGTCCTTCTTTCAACCCGTTGTTCCATATCTTCGTTGGCCAGGCGAAGTTGTGAATTTGAAAATTGGAGAGAGCTTAACATTTCATTGAAGGTATCAGTAAGACTTCCAAATTCATCAAAACTTATTTTGCTGGCCCTGATTGTGTAATCTTTTTCTAAGGAGATTTTTTTGGCAACTGTAGTGAGTTCCATGAGGGGTTTAGTTAGCGAACTTTGGTACCAAAATGTTATTAATATAATAATAATAAATATGATAAGGGCAGAAAGAATGCCCACTTGTAGGTATTCTGCCATTTTTTGGTTTAAATCATCCAACGAGCGTGTAACAGAGATCATACCCAGCCTTTGCTTGCCCTGATCAATAGATCGAAAAATAGTGATTTGGTTTCCGATCAAAATATCCTCTGGAATGATATTTTTTAATATCGAATCCTGATTTTTATTAGCTGGATAGCTTGAGAAAAGAAGGAGGTCATTTGGCGGTGTGTTGTTGACCTTCCAAATAACTACGCTCTCTAACATCGGGTCGGTTGATAATCCTTTAATTTGTTCATATGCAGATTGATTATCGTCAAATGCAAGAGCTGGATAGATTAAACGAGATAAGTTGGAGGTTTGATTTATCAGATTTAAGCGTATTAGCTTCCTAGTACTCGTGATATCTTGATGATAAAGAGCCCATCCGCCAAGAAGAGGAAGGACTATGGTAGCCAAAAAACTTGAAAGAAAGAATTTTGCTCGGAAACTAAGATGCTTTTCAGACCATCTCATTTAGTCAAATAGTTAACTAATAACCAGATGCTAAAGGGGAAGTTGCAGAAGGTAAAAAACGCCAAATTGAAAGTTATTTTAAATCTTTAATTATCTCAATTGCTTTTGCCAGTACCTCCTCGGGCGAATGACTAAGGTTCCCCTTTAGCTCACGATTAAGATGGTTTCTGAAATCGTCTTCAGCCATCATTGGGGAGGTTGGCGATGAGTTTGCCTGAGGAACCTGCTCCGAGGAGGTCCTGCTCGACTCAATTATTTTTTCGACAACAAAATCATTAGTATTGGTTTGATCAATTAGGGAAAGGGACTTTTGAATTGAAATAATTAAATGATCAACAGAAGATCCGTCCCAAATTATAACTTGAAGGTGTTCATGCGATCTTTGTCTGAGCAACTTTGCAAAGTTTTCTCTACTCGCAGAAGCAAATTGACCAATTAGTACAACAATGTCTGAAGTTCGATCAGCACCACTTTTGAGCATGCTCGCGAAATTGGTGAAGTTTCTGAATTGTAAATCTTCTAAACCGATGCTTTTTTCGCAAGCATCCATAATTAATGAAGTATTTGCGACAAAGGCTATATTTCTTGGGAAGAAAAGTTTGCGACTATGCAAACCTTCTTCAATCTCATTCCAATTAAATTTGCCAACAAAAGATCTATTCGTGGCAATCTTAGTTTCTTGATTGCTTTTGTTCATGGTAGGGTATGTGAAAAAAATAGAATTATTTAAATTAAGTCAATCATGTTGTTATATTGACTAATTTCTCGAGGGTGTTTAATCGCTAAAAAATTATCCCATTTGAAGAATCAGTTTTAAATGTAAGGCTTGATTCTTTTTTGAGTCAGGGTAAATAAATCCGGATCGATTGAATCAGGGTTTTCTTCTGCTAATTCCAATGAACTATGCGTACCAGTTGAAACTAGAGAGCAGCGCATTCCAACATTCCTAGCCGTGTTTAAATCGTAGGGCGAATCCCCGATGTAGATCGTTTCCTCTACGCTACTCCCAATTTTACTAAGTGCTAGCGTAGTTAGTTCGATCTCAGGTTTTTTCCATTTTGTGTCGTTTGCCCCCATGGCAAATTTTAGTGGGGGCATTAAGCCTAAGTATTCGCAGGCTGCTCGTGCATGTGGACCATGTTTATTAGTGAGTACTGCAGTCTTAATATTGTTATTTTCACAGAAATGTAGGGTTTCTGCAGCACCAGGTAATGCAAATAATCCATTTAGCATTTCTTTTTCAAAGACAGGCCTAAGTAATCGCACAGCTTCTTCTGCGTTTTCTTTTCCAATCAATTTTGCCATTGTTCCCTCTGATGCTCCGCCAACAGATTTTTTAACGGTTTCAAAGCTGGGCTTCGGAAAACCCATCTGGGATATAACTTGGCTGAAAGCTTTATATATTGCTTGAAATTGATCAATTAATGTACCGTCCAGATCAAATAAGATTGCTCGTATTGACATTGTTTATTCTGATGTTTGTCGTTGTTATGATATTTTAAAGATGCATATAAAAGTCAATACTACCGATGAGGGCAGGCAAGTAGAATCGCCCGATTCCTATATTCACTTCTTGAAAGAAGAAAGTTTGGGGGTTTGTACATTACGTGGAGATTGGTCTATCGCAAATAAGTCTGGTGGAGATGTTCGAGCTGAATGGCGGACTCTATTGAAGGATCAAGCTCACATTCAGGTTTTTAGTTTTCGCCTAGATGCGGGTATTTCTTGGGACTCAACTTTAGTCTCTTTTCTTCATAAATGCAGAAAGGACCTTGAGGCATTTGAAAAAAAGATGGAAATTGAGAACTTGCCTGTCGGGTTAACTCGCCTGCTTGAATTGAGCAAGCCAAGTTTTGAGGAAAAAAAACAAAACGAGTTCTCATTATCAATTGAGCTTATTGATGAGACCATTAATTATTTCAGAAATGCAACATTTTCAGTCTTTGATTTTTTGGGAGAATGGATAGTTTCAATTTTTAAATTAATTACAGGACGGTCAAAAGCACGCTTCCTGGATTTTAGCATTGCTTGCCGTAATTGTGGAGTGTCAGCTTTACCCATTATTACGTTAATAAGCTTTCTTACCGGATTAACTCTTGCTTTTGTCGGCAGTGTTCAACTGGAGAAGTTTAATGCAAAAATATATATAGCTGATTTAGTGTGTCTTGCCATGGTCCGGGAAATGGGTGCTCTTATGGTTGGAATTATAATGGCAGGCCGAACTGGTGCTGCGTTTGCTGCAGAAATCGGAAGTATGAAGCTTAATGAAGAAATTGATTCTCTGCGAACTTTCGGAATTTCACCGATGGAGTTCTTGATTTTACCTCGTACATTATCTTTAATTTTTATGATTCCTTTACTCACAATTTATGCGGATGTAGTTGGAATATTGGGTGGTTTGACTGTGGGGACATTAGTTATGGATTTTTCAATAATTCATTATTTTGAACAAACTCAAGTCGCATTGCACAGCATGTGGGAGGTTTACTCTGGTCTATTGAAAAGTCTTGTCTTTGGTTTGCTGGTAGGATTGGTCGGTTGCTACAAGGGGATGCATAGCGGAGGTGACTCCGCATCATTAGGTCGAGCGGTAACCGCTTCGGTTGTTGTAGGGGTTACCTTAATTGTAATTACTGATGCAATGTTCGAAATTGTTTTTAGCTATTTGGGTTTGAGATGATACAGGATAAACCAAAGCATTCTCCTATTTTAGAAGTTGAAAATCTGAACCTTGCATATGGGGAATATCAGGTCTTAGAAAAAGTTTCCTTTAGTGCCGATCGAGGGAAATGTATTGTTGTGATGGGTGGAAGCGGATGTGGTAAGAGCACATTACTCAAAGCCATGGTCGGACTTCTAATGCCTAAGTCTGGTCGCATACTAGTCGACTCATTGGATCTTTGGAAGGGCACTGAAGGCGAGAAATCTTTAATTTTGAAAAAATACGGAGTTTTATTTCAGGGTGGTGCATTATGGAGTGGGATGAACTTGGTGGATAATGTTTCCTTGCCCATTCAAACTCATACTGATTTGAGTGAGGCTGAAATTGATGACTTAGCGAGGTATAAATTAAATCTTGTCGGACTTTCTGGTTATGGTGACTTTTTCCCATCTCAATTGAGTGGTGGTATGAAAAAAAGAGCAGGTTTAGCCCGTGCTATGGCTCTGGATCCAGATATATTATTTCTCGATGAACCTTCCGCCGGACTAGATCCAGTGAACTCCCATCGTTTGGACAACTTAATCAATGAATTAAAGGAAAGTCTCGGGGTTACATTCGTGGTGGTGACCCATGAACTTGCGAGCATTTTTGAAATTGCTGATGATTCTATTTTTCTGGATGCTGAGACAAAGTCCTTGCTCGTGCAGGGCAAACCCAGTCAACTTGTTTCAAATTGTGAACATGAACGAGTTCGAGAATTTCTTCGAAGAAGCACATCAATCAAATGAAATCTAAGATTGCGAAACAACGCAGAAGCTTCATATTTTAAATTCGTGAAAACAAAAGGAAATAATGCATTGGTAGGAATTTTTTGCTTTGGTGCATTAGTCCTGATTCTAGGCTTTGTTATTTTCACTGGAGGCTTTTCTTCTTTTCGTGGTGAGAATGAAAGGTTTGTGCTTGTTTTTCATGAAAATGTTTATGGTCTGCACGAGGGCGGCAAGGTCACTCTTAACGGAGTAAGGATAGGTCGCGTTGAGCGATTTTTCCTCGGGGACGCAACTGAGGCGGGTCCAGTTCCAGTTCTTGTCGAAATTAACCGGAAATTAGTAAAGCGTCATATGGTTGAGGAGGATAATCAACTTTTTGATGCCAATGGTTTTTTAAAGGAAGAGGTGATTTACCGTTTGCAAGCCAAGCTTATTCAAGAGAGCTTTGTTACCGGCATTTTATACATCAATCTGACGACAGGGCATGAAAGATATGAAAAGACTGAACTCTATGGATTTAGAGAATTGCCCACGAGTGCGTCGATTTTTGCTGAACTAAGTGAAAGTATCAATCTTGAAAAACTGAGTAAGCAAATAAGCGAACTGATGGTCACTGCGACCCAGGCTCTTAACGAGCTGGAACTCGGTAATTTAAGTAAAGAGTTGTCGACTACTAATGGTCAATTGCAAGTTTTTTTAAAGCAAATATCAGATTCTTATGTTCCCTTGGGACCAAAGCTGGTTGGAGCTACAGAAGAAGCTAAGTTAGCATTGGGCAAGGTAAGTTTATTAGCAGATGGCTTGCACCAAATGCTTGACCCTTCTTCCGAGTTTAGATTCGGGTTTTCCAGCACGATGAGAGATATTTCTGCAATGTCTAAATCATTAAAATCTCTTGCTGATTTATTGGAGAGAAACCCGCAAGCATTTCTACGGGGTAAGGGCGAAATTTCAGAATGACACACTATATATTTTCATCTTTTCTAATTTTATTAACATTATTAATAATGAGCTCGTGCATTGTGCCCGAGTCTACCCATGTGGAACCAACCTTCCATTTGTTATCTGCTATTGATTTCGACCAGAATGATTCTGACTCAGAGGAACCTAATCATTTCTCGCAAGATGGGGACTTACCTGGTTGCACATTTTACCTTAAGCAAATTGAAGTGCCTTCTTATTTGCAGGAGAACAGGATTATAAGCAGGCTCCAAAAGGGTAAGATCGAATTTCGTGAGAATGACCGTTGGGGAGAATCTATCGTTGATGGAGTAGGGCGTGTAATGGGTTTGAATCTTTCACGATATCTTAAAAGTCCATTTTACTCAGTCTATCCTCATCGAAAAAAGATTGGAACTAGGTATGATATTAATCTTACTCTTTACCGTTTTGAAAAGGTGGCAAGGAGCGAGGTTTTATTACAGGCAGGATGGGAAATCTTTAGCAGGGATTACAAGAATGGATCTTATCCCATTTTGAATGGAAAAGAAAATGTCAGAACTTCTATTGAACCGAATTCCGTAAATGAAGAGATCATAGGATTAAGTAAATTACTAGCTATTTTGGCTCAAAAAGTTTCTGGTGCTATTTACACTATCGAGCCTGTCTTAGATTAATCTTTAAATTTTGACGGTCAATTATGGACCTAGTTTTTATTTTTATAGTATTTATTCTTGCTGTTTTTTTTATCCATTGGAGTAGGAGTAAAATTCATGGGACTGAATCCGAGGCACTTGCTGCTGAAATTGACGAAGATTTTAAACTAGATTTCGAGCGAGACTCTAATGGTAATTTAACACAAAGAGGTATGGAGGATTTAGTCCTATGGTGCGAGGAAGATATGCGGGACCGCAAATTAAATCAGGCAAGTGAGATAGAAAACTTTGAAGAACTGAATTAATTACGATCTACTTACATGAAAAGTTCCCTAGATTTCATCTCATTAATTAAGTGATTTTCACCCGCGTAGATAATTTGCTAAGGTAGATTAACCCTGTTTCAGAAATTCACTTTAATTGATGTTTTTGTCTCGAATTAAGCAGGCTGGGAACTTATTTTAAAACCATGAAGTTTGTTTTACACTTTCGCCTGCCTGTGATCTTTGTATTGGGCACAATTATCCTTAATGCTCAAAATTGGAATAACTGGAGGGGACCCAATTATAATGGTTCCTCAAATACATCTGATTCCTTGCCAGGGAAATTTGATTTAGAGACTGGTGTCAAGTGGAAGTTTAATCTTCCAGGTCCATCTGCCTGCACACCTATTATATCAGACCAGTTCGTTTTTGTTTCATCCATCAAAATTTCTGATGAGTCATCTGGTAAAGGTGAATTACTTGCTCTGTGCTTTAATCGTCAAACAGGAGAACTTCTTTGGCAAAAAAATGCCGGGAGCGGTTATCGCCCTGGGAATAATGATGGTTTTGATTACCAATTAGATTCTCGTTCCAATTATGCTAGTCCGTCTCAAGTTACTGATGGCGAACGGGTAGTCTTCTTCTTTGGTAATGGGGATTTGGTTTCATATCGTTATGATGGAAGTGAAGAATGGCGTAGAAATATCCAACAGGATTATGGAGATTTTTGCTTTCAGTGGACTTTCTCATCAACTCCGACTCTACATGAGGGAAAGCTTTACCTCCCAGTACTTCAAAGAAATGAACCTGCACACGGTAGAGGTAAGGATGGTGCAAAATCTTTTATCCTTTGCATGGATCCGAAAAATGGAAAAACAATTTGGAAGCACCACAGACCTTCTAATGCAGAGAAGGAATCATTGGAGTCATTTGGAACAATTATTCCAAATGGTGATCAGTTAATTGTTGCTGGTGGAGATGTTCTCACTGGACATAATGCACAAAGCGGAAAAGAGATTTGGCGGTGGGGGACTTGGAACCCGAATCACAAGCAACAGTGGTGGCGCCTAGTACCCTCTCCTGTTATTGGTGATGGAATTGCTTTAGTTTGTGCACCTAAAAAAGCACCTGTTTTTGCAATTAAAACTGATTTCACTGGCACGAAGCAAGGCACGGATGGATTAGTTTGGGAGACGAGCAAAGAACCAATACTTACTTCTGATGTTCCGACGCCCTTGTTTTATCAAAAAAAGTTTTTCATTTTGAGTGATCTTAAAAAAACATTATCCCGGGTTGATCCAAAGAATGGTAATATTGAATGGAGCCTCGAACTTCCTGGTAAATATAAATGGCGTTCTTCTCCAACTGGAGGCGATGGCAAAATTTACATGATGAATCATAATGGTGAGGTTCTTGTTGTTTCAGCAAACAATGGTAAGATCATCCACCTTGCCAAGTTGGGTGGAACATATGATGACAACACTCGTTCATCAGTGGCTATTGCGGGTAACGAATTGTTCATAAGGACGAATAAAGTTTTGTATTGCATCCATTAAAGAATTTATTCACATTAATAACTTTATTTCCCATCCACCACACCCGCGCCGGGCGGTTCCCGCCAATCTACCGCCCGGCGCTTTTTTTATTTTAATTTAGTTCTTCACTTTTTTAATTAGTTTATCAATCATGTGCTACCTCATTTAGTTTCCATGATTAGGTTTATTTTTCTTTTAGTATTTTCTTGTTTTCTTCTCGCGCCATTATTCAACCTATTTGGTCAACAGGCTGATCCATTCTTATCAGATCGTATTGCTAACCTTAAGGCACGGGCTCAGAACCACGAAGATCAGGTAGCTAACCTTCTCGCAAAGCCATCTATTCCCAAGACAAATTTCGAACTTCCTATTTCAAAAGCTGTTGAAGTAGAGAATTCATCTCCTTCCCAGATCCCTTTTATTCCAGTGCCTGAATATGTCGAAGGCGACTCTGATTTAGTTCGTGAAATTCCTTCCTCTCGACCTGCTGATAATCAATCAGTTGAAGTTGACAAAGGAATTAATACTGTAAAATCTTCCGAAGACGCAGATCTAGAAAAAGCTTATGACGAACTGTACGCTTCAAAATCTTACCGTCGACTGGAAGGTTATTATTTTGGACCAATACTTGGGTTAGTCTTACCCCAAGATGGGGCTATTCGGACTCGCACGAATAATTCATTCACAAGATCCCCCTACACTCCGGATACCGGATTTATGATGGGAGCACAAATTGGAAAAGATTTTGGTGGGGTTCGAACAGAATTTGAATATTCTTATCTAAGTTTCGATGCCTCGAATAGTTTGTCTGCAAGTTTACATAATTTCTTGGGACGTATTATTCTAGAAAAAGAAATTGGCGAGCGCTTTGATTTTCGTACAGGACTTGGTATGGGCATCGGGATTGTGGGCATGGATGCCATTCAAGATATCAGTGGCACGGGTTTTACATATGATTTTCTTTTGGGTGCTGGCTATCGTTTGGCCGAAAACTTTAGTGTTCAATTAGATTACCGTTATTATCTTACTGCAGCACATGATCACTATGATCACATAAAAAGTCATATTTGGCTTATTTCTGTCGGTTTCGATATTTAATTCAATTAATATAGTAGTTTCCCCATGGAACGGGGTAGAGGGGAATCTGCAAAGAAATGAGTTTTTTGATTCTCAATTTTGATAGTAAATTCTATTTCTCCAGCGTGTAGGCAAAGTCGGTCAACTTTGCTTGCTCGAGCTATTTTTCGATTGAAATTAAAATCCCCATAATTTTTATCACCAATAATTGGCATGCCACGTAGTGCACATTGGACACGTAACTGATGTGTTCTTCCGGTCTTAGGTTCGAGTCTAAGCATCGCTATTCCGTTTAACCCGCTACGTTGTCGTTCAATCGAAGCATTCGTAATTGCGGTCGAGCCATTTCCTTTCCAAACTCTAACTTTCCCATCCTCTCTCTTTTCCCTTAAGTTGTCTTTCCATAATCCTTGCCTAATGGACCCTCTTGGGCGAATCAGTGCAAAGTATGTTTTTTTTACTTCTTTCTTTGCAAATAATTCTTTTATTTGAAACGCAATATCTTCCGATGTTGCACCAATTATGATCCCCGATGTTGGTGAGTCCAGCCGATGAACTAAATATAAACTTTGAGAAATTCCTTCCTTATCAATCCATCTATAGCACTCATCTTGATGGTTATAGTCAGCATTAAGAAGTGTTCGGGGGCGACTCCCTTTGTTACTTTCTTTATTTGGATGGGAGAGTATTCCACAGCCTTTTTCAAATGCCCAAATGCCCGGGTTTTCAAATCGAAGTACATTGCACTTGTGGTCTAGTGGAATGAGTGGATATCCTTGTTTTGTCATTTATATAAAAAACTTATGGTTACCGTATCAGAGTTCCCAAAGTCATTGATCATTTCCTGATTCCATTGACCAAAGGGAACTCTAGATGCTATTGCTTGACGACAGAGCTCTGCTGGTAAGGATTGTCCTTCTGAATCAATCCGAGTTAAATTAGTAATTTGACCGTTTGATAATAGCTTAAATCGTATAGTAATTTTCTCGGGCAATAGATCTCGTTGTAGATATTGAATTGACCCTCTTGCAAGTTGGTTCCATTGCTCCTCTACAGATTGGAGCATTTCTTGGACATAAACTCCGTAAGAATGCATTCGGCATTCAATAGCTATTGTTCCAACCCGGGGTGCACTCATTACGCTTTTCATTAATGGTCCGTGGGTTAATTCAGGCGATAGCTTTGGCCTGCTTTTGGGGCGAACTTTTTCTTTATGCTTAAGACCTTCAGACCCACGAAGTGAGCTGATTATTGTGGATGATTGATTGTTGATTCCATCATAGGAGTTTTTCTGACTAAAAGAACCTTCTGTAGCAGATTTGTTTTTAATATTTATTTTTGATGACATCAACTCCTTCACTTCCCCAGAAGGCTTTTGAGCAGATTTCTTTTTTATAGCCTGAACAGGCAATGTAATTACCTCTTGATTAACATTCCTTCCTCCTTGGATGATTTTTTGACTTTGTTCCTTTCCTGGGATCATTGGGGCAGACTGTAAAGCGGTCGGTGAGGAAATTACTGGCTGTGCTGCCTGTTGATCTCTAAATGAAAATCGTTTTACTTTATCGGGTGGGTTTTCAGGTATGTTTGGATTTGCTTCGACAAATTTCTCGGCAAATTGCTTTTCAAGTTTTGGTGGATCCACCCATGTGACTTTGGTTTCTTTAGAAAGATATTTCAATGTCTGGCTGGATGTTGATTGAACTGGGATAGAACTATTTTGTAAAATCAAAAAAGCTATAACAACAGAGATTGAGCCAAGTAAAAACGAAGAGAATCCACCTGATCGAGGTAGTGGATAGAGGGAGGCTTTGGAGTTTGTTTTCAATTTGCTATGCACAACTCTATTAGATCGCATAATTTAATAGATATTATTTGTACAGTATGAATGCGGTGTATTAGTGAGCGTTTTCTAACTAACTTTGAATTATTTATATTGTAAAGACCTAATGGGAACTTTCATGAATCCAGGGTAATTATTTAAATCACTTTCTTCGTCCCAATTGATGGATAAGTCAGGAAACGGGTATTAATACTCGAAATTGATTCAGAGGGATGATTTCCATAATGTATAAGTCAACCCCATAAAAAATCTGCTAAATCAGAGCAAACGAAATAATATATAGTTATCTTTAGGTTGTAACTGTAGGTAAATCAGTTTTCATTTTGAAGATACAAAGATGATCGAAAATAACTTAATTTATTCTTACAATTAAAAAAGTAATTTAGCACATAACTGATATGCTCCAATTATAAAAAAACCGATAAAAGAAACCCATAGGCAGAAATCCCAAACCCTTGATGGCGTCAACCTTTGATCACACTTCCTGTATCTGAAATACAATACTGCAAATCCAATTAGAGGGAGCATTATAGCTTGCATGGTTCCGGAGATAAGCACCAAAATAACTGGTTTCGGAAAGAATGCATAGCAAGAAACGCAAATTAGGGGTAAGAATACTCCAAATAACTTTAGGTAAAATGCATATTGAGCTTCGTTAAAATTCGCTAAACCGGAAACTTTAATTACATCTATGCAAAGTCTACATTGCGCGGCAATTGCGATAAAGAATGTTGAAAAAAGGACAGCAATTGCACCTGCAAGAAAGATTATTCTAGCGGATGAACCAAAAACCGGTTCGTACATTGTGGATAAGGTTTGTATCATTTCAGACCCCTCGGGCACCAAGCCAGTTCGCCCCAAGATTGCTGCACCTAATAAGTAAAAGGCAATTGTACAAAATGTGTAAATTACCATGGCTCCCCAAGCGTCCCAATACATAACTTTCATCCAACCTTTCGCTCTGTTTAGCCAGGCATCAGTGTTTTCATGTGGTCCAACATACTTGCCATATCCCTTTTCAATGCACCAGTAAGGATAGGCCAATAATTCTGCTGCACCCACTCCAATAATTCCAAAAGTTGAAATCGCGGTGATAAGAGGGTTACTACCATCTTTAATTTCTGGAAAACTAAAACTAAGCCCTCGAAGTAACTCTTCCGGTTTTACAGCCCATGCTTCGTAGCTTTGCAGTGCAAATAAATTTGCAACAGTAACGAGAGTGAAGCTGGCGACGAGTATTATGGAGAACTTTTCAATAAGAGAAAACTTTCCAATTACCAATAGGCAAATTGTAAGTAGAGTTATAAGCAATGCCCAATACACATGATCCTGTGCATTAGGCGGTATACCTAGCTTTATAATTTCCTGTTCTAACAGATGAATCTTTTCTGAACTACCTTCTTCCAGTGCAATTTCCAGTGCAATTTTCTTGGCAATATAATGGTTTCGTTCTGCGCCTTCCTCTGTTATCGGTAAACTGATGGCAAGTGCTTGCCCAACCCCACCAACGATCCCGCCTTGTTGGGCCAGGACTGCAAGAAACATAACAGACCAAAAAAGTAAAAACCAATTGGCATCAAAGATTCTTTTACCAAATGGAATCCGAAACCGAGGGCCAGGGATCTCGTTTACGGCAGCAAGCGAAGTTTTTCCATTGGTTATTGCGTGCCTGCCGAGTTCAATCTGTGCAAATACCTTTACCACGCAACCAATAATAATTAGCCAAAGGAAGTCAAAGTGTGCCTCAGCTCCTGTTCTAGTTGTGGCAATCAACTCTCCTGAACCCACTATGGAGCCTGCGAGGATCATTCCTGGTCCAATGTTTAGCAATATACCTTTAAGTGTAGTGGGTGGATTTCGTATTTGTTCCTTGCTCATAGATTGGGTGGAATTACGGCAGCAGGTTAAAAGAGAAGCCTTGATCTTTAACAATAGAATACAAAAGAATGACTATTCTCTAGGAGAAAAATTTTCTATAAGATGAAATCGTGGTTTTTGCAGCCGTCAATGGATCTGGCCAAGCAAAAGCCTCTGCTGAAATATATCCATCGTATCCAATTTCTTTAAGAGTTTCTGCGATGGGGAGCATATCAGTGTGCCCGTAACCGATTGGTCTTCGATTACTATCTGCAAAATGTACATGACCGAGATGCCTAGCTCCTGTTTTGATTACTTCAGCTATATTAGCCTCCTCTATATTCATATGGAAAAGATCCGCTAGTAGAGAAACTCCATTTGTTGAAAGTTGATCGATGAAGTCACATGCACCAAGATATGAATTAAAAAGATTGGTTTCGTATCGATTAAGAGGTTCGTAAATTAAACTCACTCCTTTATTACATGCATATTGGCCAAGGTGTTCAAGTGCTTCGCCTAGCCAACTTAAAGCGACTTCACTAGATATTCCGTCACCATGGTTGCCCTGCATTGAACCAATGATCGCAGGGGCACTATGCATTGCACCAAAATCAATCATTTTTTGGATGAAAGAAATAGCTTCCTGGCGAATTTCTTTACTCGGGTCTGTCAGTGTCAGTCCATGAAGAACTTTGCCCGCACGATTCCGCAGGAATACAAAATCCAGGATCGCTTCCGCACAAGCTTCGACGAGTTGTTCGCTGCGACCGAAGAGCGACGTGGCGACCGCTACGAAGCCGAGTCGGCTCAGGCGACCCGCGAAAAACA
>Ga0209631_10002930_pt1 | contig 20033 bp, 18 predicted proteins | sample COG_08_FD_184752 | JGI IMG/M metagenome (GOLD analysis project Ga0209631, IMG submission 184752) | Pelagic Microbial community sample from North Sea - COGITO 998_met_08 (SPAdes) (version 2) | ecosystem: Environmental > Aquatic > Marine > Neritic zone/Coastal water | place: Helgoland, sampling...
CAATTTCGTTGTTTCCATTTGCTGTGGGTAGAATCACATGTAAGTTTAATAACCTCTCGGTTTGCACGCGTTTTTGCGCTTCTTTATTTTAAGCGGCGGAACTCTCAATCAACTGTTCGCTGAAAATTTTTCTATATTCGCTCTTCATCTTGACGCCGTTGATGACCGCCACTCTGGCTTTATCTTTAAACACTTGCACGCACGGAGTGCCCATAATACCAGCGGATTCGGCAATCTCGGGATCTTTTGCGATGTCAATTTCGACGTAATGGATGGATTTCTCGTACTCGTCGAGCACTGTACTGAGCATCGGTTTCAGTCGTTTACACGGGCCGCACGTCGGGCTCGTGTACATCACGACTAAAGGACGAGGCGATTCGTGGTACAATTTTCGCAACGCGTATTGGCCTTGATGTTTTTGTCTATCTATATCAAAGTTATCCGCATCAATCGCAGGTTCGTGCGTCTTCTTTTTCGGCGCTTCCGCTTCTTTCTTCTTCGCGGCTTCGATTTCTTCTTTCGCGTCCTTGGTATCCGTCATCTTAACTTCTTTCAACAGCTTGTTCATTTGCAGATATCTTTCCGTAGAGATGGCCGCTTGGCATCCGCTCCCAGCCGCTGTTATGGCTTGTCGCCATTCTTTATCGTGCACGTCACCGGCTGAGAAAACGCCTTCTACGGAGGTGGATGTCTTGTCGTGATCGCTGACGATGATGAAACCGTCCTCGTCGGTGCCTAGTTGCGAGTCGAGAAACTTTGTATTCGGCGTGTGTCCAATACCGTAGAACATGCCGGCAACTTTCAGAGGCTCCGGAATAGATTCATTTGTTTTCGTGTTTACGAGTTTGAGACTTTCTAAGAAGCCTTGCGCATTACCTGCCGCATCTTCGACGGACGTGTTGTAGTGCACTATCACGTCTGAAGAATCCAACACCCGGTCTCTCATCGCCTTGGAAGCTCTCATCTCTTCGCCTCTGACGAGCAAGTGAACCTTAGAGGCGTATTTCGTCAAATAAATCGCCTCTTCGCACGCGGAATCGCCACCGCCCACGACTGCGAGTTCTTTTTGCGCGAAAGCGGGCGAAGCGCCGTCGCAAATCGCACACGCGGAGATGCCTTTACTCCAAAATTTCTCCTCGCTCGGGATGCGTAAACGCTTCGCCGTCGCCCCGGTGGCTAAAATGATCGCGTTCGCTCTCATCGTGCGATCTTCGGATTTGATTTCAAACGGTCGCTTCGAAAAATCAACGCTGACGACGTCTTCTTCGTATAATTCCGCGCCCCATCGCAAGGCTTGTTGACGCATTCGCTCCATCAACTCCGGTCCGGTCACGCCTTCAGGGAAGCCTGGATAGTTTTCAACCTCGGTCGTGCTCATTAACTGACCTCCAGCGACGCCGCCGCTCTGAAATCCTTCAAAACATACCGGCGCCAAGTTTGCTCTGCCTGTATATATTGCCGCCGTGTACCCAGCCGGCCCCGATCCAATGATTACAACATTTTTTACGTCGTCGTTGTCACCAACATCATTATCTGGAGAAGTCGACGACGATGCACGAATTTTATCGTTCCGTAACTTTCTGTGTCGATGTTGTTGTTGTCGCGGTTGCGAGTGGTGGAAAAGCTGATGATGATGATTGTGACTTTTACTGTTGTTGCTTCTTCTCCTACTTCTTCCTCCTCTCGCGATGGTGGAGAAGGAGGAGGAAGAGAGATGGGTGCAAATCGTTCGACAAAAACTACTTGTGCTACTACTTGTGCTCGTACTACCAAAACTGGTTGTGCTCCTCATCGTGTCTCTTTTTTTTGAGGTTTTTTGCCCGTCGCGTGGAAGGATTTGTCTGATTCTTCGAAAGTCTCACCCAAAAAATAATTAATTCATTTGGGGCCTTTTTTGGCCACAAGCAAGCGGAGGAAGAAGAGGAGATTATATATAATAAGCAGAAGTGGATAATCATTGGATCGGCACACAAAACGATGATGATGATGACGATGAGTTTTAACACGACGACCACCGCATCCAACGCGTCTTGTTCACTCGCGTCTTCTCAGAAGACGAGCGTGAGAGGTGGACGAGCGAACAATAAATTGAGAGCGCAAAAACATGCGATTGCAAGACAGAACGGAAGACGCGCGTCTTCTCTCGTCGTCTGCGATGGCACCGGGAAGTTCGTCGTCGGAGGGAACTGGAAATGCAATGGAACGATAGACTCTATCGATAAATTATGCGCGAGCTTGAACAGTGGGAAGATCACGGCCGACGTAGAAGTCATCTGCGCGCCGCCGATGGTATACATAGACAGAGTGCAATCGAAATTGAAGGCACCGTATCAAATTGCAGCGCAAAACTGCTGGGTTAGCAAAGGTGGTGCTTTCACTGGAGAAGTCTCCGCGGAGATGTTGAAAGACGCGAACATTCCGTGGGTCATTTTGGGACACTCGGAGAGAAGATCTTTGTGCGGCGAAACGAATGAATTTGTTGGCTTGAAAACTAAATACGCGTTAGATACTGGAGTGAAGGTGGTGGCGTGCATAGGCGAATCGTTAGCGCAAAGAGAGGCGGGAGACACCTTGAACGTGTGCTTCGCGCAACTCAAAGCTATCGTCGATTGCGTGACTGAAAAGGACTGGGAGAACATCATTATTGCTTACGAACCAGTTTGGGCTATTGGAACGGGTAAAGTCGCAACTCCGGACCAAGCGCAAGAAGTGCACGCTGGCGTCCGGAAGTGGATGAATGAAAACGTCTCCGCGGATGTGGCCTCCAAGGTGAGAATCCAATACGGCGGAAGCGTGAACGCTGGCAACTGCGATGAATTGGCGACGAAGCCTGATATCGATGGATTTCTTGTCGGTGGCGCCTCTTTGGACGGTGAAGCGTTCGTTAAGATTTGCAACTCTGCCGCGCATTCTAAATAAATAAATGAATTTGGATGGCTGCGAAAAAAAGAAATACAACGAAAAGAACACACGCACACACACACGCACACACACAAACGCCGCGAGAACATAAATGATAATAATAAACACAAACCAAAAAGAGAACAACATGAAGAACAAGAGATGAAGAGATTGTAATTTTTAACCGAAGATAATACTTATTATCTGAAAAAATCACAAAAACAAATCACGCAGCTAAAAGGCAAACTATATTCGTGGGCGCAGCACTCGCGAGCACGCAAGAAATTCTCACAGTCTCAAACATTTTTTCAGATCGTCCATATTCTCCTTCGATCCAAGGTGAATGGCGCCTCGCTCGTGAATCGACTCAACTGCGCTGTCTAATGTATTCGACCCAGTGTCGGAAATAGATAATCCTCCCGCTACTTCAATCATGAGTGCCATCGGAAAACATTCGTATAACATTCTCAGTTTACCGAGCGGATAGTGAAACGTACCTCCGGCGAGTAAAGTTCGATGCACGTCGGCTACCATAGATCCGACGTAGCGAGCCGTCATAGACGACGATTCTTTACAATCGCGAATGTATCTTTTCATCCCTTCCGAAAATTTGTGTTCGTATCCTTCGTTTATGCTATATATCTTCCCCCGCTGAGGAATCGATATATCAGCGCGCGTTTTCACGTACGTATTGGAGGAAGGGTCGAGCGTCCATCCAACAACTCTCGTATTCTTTCTCGTTGCAATCACTAAGTCTGTGCTACTACCGTACACGCAATACCCCGCGCACATGACGTTGCGTCCAGTTTGCGGCTTTAAAACTTCTTCGATTGGATTTCTAGTGTCCCCCTCGCCGGTTGTCTTATATTCAAACACGCTAAAAATGGACCCGACGGAAACGCCGTAAGCTACATTCGAAGACCCATCTAACGGATCGAATGCGACGATATATTTCTTTTCTTCTCCTAATTCTTGTCCTCCGTCGTGTATTTGATCCGATGAAGACGAAGGCGCGAGTCCTTCTTGTTCTCCTCTTTTACCTCTTTCTCCTCCTCCTTCTCTCAAGTCGATGTATTCTTCCACTTCCTCGGAAATCAAACCAACGCACGAATTCGATTCTTTACACGCTTTTACAAACACATCGTGAGAATATATGTCTAATTTCATCTGTTCTTCGCCTTGAACGTTCGTGCTCTCCGCGCGTCCGCTCAAATTTCCGCTCCCATCTTTCGAGTCATCGATCGCTTGCACTCGAATAGCGTCTGAAATTTCCGTGCACGCGGAGGCGATTTTTGCCATCAATCGAATCAACGCAGGGTCGGAAAACTCCTCCTCCAAACGCTCTATCATCATTTTTTTATTCACCCGTATCAATGAGAACGCGAAATGGTTTAAGAAGATCAAAAGGTGGTGCGTCACCCGAAGACGTTTCTTTTTTATGATGCGGTGCGCGTGCGTGTATTAAAGAGTACTCCTTTGAGAAGAGTTTTAATTTTATGCAGAGGAAGAGAGAACTGAAATTTTATGCCACAAACACGCACCAATTTCCGCTGATTTTGGATGCGTGGCTGCAGCGAAGAGGAGGGGAGACCACGTGGACAAATTTGCAGACGAAAATTTTTCTTTTTTGGTCGCGAACAAACAAAACGATCCATTTTTCGAAGAAGTTTCTCTTGAAAAGAACTGAAGGAAAGAACGGCTTTTGCGACACAGTCTTCGCGGTTTTGATACAAAAAAAAGCGCTCGAAGAAGAAGACAAAGAAGAAGAAGTGAGATCGATCGATCGAGGATAGCAGCGATGAGTTCTTCTGTTTGTGCTGCGAAACAAGCACCGATCGTGGTCGGGTCGTTTGGAACAAAACGGAGATCGCCGAACAACAACACCGCCGCGCGATCATCATCTCAAAGACCGAAGCTTGTCAAGCTCGTTTCCAGAAGAGCAGAATCGTCGTCGTCGTCGTCATCCCGAAGAAAAACGCAATCTTCGTCGTCGTTTACGTCGTCGTTAACGCGACAATGTTTTACGACGAGAACAAAAAGCAGCGTCTCCTCCTCCTCCAAGAGAAGAGGGTTCATCGCGTCCACTCGCAAAGCACCGAAACACTTCAAGAACAAAAACGGGGAGGTGTTTTGCGGCAGCGCTTCGGGAGGAATCGGCGGAGAATTATCGGACTCGACGACGAACAATAAGAACAATAACAAGACGTCCAACAACGGCGAAGAGAACAACAAGAGATGGAAATCAATCACGTCGGCGTTAGCCACGACTCTGGGTGAAGACAGAGTAGAAGGGGAAGTGATTCCGCTCCTGGAGAGACCTTTGCCACCGCACGAAGAGATCCACCGAGGAACGCTCAAGAATGGGTTGAAATATGTCATTTTGCCAAACACGACGCCGGAGAGACGATTCGAGGCGCACCTTGAAATGCACGTCGGATCCGTGGACGAACGAGAAGACGAGCAAGGTTTGGCGCACTTGGTTGAGCACGTTACTTTTCTGGGTTCTCGCAAACGCGATCAGTACTTAGGAAGCGGTACCAGAGGTAACGCGTACACAGATTTTCATCACACGGTGTTTCACATTCACGCGCCGACGGTAAACAAGGACGGCGTGTACATGTTGAACAACGTGTTGGATATTCTCTACGACGTCGCGTTTAATCCTTCGTTGTTACAAACCAGAATTCAAAAGGAAAAGAAAGCAGTTTTAGCCGAAGCACAGATGATGAACACCATCGAATATCGCGTCGATTGTCAGTTGTTGCAGCATTTGCACTGGGACAACGCCTTGGGCATTCGATTTCCAATCGGTAAGCTCGATCAAGTGCCTCTGTGGGATGATGAAAAGATTCGCGATTTTCACGCTCGATGGTATTTTCCTTCGAACGCTACTTTGTACGTCGTGGGAGAGTTTGATGCGACTACAGAACAAGTTGAGAAAATGATTGAAGACGCGTTCAACGAGGCGGCGCCGAGTCCGTGGGCAATGCAAGCGGAATCTCCTTTAGCTCGCCACGAAGTGAGACCACCGGTAAAGCACGCTTACGGCGTACCTCTCGAAGAGCGCAAAGAAATTGAGGCACAACTTCATCGCATGATGGAAGAGAAAATCGAAGATCCGTACCAACCGTTCATCGCGAATGAAGGTGAACCGCAGATGTTTCAACACGAACACTTGACGCACGCGTCGTTTAACATTTTCTCGAAACTTCCAATCGTTCCGATGGAGAAGTTAGGCGACTTGCACCGAACAGTGTTGCAAAGAATTGCTTTGCTCGTGTTGCAATCTCGAATCCAGTCAAGGTACTCCGAGACAAACGCTGATTATAAACGCGTTGAACTCGATCATTCGGACTCTGCGCGAGAAGGATGCACGGTGACAACAGTGACGGTGACATGCGAACCGAGAGAATGGGAGTTTGCACTCCAAGTGGCAGTTGAAGAAGCGCGACGATTGCAAAAATGCGGTTTAACTCAAGGCGAGCTTTCGAGGTTTAAAGCAGCCATGATGAGAGATTCGGAGCAACTCGCACAACAAGCCGGGTGCGTTCCGTCGTTGGAAAATCTCGATTTTGTCATGGAACACGACGCTCTCGGGCACGTTGTCATGGACCAAGTCGTAGGACACGAGAGTTTACTTTTGTTGGACGAATATATTACGTTGGAGAGCGTCAACGAAGCAGCTACGGAACTTTTGGGATTTATCGCGGAGTACGGATGCGACAGCGAAACTCGAGATCCTCGATCGGGCTTGACGACTGCGATTGTCGCGTGCGTTCCAACTACGACGACTGACGTGGAGACGGATCAAGAAGTTCGATTTGACATCACTCCCGAGGACGTGATGCGAGTATTGTCCGCGGACTACGGCGAAATCGAACCATTGGAGGATGTGGACGTGCCGGACAGCTTAATTCCGGACGCCGAGTTGGAAGCTATGATTCAAGAAAGAAAACCAGTAATAGAGTCTGCGACGCTCGACGAAGTTACCGGAGTGTACCAAAGACGCTTGAGTAACAACGTTCGCGTGAATTATAAACAGCTCGACGCGGAACCGGGAAGTGGATTTTTACGATTAGTCGTTCCCGGAGGTCGATCTCACGAACCGTTGGATGCCGGTCCCGATGGTATTGGTTCCGCCGCGCTTGGTTTGCGAACGTTGCAAGAAGCCGGTACGGTTGGCGCTTGGGACCGAAAACAAATCGAGCTATTAACGATGCAAAATCTGTTGGTGTTTGACGTCGAGCCTGAGATGGAGTATCTCTATTTGGACGGCGCGTTTGCTGTCGATGGCGGGTTGCGGACGATTTTGGAAATTATTCATCTTTTAATTGAAAAACCAAACTGGGAAGAAACCGCGTTGGAGCGAGTGAAAGATATCTACAGAATGTTTGAACTCAACACGACGAAAAATTTGGAACTAACGACGCACGATGCAATCAACAAAGCCATGTACGGTGACCGCCGATTCATGGATCCCTCGCGAGCAGAGTTATCTGCGTTGACTTTAGATGGTGTCGCGAAAGCAGTCGAAATGCAATTTAGCAACGGTCCGATTGAAGTGAACATCGTCGGTGACTTGATTCCCGAAGAGGTGGACGAGTTGATTACGCAAGTATTAGGCACGATTTCTAAAACGAAAGAGAACAAGAACGTACCTGTCATGACGGATCCGATACCATTGAGCTTAAAGAATGTTCCCAAAGACGATCCGGTACGCGAGCAACGACAATGGCTCCGGGATTCCGACGACAGAGCGTGCGCAGTCATGGCTGGTCCCGGGCCTTCCATGTGGGCGCCCATGCGCATTCCGGAGAGAGATTCCGCGCGAGTAGAGGAAGAGGGTGGTTTTGCTTTTATCGACGATATTGATCCGGTCAACGTGTTAGCTCAAGCGAATGGGAACCCATACGCTTTGCAAAGCGCGCGGAGAAAGAATCCTTTGGCGACGTACATAGCGGGTATGCTACTTTCTGAAGTAGTCGGCGGGCGGCTCTTTACCACGGTGAGAGACGCTTTAGGCTTGACGTACGACTGCAACTTTACGTTATCGTTCGGATTACAAAATTCAGACGCCACTACATATAGATTATTAGTCACATCTACGCCAGCAAAGATTGATGAAGCATTAGCCGCGGGTGTTCGCGTTTTGCGCGGATTTCAGCATCAAAGAGTTTCGCAACGCGAATTGGACCGCGCGAGAAACACGCTCTTGGCTCGACACGAAACCGATTTGAAATCGAACCATTACTGGGCAGATTTGATGCAATGCTCCTCTTTAGAAAACTTGGCAGAACACAAAACACTTGATTGCATCATGGACTTACCTCTGATGTACGAGGCGTGCACGGTTGACGATTTGCACGAGGTGTACGATTGTTTAGGTCTTGGCGAAGGAGAAATTTTCACCGCCATCACGGTTGCCGGTGAAAACGAATCCGTCGCTGAAAAGAGAAGAGAAATCCAACAAGACAGCGTTGCGTCCTCGTCATCGAACAGCGGCTTCAAAAGTATTGGTGAAGATGTTATGGCTGCGGCTGCTGCCAAACTCGGCGTTGCTCTCGGCGGCGGCGTGAACATCGCCGAAGCGTTGAGCAAGCTGAAAATGGATCAAGATCGACGAGAAGAAAATTAATACACAAAAAGAATTATACTTGAGCGGCGCGGCATTTTGAGCGAATATATATATTAAAAGCAGATCTTGGTAATAATAATAATGTACGTAGTAAAGAGTATTATAAAATTACAATTGCGTGTGTGTGTGTATTTGTGTGTGTGTGTACGTAAATTCGCTCTTCTCTCTAATTCTCTTTTGCTGCGTCGTCGCTCGATCCTCCTCCAGCCGACGGTTTCGTACTCTTCACCTTTGAAAGTAATCTGTTCACCGCTTCCGGACCATCTTTTTGCACGAACGATTGCAATTCCTTCAATTGCGGACCGAGTTCTTTGCGCACGGCTTGGAAATCACCCTTCATGATCAAATCACCCGTCTTATCGATGGACGGACTCAACTTTCTAAATATCGGAGCGATGCCGCTCTTGTACAAAGTCACCGCGCCTTTGAAACGCGGGGAGATCAAGTAGTAAATCAAACACAATTTTACAAATCTGTATTTCGGGATTCTGTTTTAACATTGTAATAGTAATAAGAAGAAGAGAGTGTTATTCGCGTTTTTGTCAGTACGTATTATTTTAACCATTATACGTATTCTTCGTTAATGTGTTGTAGAGAAAGAGAGTTCCCCTTCTTTCTCTCTCTTTCTTTCTCACACAATTTTTAAAAATTGGATCTCTCCCTTACACTCTTTTTCTCTTTCTTTCTAACGATCGATCGATGCGCGCGAACCGCCGACAAAAGAGCGCTCTGAACGAAAACATGATGATGATTTTGATGCTTCCGTGTCTTCTTCTTCTCTGTCTTCCATCAAAGACAGAGAGAGATGAAGAGAATTAAAAAAAAAATGCGAGACGAGACGACGATTCGAGAGAACGACGTTTGAGACTTACAAGAAGACGAAGCCTAAAGACTCTCCCATTAAGACGGAGATGTAGACAATCCAATAGGTCAACCACAAGACGTCGTCGTCCGGTCTTTTACGATCGATGGCTTTCATCGAAGCGTACATCGGGTACACCACCGCGGCGTAGAATGAGACTAACGTGAATAGAAAGTTGATCATTTCTTCTTCTTCTTCTTCTGTGTTGTTGTGTTATTATGAAGAACGGTGCCTTGGTGCGCGTTCTGAAAGATTATTTCTGAATGAAAAGGAGAGAAAAGACTCCTCTCGGTTCTCTCCTTTTTCGTTCGTTTTTTTTTCGACGAGAGCACAGTCAAAAAAATTTCATCAGCCGTGGAAAGAGAGAAAAGGAAAAAGAAGAGCGTTATATTCTATGTCTCTCCATTCGATTTCTCTCTGGTGGATCGTTTCGACACAAACAACAACTTTAACAACAACAACAACAACAACAACAACAAAAAGAAGAAGAAGAAGAAGAAGACAAAGGAAATAGATAATAAGTACACAGAATACTCTTAAAATAATGTCCGGTTTAGCGTGTCTGAAAAAGTCACAAACCGAAGACGAAGACGCGCAAGAGTTGAAATTAGGACCCGATTTTAGCGACGCGCAGTGCTTGTCGATTTCAGAAGTGAGACTGGTGATGGAAGCGATGATATACGATTACAACAACAGAAACGAGGACGCGTCGTCGACGAACACGCAGGTGTTTGAAAAGACTCTGAAGTACGTGCAAAGATTTGGAGGGAACGTCAGTCAAGAAGCCGTGCAATTGATTCGAGACATGTTGACGAAACAGAACGGATTGCACACGTTCGAAGCGGCGGTGGTGTCGAACTTGCGCCCGGTGGATTACGACGAGGCAAAGACGCTCGTGCCGTCTTTGGAAGCGGAAGGGAGAGCGAGCGAGGAGCAGATTCAAAGAATGCTGGATGAAATGGCAAACGTTAGACGTTTTGAATAATATATATTATACTACTACTACTACTACTACCTTTAGGTAACGCAAAATCAAAGTCTTTTCCTCCTCTTTCATCCTCACTCAGAAGGTCCAAAAACAAACCAAAACAACCAAAACAGACAGAAGAGGAGATCTCTTTCTTAGTAGATCTTCACATCTCTCTCTCTTTCTGTCATCGTCATCAAGGTATTTTTACACGGACAGATACTAAGATCTCTGTTAGTATTCACGAAGAGTAATACTTAATTTTACGACGATCGCACAACAAAAACGCTCCTCCTCAAAAGAACACTACTACTACTAAAATAGAATGACGCGAGCGGAAGATTTAGCTTCGGCGCAAAACTCTTTCAAAGAGTTTAAAAAAGCATTCGAACGCGCGACGACGACGACGACGGGCGATGAGAACGCTATTATGCAACAAGAACAACAACAACAAACGAGTGGGGCGTTGAACTTGTTAGAAAACTTGAAAGTGGCGCTGACGCATCTCACCGCGTTACCTCCGTTGTTCGAACAAACGAAGAGTAAGAAAGAAGAGCTGTTATTAGCTCGGGAACTTTTGGAAATGTCTGTTATTTTGTGCGCTCGAAGAGACGACGAGATGTCGTTTGAGAGGAATTTCGCGCAACTCAGATCGTATTACGAAGACGTCCGAGAGGAACTTCCGCCGTCGAAAAACGAATCAATCTGTTGGGGATTGAACTTGTTGAGATTGTTGATGCAGAATAGAATCGGTTCTTTCCACGCGGAGTTAGAACTGACCAGTTCCGAGTTACTCGCAAACGCGTGCGTGAAGTATTCCATCGAATTAGAACAAAGATTGATGGACGGGGCGTACAATAAGATCGTGGAGGAATCAGTAAACGGGGAAATTCCCGACGAGAGCTTCAAACCGTTTGCAAACAGAATGTCCAAAACGGCGAGAGATGAGATTGTAAACTGCATCGAAAAGAGCGCCTCGGAAATAACGCTGAAAAATTTAGCGAGGCTTCTCATTTTAGACCACGATAAGAACGAGGCGATGAAGTACGCGATGGAGAGAGGATGGATGCTCGATGACGGGGCCATAGAAGAAACGTTCGTGTTTTCGGACGAACAGGCGGTACCATCGAGCAAAGACATTCCCTCGAACGAAATGATCTCGCGCGCGCTTCTTTACAGTCGCGAGCTGGAGAGAATAGTTTAAAGAAGAGCGCCGAGAAGCGAGAGGAGAAAGACGACGAGGAGAAAAGCAGAGGTTTTTAGCAAAAGATGTAGAAACATAATGTAGACGTAGTGTATTCAGTGGCGGTGATGGTAAAATCGTGATGAGTTCCGTTATGATCAAAAGTTACTGGTTACAAAAAAGAATCATAAAATATTCTCTCTTTCTATCCTCCTCTCTCATCAATTTTCATCGATATCCAACGCATTGTCAAAAGCATCCATGATATCGCCCGGTGTTACTAAATGTCGATCGATTAAAGCTTTAGCGTGCCATATTGTGTTCTCTTGAGAATATCCTAACAAAGAACCGACGGCAATTCGTTTCGCCCAGTCTTGTTCGTTGAACGCGGCTTGCGTTCGTAATTTGGACAACTTTTCCGCGCGTTCTTTTGCGCCAGCCCCGGATTTGCGATACATGATGAGAGATACAGATTTAACCGAATTCTCATCCACGCTTAAATTTGACGAGAGAAATCCAACGTCGTCAGGATTTTCGAGCGCTATCCTGTGTAAAGTTTGTAAGACGTACGGCGCGTCGATCGTTTGGAGTTGAGAAGGTTCCCACGACGCGTTCAAATTCATCACCTTATTTCCAGCGTTTGCGCCGTTATTATCACCACTACTATCATTTCCAAACAGATTCCCAAAGAGTTTCCAACCTCCGTTCGAGGAATTACCATTTCCGACGGTGCTTGAAGAAGAGGAAGATGATGAAGGTGAAGATGGACTCCCCGGGGAACCGCTCGAATCGCTGCCGCCGCCACCACCGCTAAACTCTGCCGCGCGCTTCCTCTCCAAATAATCACGAAGATTTTGATCGTGCATGTTCTCTTCTTTCGCGTTGTAAAACAAGTGCCCAGCTGGTGCCAGCTCGGAGGAATGACTCACTTGGATCATGACGACGTCTCTGCACTTTTCCTCAAACGCGAGAAGCTCTCCGGCGAGTTGCGTCGCCGCTTCCAACCCTTCGACGATGCACCGTCTCGTAGACGCGCTTTTCCCGTCTCTCCACGGCGACGCGTCGTTCATCACCGCAGCTTTCAACAGATCGTATGAAACGACCGATCTGCATCCGACCACTTTCGAGGCGCGTTGTAAGTTTTTCATCTTTTCGAAATTTTTACTCTTCAACTTGCTCGACTTTAACTCTAGTCTAAACTTGTCTCCCAGTTGCTTCATCCACGCGTCGTTCGTAAAGCAAGAGTCCTCTTGGACGTCTAACTCTGCTTCCATGTTGTTCGATTGTTTTCTCGTGTCTAAAGTTATGGTCACGTTTTTCCCTTCAATTTCGCCCTTCAACGTAATCACCGCGTTGATGTTCTCGTCCTCTTCAGCCGCCGGCGCCGCTCCCGCCGTGGACTCTCTCACGACGAACCATCGCTCGCTCTGGTCTTCTTCCTCGTCATCTTCTTCGTTCGTTTGTGCAGCGGTGGAAACCGCGCTATTTCTAATCGTGCTGCTGCTACTTTCTTGCGAAACAGAAGAAGAAGAAGAAGAAGACTGTTCTTGTTCTTGTTGTTGTTGCTGCGTTTTCCCACTCCTCCCACTGACGGTGGTGATCAGCAACAAATCTCCAGGAATAGCCGATCGTAAAACCGAGGCGACGCGTTCGTTCGGCGCTCGTTCTAGATCCGAAATCCTCGGTGGGGGTAAATTCACCGATTCGTCCACCCGTTCACTACTTTTACTACTACTATTACTGTTATTATTACTGTTATTAGATATCGAGTTTGACGGTCCCGTTAAAATCGATTTCGTTGTTTTCACTTTAAAATTTTTCTTCTTGTTGTTTATGTTGCTGTTCAAAAACGACGTGAACGACGAAGATGATCGCCGAAAAGAACTCCGATGAAACCCAAACGTAGTTTTAGTTTTAGTCGCAGTAGTTTTCTTCGCAACAGTTGTTGGTTTGACCATCGCGAGAGAAGAAGACAAAGACATCATCATCTTTTAAAGAGCTTAAAAGTTGTTTTTGTTGTGATGAAGTACAGAAAGAGAACTCAGACAACAAAAATATCAAAAATATCAAAAATGGACTCTTTTCTTCTTCGGACAAACAAACAAACAATCGAAGAGAGAGATTTGAGCCGCCAAAAAACAACACACAACAAAGACACGCCGACACATCTTCAGCAACAAAACACACATCAACAATGGGAGAAGAATCGAGAACGAAGAAAACAAGAACGAAAAGGCCGAACCAACCAAATAGCAAGCAATTGAAGGAAAAAGTAAAGAAAATCAAAGCGGAGAGGAAACCAGGAATAACGTTCGCGCAGAAGAAAAAACAAAAGAAAGAAGAAGATGCAAAGAAAAAAGGGGGGAAATACAACACGGAGTTTGGAAAGGAAGGGATGGTGCTGAAGAATAAAGGAGCGAAGTTAGGACCGATGGAGATTCGGTACAGAGCGTTGGCGAAATTATTGCGACAGATTGAACAGTTGGAAGAGAAAGAGAAGTTGGACGCGCAACAGACGAAGAAGGTGAAACGGAAAGCCTTCATCGAAGAAGAGATGAGACAGTTGATAAAAGCCGCAAAAGGCGAAGACGAAGACGATGATGATGATGAATTCGACGAAGACGAGGAGTTTTCGGATGAGGAAGAAGACGAAGAGGATGAAGACGAAGAGGATGAAGAAGAAGAAGAAGAAGAAGAAGAAGACGCATAGCAGAGATAATTAGATTTTGTACGCTACATCACTATTATTATTATTACTACTACTACTACTACTACTACTACTACTACCCAATATATATCTATTTCCTCCTATTACTATGCAGTTAACAACACTACGGCGCGAAACCTCCCATAGTTTTCAGCGCGTCGTACATTCCGGCGTTGAAGCTTTCCTCGCTAAATTGCAAACTTTTCCTCTTGCCGTTTTCAATCATTTCTCTCAACTTTTCGTCGTTCATGCCGAAGGCGCCTTCCAACGCTGCCGCATACGACGTCGCATCGGAGGCTAAAAATCCGTCCACGCCGTGCTGAACGATGTCCATTTTGGGCCCACCTGAGTTGTGCGCGATTGGAATGGCTCCAAACGCCATGTATTCGACGATGCAAATGCCAAAATGTTCATCCGTCATGGCGTGTAAACCGACGATGGAGTGTTGTAAAAGTTCCTTTAACGTCGCGTTATCGACATCGTGATAAAACTCCACGGAATCGTCGATGCCCATTTCTTTGACCATCGCTTTTAACGCGTTGTATCTCCGCAAATCGTTCTTGTCTCGCAATCCTCCGACGAGTTTCAAAACAGCTTTTTCGCACGCCGGATGTTTATTCGTCTTGACGTTTGTCTTCATCAGTTTCCAACTTTCCAAGAGAAGTTTGTGGTTCTTTTCCGGACGAAACTGACCAACCGCAATAGCCGAGAAGTGTGGCACTTTATACTCTCCCAAAATCAAACGCTTCGCTTTCTTTACGTACGGCGTGTTGTTTTCTTGTCGACTCCTTTTCACTTCTTTGTCGCCGTCGTCGTCACCGTCGCCGGCGGCATCCGGAAGCGATGAAGGCGGAGGCCTCTTTTTCAACTGAATCAGTTTCGTCGTCGTTGCTAGCACCTTGGTAGTAGTAATACTCTCTTCTTTTACTTTTAATTCTACCGACGATACGTCGCACGGTGGATACACCACAATTGCTTCGCCTTCGTTCGCTCGTCTCGGCGCGAGTTTCTTTTTCGTCCTTCTCGCCCTCCTCTTGGCGAACGCGCCCCAAAGTCGATCGATGTGATTTTTCGTCCACGTTGAATTGACAACGATGACGTCCGCAAAGTTACCTCCGCAGTACCCGTACAACGACATTAGAATCGTGTAATAGACAATCTTAATCTGCTTCAAAATTGGAATTTTTGCGAAAAACACGCGGTTGTTATACATCAAACTTCCTTTTTGGACGCGTTCGCGCATGTCGCTACTGATTGTCGGATAGTGCACGTACGAAACAATTTTCGTGCTCTCGCCGCAAAAGAAACGAATAAACGGGTACGCCCACGCCGCTCCAATTGTATCCACGAACACATCCGGCGCGAACCCGGATATCGCTTCTACGGCGACGACGACGATACCAAACATTTGCCCGAGAATCGTCGCCACCGGATACCATTTGCTTTGCGATAACGTTCGAAAGTACACCCTTTTGAACTCTATTGTACCTCGTCGTCGATTCTTATTGTTGTCACTATTATTATCATCATCATCATCATCATCAATATCTATATCTAAACCGAATCTCTCTTTCGCTCGTTCCAATATTAGCTTTTTCTTCCTCTTCCCATCATCACATTTATCTCCGGTATAAATCACCACCCTCGCGGTTGGATACTTCTCTCTCATCAGTTTCACGAATTGCCACAAAACCCTCTCCCCTCCACCACCATCCGAGGTGAACGGATGGAAGAAACCAATCGATTTCGGTCGAAACATCGTCGACGTCGAGGAGACGTTTTTGGAAATCGAATCTAATCTTTGCACTCTTACGTTTAGAAACGTCAAAGACATTAAGAGCAAAACGACCGCGTACGAGAGTTTTATCGCGTTTAATACGCATACTGAGAGGAAATCTATCTCGAGACCATTTTCAAAAGAGGAGGAAAAGAAGGAGCTCATCATCATAAAGTGATGATAGTTATAAATTGTAGTTTTGTGTGTTCTTAGAGTTGTCTTTGTGAGGGGACTTGAGACAAATAATTTTTCCCTCATTTTTTTTGTATTCCCCTAATTGCCATAATACACTAATAATAAACCGCCCACAAAACGACAACAACAACAACATCGAGAGTAAGACACAAAGGCTTATTATTAAATGCTTGCAACTTCGACGCATAAATCATCATCTCGCTGTGCCTTTACAAAACTCTCTTCTTATTACTTCAGACGACGACAAAACTGTTGCAAATCATCATCATCATTGAATAACCACCACCACAATAAAAGACAACAACAACAAGGAAGAAAAAGGGATATACAAATAATGGCATCGGCGCAACAAGTCCGAGGGATTGAACTCGCCTCCTCATCGCAAAGAACAGATTTGACCGTAGTTTTAGTGTGTCCACAAATTCCCGGGAATACCGGGACGATTGCTCGCACGTGCGCGGCGACGCAAGTGCCTTTACATTTGGTGGGACCGTTAGGTTTTGAGCTCGACGACGCAAAGTTGAAACGCGCGGGTTTGGATTATTGGCAAAGCGTTTGCGTGAAAGTGCACGAATCGTACGACGCGTTTTATACGTATTGGCAAGAGATTGAAGCGTCGAAAAGAGGAAGATTAGTCGCGTTTTCAAAGTTTGGAGGGAAGTCGCATTGCGCGCGAGGCGCGTATAAACCGGGAGACTGGTTGCTCTTTGGGAGCGAAGTCAGCGGTTTACCAGAGAACGCGCACAAACACTGCGAAGCGACGGGAGGGATTCGGAGAATACCCATCGACGAAGAGCACGTGCGGAGTTTAAATTTATCGGTTTCTGTCGGTGTGGGAGTCTACGAAGCGCTGCGACAAATAGACGAGAAAGGGATGGAAGTAGACGTGGAGTATCGCCCTCAATACGGGAAGGAAGATTAATATATTTACGAGTAGAATAATAATATTAATAACAATAACGATGATGATGATTACGAACCTAGCTTGAACGCGTCTGCAATTAAGGAATACACCAGCCCTAACTTGAAGCAATTCACAAACTCCAACTTCCTCCCAGGTCTGCTCGTTTTATAATACCACCTCGTGATCGTCTCGTAAACGAACACGCACAACGCGCCGGCGACGACGTCGTTGATGCCCAACGCGCCAAACGATAAAGTAATCACCGAAGCTAAATAAAAACCAACAAAAATAAAGATAGTTTTCCATAAAAGCATCCGATACGATCGTCGTTGGAAATATAAATCCAAGCGTTGCGGTAAAGAGGTCAACACTGACGCTATTCGGGTTTCGCTTTCGCACTTGATTGTCTTTTTGTTGTGACTCCTTTTGTTTTGACTCCTCTTTTTTTTACTACTACTAGTACTACTACTACTACTCGATGATGATGATGCTTTTCCTGCGTTAGAGAACAACAGTCTCCTCGAAGAGAAGACAAAGGAACCACCTTCCCCGTCGTCTGCTAGCGTATGCTTTTGAAGAGACAAAAGTCGAGGCAGCGTTGATGAATATGATGCACTCGTTGTCGTTGTTGTCGTTAAAGAAGTCGTCGTTGAATACAAAAAAGATTCATTTCGTTTTTGTCGTCGTTTTATTATTACGCTCGTCGTCGTCCTCGACCTCGACAACAACGATGCGGCGAGTTTGGGGATTCTCGAAGCAGATGATGCTCCTGAAGAGGAGGCTTTTGTTTGCGTGATGAATACTATATTAGAAGAGACAAAGGTCATTTCCGAAACATAGAACAGGAAGTAAGACTAAATGAGGAAATGTCTTCTCGTTAATTTTTTCTCTTTCTTCTTCCCACAATGCACAAACAAACAAACGAAAAAAATTCCCTCATTTTCACTCAAATCTCAATTACTCGTAAAATTGGTACATGGTCTCCCCTTCAACTGCTTCAATTTCTGCTGTGAGTAGTGTCTCTCCTCTCGCGACGACGAGGAGGAGCAATAACACAACCCCTACCATCCGCACCTCCTCAAAGTCCTCCTCCTCAAAATCCTCTTCGCATTTGTTTTCTTTTTCTTCGGGGTCTGTTCGAGGGAAGAGAATCAAATTATTAAGAACAACAACAACAACAACGAAAGAACGCCAAGTCGTAACAAAGACATCCAGTCAGCAAAAATTTATATCACCATTGTTTGAGTTGGCGGCGAAGAAAACGCCGGCAACTGTGGTGGTTGCCGCGAAACCAGTCGCCATGTGCGCGGCGGTAGCGGCGAGTTTGTCGGCGGCAAGTCCACTGGCGTTTCCGGTGTTTACCGCGGCGGCAATTTTACCCGTCACTTTGGCGTACATTAACCCGGTGTATTCTTTCAGCGTCGGGTACGGTCTCTCGGTCGCGGCGAGCGCGGGAATATTGTTGAAATCAGCAAGCATCAGTGGAATTCTTTTACCTGAACTCTGTCAGCTGCACATATTGGGAGGTTTACTCTACGGTTTACGATTGGGCATCTTCTTAGCCATTCGCTCGAAGACGTGGAAGGACTGGGGGAAGAAGGCGAAGGCGTCGCCCGAGGCGCAGAACAGCAAGTCCTTTTTGCAAAAAACGATGGTCATCGTAGGGTGTGGGTTTATTTACGCCTTGATGGCTTCTCCCATGCTTTTCCACTATCAACACGCGAACGTGGTCGCGCACCACGAGATTTTGAAGGCTGGCGTTGTCATGCAATACGTCGGGTTGGTGTTAGAAGCGGTTGCGGACCAATGGAAATATTTCCATTATCAAAAGAACGAAGGCAAGTTTTGCCAAACAGGCCCTTACGCGTTTTGCAGACACCCGAACTATTTGGGCGAAATTCTCTTTTGGCTCGGGTTATACGTCGCCGGCGTGCCTGCTATGTTGACGAAATGGTCCACGTTCATTCCGGCTTCCATCGGATGCGCGTTCATTTTGTTTTTGATGACCATGGCGAGTAAACGAGGCGATAAGAACGCTCTGGAGAAGTACGGCGATGCGCCTGGGTATAAAGAGTACAGAGAGAAGAGCTGCTCGCTCGTCCCTGGGTTTTAGAATGTTGGTAGTAAAAGTGTTCAGCGCGTTGAGGAGCGCGTACGTTTCATAACACGGCACGTTGTGATACGTATGTTGTTGTTTCAGTATTCATAATAATAATATCTTTCTAATTACATTTTGCCTTTCGCTTTCATTTCCGCTTCCAACTCCGCAACCGCCGCCAAATCGTCAGCGCTCAAGTTATCCAAATCAATCTGTCCTTTAAACGATTCCTTCTCCGCTTTCGTCGTCATTTCGTCGTATTTCTCCGGGAACGCCACTTTCGCTATGGTGCCAAAGACGAAAATAGTCCCGACGATGATCCCCCAGGCTGGGAGAATAAACGACGCGACGTTGATGAACATCTGATCGAATTCCGAGGTGTCCACGCCTGGGATACCACCACCACCACCTTTCGCGAGATTAGAAATGACTTCGTAATGATCATCCATGAGCGAAGCTCTCGCGACGACGACGTTGTTGTTGTTCTTTTTATTATTAGTATTCTTGGTGTTCCTGTTCCCGATGGCTTTTAATGATGATGAGGATGAGGATGATGTGAAAGAAGAAGAGGAGGAAGAGTTCTTCTTCGCGACGACAGCGGACCGAGACGAAGCAGTCGTAGTCGTCATCATCGTCATCGTCGTCGACGAGGCTTGGGCAATCATTTTATTAAAGGCGTAAGTAAAGTGTGTGTGTGTGTGTGTGTGTTGTGCTTATCTCAAGTTGTGAGAGAATTTTATCTCTTTTCGAGATATTTTGATTTGAGATTTTGATCTTTTTTCGATGTCGTCGAGTAACTCTTGT
>Ga0209631_10002931_pt1 | contig 20032 bp, 15 predicted proteins | sample COG_08_FD_184752 | JGI IMG/M metagenome (GOLD analysis project Ga0209631, IMG submission 184752) | Pelagic Microbial community sample from North Sea - COGITO 998_met_08 (SPAdes) (version 2) | ecosystem: Environmental > Aquatic > Marine > Neritic zone/Coastal water | place: Helgoland, sampling...
CCGCTTCTTCGCCCCCGGGTCCTCCTCGTCCATCCCAAACTCCTTCGCAAACTCCGCCTTGGTATCCTCCGCCTGCTTCGCCCGCTTGTTCCACTGCTCGGGGTTCGCCCTGAAGTCGCTCACCCCGAGCCTGCGCAGCAAGTGCGGCCCGTGCCTCGTGCCCTGAATCTGCGACTCGGCTCGCGACATCGCGCTCACGATGTTCTCCCGCGTCCGCTGATCCGCCGCGCCGTACGCAGCCTCCAGGACGTGGCTCCCGCACGGGCTCGTCGCCAACCGCGCCCAGTCCCCGCTCAGCGCCTGCACCATGTCCTTCTTATCCCGTGGTCTGTGCGCCGGGGACCCGAGGAAGGCTTCGAGCGCCCTCGATCCCCCGGCGTCGCACGCGGCGCTCACCGTCTCTGCAGGCGTCATCGACGCCACCGACTCTACGAACTGCGGTATGACGTCCGGGGGAAACTTGAGCACCGTCTGGAGCATCGCGGCGCCGAGGACGTCGCACCGCCCGCCGGACGCGCCGCTGTGCTGGTTCATCCACAGCAGCGCGGGTGCGAGCTGCGACCGTCCTTCTTTCCTCGCGGGCATCTTCGCGGTTAAGCCCCGGGCGAGGGACTTGGCGGCGTCGCGCTCGCCGGAGCGCGTGCGCGCGCACGCGGCGAGCACCGCGGCGACCACGCCGGCCCTTCGCTCCCGCATGAGCGACCCGAAGTCCTGGCCGAGCTCCATCAGCGCGGCGGCGACGTGGTCGGAATCGGCGGTGGCGCCCAGAAACGCCTGGAGCACGAAATTGGCACTCGGGTGGCTCGACAGCGCCCGCAGCTTCCCGCGGAAAAACCTGCGGAAGATCTCGTTCAGCAGCTTGGGCGGCGCCGCGCGTAGGACCGCTTCGAACAGGTGCGACCCGCTGCGGCTGTCCATGAGCTGCCGGATGTCCTTCTCGTCCGCGTTCGCGAGCAGTTCCCCTTCCGGCGTGTTCTCCTCCGGGGCGCATCCCAAAAATCCGGGCACGATCCAGTTCAACGCGGCGGCGTCGCCTTGGTGCGCGTTGAGCATCGCCTGGAGGAACGCGCTGCCGCACGCGTCCTCGGTGAGGTTCCACAGCTCGGGCTCCAGCGCCGCGAGCATGGCGTCGGCGAACGCCTTGAGTTCATCGGCGAACCTGTGCCGTTCGGGCTGGCCGATTCCGGAATCGGCGAAGGCTCCGGCTTTGCTGGTCCCGCCCTTGAGCTTATTCGCGAGGCTGCCGGCTTTGGACGATGGGGAGCACTCGCGGCCGCTGAGGACGCTGAGGAGCTTGCGTGCGACGGGGGATACGCGTGGATCGTACGCGCAGTTGACGGCTTCCGCGACGACTCCGTCGGCGATTGCTTTCAGCGGCGCCTGGAGCTTTCGTAGGAGATCGTCTGGGGGCGTCTTGCCCACCTTGGCGGCGACGCATCCCAGCGCGTGCTCGGCGACTCGCGATCCGAAGAGGCTCTTGCAGAGGACGTAAAAGTCGGTGGCGTCTTTTGTGATCCCGGCGAGGTACCGGACCAGGTCGTCGTCCTCCGCGGCGGCGAGGAGTTTCTCGACGATGCGACTGCATCGGGCATCCATGCTGAGCGCCATCTCGTAGCCGACCGCCTCCTCGAGCGCGTTGCCCGCCAGGATGGTGCGCTCCTCGACCTGCTCGGGGGTCTCCGGGTCCGTCTGGAGCAGCGCCTCGATCTCGTAGAAGTACGACGCGGTGCTCTCGTCGACGGTGTAGCGCCTGCCGTCGACGCCCAATATGCTGACGCCGCCGCCGTCGTGCCTGTTGAGCTCGTCTCCCTTGGACGCGTCGGCCATGGCGCCGTGGGGTGGCGGTGGTGGTGCGCGGTGTTTAGCCTTGGGGTCGACCACAGCTGTGCGCGTTCGTCACCCGAGTCTCCAATCCGCTCGTCGTCGGCAGAGGTCGGCGCGAGGTTGTGATGACGATGGCGATTGGAGCGAGCGCCCACCGCCGACTTTTTGCCGGCCGTCTGCGATTTTCTTTCATGCCGCGCAAATATATCCACGATATGGGCAAACAGTCAGAGCATCACCGTTTGCGTATTTTGCATTTACTCTCGTATGTGTTTTAGCGCATAGTCTCACAGAACGATATCGATAAATGCAGCATAAACGCAGCACCCGCCATTCCTGAGTCAAGATTCGCCCACGTCCATTCTCCGCCACCGGTTCACGATCAAATAAAGCGCGAGAGCAACTGTTTTCCCTGCTGGGCCCGCCCGTGAGGTCCGCGAGGAGTCGCGAGGGCTTTGGCACTGCTTCGCGCCCGTCGCGAACGTCGCACGCACTCCGTGCAACACACACACGACGCGCTCGGTCGGTGACGTCCCCGCGCAGTCCCCAGCGCCCGCAGTTCCCGCGAGCGCACCCACCACACCCGCGCCAGATCAGATCCCGGCGGCGGAATGTTCCAAGCCGCGATGAACGCGTCGAGCCGCGTCGCCCTCGGGGGCGTCGCCGTGAGGACGCGCCCGTCTTCCAAGGCCAAAGCAGGACGGGCCCGCGCGCCCGTCCGCGCCGCCATCTCCGAGCCCCCCGCGCAAACCGCGGCCGACCAGGTCCCCGCGTCCAAGGGCTCCGGCCGCAAGAAGGTGGTCGTCCTCGGCTCTGGCTGGGGCGCGGTGTCCTTCGTCAAGTCCCTCCCCGCCGACACCCCGTACGACGTCGTCCTCGTCTCGCCCCGGAACTACTTCCTCTACACCCCGCTCCTCCCCGGCGCCGCCACGGGCGCCGTCGAGGAGCGATCCATCGTCGAGCCCATCCGACGGCCCATCTCCGAGAAGGGCTGGAAGTACTACGAGGCGGCGTGCATCGACGTCGACGCATCGGCGAAAAAGATCACGTGCCGAGCCGCCGACCCCGAGTGCTTCGACGATAAAGGCCAGTCGTGCGAGTGGCACACGTTCGACGTCGAGTACGACTACCTCGTCACCGCCGTCGGGGCCGTCCCGAACACCTTCGGGGTCCCGGGCGTCGAGGAGAACTGCATGTTCTTCAAGGAGATCGCCCACGCCTCTCGGTTCAGGCGCGAGGTGCGTTCATTTATTTTAACCATCGTACGGGCAATTAGTTGACTGACGTCGTGTTTAACTCGTATCACAGGTGAACGAACGATTCGAAAGAGCGACTCTTCCGGATGTTCCAGACGCGCGCCTCAAGGAGCTCCTGACCTTCGTGGTGATCGGCGCGGGGCCCACCGGCGTGGAGCTCGCGGCTGAGCTCTACGACATGGTGTACCAGGACGTGTCGCGGATGTACCCGTCGCGGCTCATCCCCTTCGTGTCCATCAAGATCATCGATTTACAGGAGAAGATCTTGTCGGCGTACGATCGACGCATCGCGGAGTACGCCACCGATTTCTTCCAACGGGCGAACATCGACTGCCTGTTGGGTAAGGGCGTGAGCGAGGTACGGTCCGACGCGGTGGTGATCAGCGATAGGGTGACTGGGGAGACGTCCGAGGTGCCGTTCGGGCTGGCGGTTTGGTGCAGCGGGATCAAGGTGAGTTTATTTACATTTCCGTATGTACTTGTATGGGCAATTTGAATGACTAGACTGACATCGTGTTTTATTCACAGCTGAACCCGCTGTGCGAGAAGATCATGGACTCGCTGCCGCCGGGCACCCAGGAGAACCGACGGAGCCTGGCGTGCGATAAGAACCTGAGGGTGAACGGATCCAACGGCAGCATCTTCGCCGTGGGAGACTGCGCCACGATCGTCCGCCCGAGGAGCATGAGCAAGGCGATGGAGCTCTACAAAGGCGCCGCCAAGTGCGACGAAGCGGGCGTGTGCGAGATTAACCTCGCGAAGGACCAGATCAAGTCCGCGCTGACGAAAGGGGTGGAGGAGTTTCCCCACCTGGAGGAGGTGGTGAACAACATCGACGACAAGTTCGCCGCGTTCGCGGACGACACCGGCCGGTGCTCCTTCGAGGGGTTCGAGAAGATGCTCACCGAGGTTGATAACGGCCTACGGGCGCTGCCGGCCACCGCGCAGGTGGCCAAGCAGGAGGGCGAGTACCTCGCGTCCTTCTTCGCGCAGTGCGAGGGCGACGCCGACCGCCTCATGGGCGACGACACCAAGTTTGAGTACAACCACAAAGGGTCCCTCGCGTACATCGGGAAAGACGCGGCTGTGGCGGACATTCCGGGGTTTACAATCGTGAAAGGTATCGCCGCGGGTGTCATCTGGAAATCCTTCGAGACCATCTCGCAGGTGAGCGTCCGGAACATCTTCTTGGTGGCGGCCGACATGGTCCGCACCAAGATCTTCGGCCGCGACATCAGCCGCTTCATGAACGACAACTAAACTCACACAACAACTTAGCGGGGTTACGAGAGAACTCACGGCCGCCCCACAACCATTTTTTTGCTATGAAATCATTTGCTACTCAACTAACGCTCCTCGAGTCCGTCGCCCCCCTCTTCGTCCTCCGCATCCTCGCCCGGCCCGATCCACCGCTCGAGCTCCTCCCGAGTCAACACCCGCACCTCCCCTTCCGCCAGCCCGTCCAGCGTCATCCGCCCGAACGACGACCTGTGCAGCGCGATCACCTCACACCCGACGGCGTTGCACATCCGCTTCACCTGGTGATACTTGCCCTCCACGAGCGTGAGTGAGCCGCGGCGTTTGTCGTTGGTATCCAGCGCCAGCGTCGCGGGACGGCACGGCTTGGACTCCCCCGTGAGCGTCAGTGTCCCGCTCGCGAACAGAGCAGGCGCGTCGAGGGGCAGGTCCGCGTCGACGATTACTTCGTAAACCTTGGCCACCTTTTTCTTTGGGCTGGTCAGCCGATGGAGCAGGGCGCCGTCGTCGGTGAGTAAGAGGAGGCCGGTGGTGTCCTTGTCGAGCCTGCCCACGGTCTCCACCCCGGGGTTTCGCGATCGCCATCGTTCGGGGAGTAAGTCGTAGACGCTCGGGCCCTCGCGATTGTCGTGCGAGCAGACGCACCCGGCGGGTTTGTGCATCACCGCCGTGATGCCGTGAATGAACTCTGGCGCCTCGCCGTCGATACGGAGCGACGGCGAGGACGCGAGCACCTTGGCGTCCGCGCGTCGCACGGGCTCGCCGTCGAGGGTGACGCGGCCGGCGCCGACCCATCGCTTGGCCTCGCCTCTGGCGCAGTATCCGAGCCGCGAGAGCAACCTGTCGACGCGCTCCGGGGACGACGACGACGACGCATCCCCACCGCCGCCACCCTTGCCCTTCTTCTTGCCGCCCGCGCGGACGGGCACGACGCGGAGGCGGTGACGCGCGAGCACGGACGGTGCGGCCGTCCGCGGCGCGGCGCTCGTCGTCGACGCGAGCATCGCCATCGCGCGCGCGACACTGAAAGCGGTCGGGGCGCTTCACACAAAAACAAAAGTTAATTTAGTCGACTGAATTCAATTCATTCGCGCATCTCTACCGCAGCTGGCGCATGGCGTACACCTTGGCGCCCGCCAGGCCAATCTTATCGTTCAGGATGATGTGCAGCGGGTACCCCGCGCGCACGTCCTTGTACCTGCACTCCTCCCTCAAAAACGCCGCCTTGAGTTCGCCGCCCTCGCCGATGACCTTCATCAGCCGCGGAGGAATCCCACCCGCGACGTACACACCGCCGGTGGCCAGACACTTGAGCGCGAGGTTACCAGCCTCCGCGCCCAGGATCTGGAGGAACACGTCCACCGCCTCGACGCACAGCTCGCAGGTGCCGTCCAGCGCGGCGTCCGTCACGCCCGCGGGGTCCAGGTCCGGCTTGGTCTCCTGGCCCCGGTGAATCCGCAGAAAATCGTAGATGCGCTGGATGCCCGACCCGCAGCACACCTGCTCAATCTCGCACTCCCCGAGCGTCGCCTCGCAGAACGCCTGGAGCGCGCGCTGGGTCTCACCCCGCGGTGCGAAGTCCGCGTGGGATCCCTCGGACGGCACGACGTCGTACGAGACACCGTTGTGGAAGAGCATCGCTTCCCCGAGGCCGGTGCCGGGTCCGAGCACGGCGATGGGCCCGGTGGGTGACTTGGCGGTTCCTTCGTTCAACGTGACCATCTCGTCTGGTTTGAGGTCGAGGACGCCGTAGCCGACGGCGGCGAAGTCGTTGATGACTTTCACGGATGAGATTTCGAATGACTTTTGGAGCGCGGCGCCGTCGATGATCCACGAGATGTTTGTCATTTGGCATCGATCGTCGGCGACTGGTCCGGCGACGGCGAAGCACGCGGCGGAGACTGAGCCGGCGTCGACGCCCGCGTCGGCGAAGAGGTCGGTGATGACGGACTCGAAGGTTGGATGGCCGGACGTGCCGTAGACCTTCTCGAATGTCATCGTCGCGGAGGACGGGTCGGTGGGATCCGCGGTCCACACCTGGAGTCGCGCGTTGGTGCCGCCGATGTCTCCGACGAAGACGGTCTGCGCCGCGGCGCGGGGCGCGACGGCGTACCTGGCGCGGGTTTTGGCCTTGGCCTGGCGCCTCGCGGCGACCGCGTTCTTGATGACGCGGACCGAGGAGGTCACCCTGCGATCACGGGAGCGGGAGGGAGGACGGAGGTCAGGCGCGTGGTGCGGTTTTGAAACGTTGCTTTCCATGGAGCGACGGGGTGCCTCGATCGGTGGGCGGCGGCGACGGGCGGGACGTGGAGTGGGCGATGCGCGATGGGCGCGCGGGTACTCACTTGGCGAGTGTGGAAACGTGCGCACCCATGGCGGCGGCGGACATCTGGTGCAGGTCGCGGAAGAGGCGCGTCGTCGAGAGTGGCGATCGGACGGCCGATTGACGACGAGAGGCTCTCACGCGTTCCAACTGTCAGCCGATGGCTGGGAACGCATCCCCAAAACATTTCGTCTTGTATGGCCTTTTCAGACTGCTCTCGATGAAGTTTGCCTTTAGAATCGTGTTTAATTTTAACGTCATGATAGTCAAAGGGGGTGTGAGTTAAAAAACTTTCTGGAGTCTACAATGGCGAAACAACCCTTCTTTCCGCCCACACCCAACAGCACTGATACAACTCGAGCACGGCCGTGCCCTTGGCATGAATAATAATCCCGAAGAGTCCGATTTGCACACGGCGCGGGGGCGGTCGAACGCACCAATCGGCGTTGACCGGACCCCCGACACCGAAAAAATTGGAGAATTCGCTCAGTGGATCCCGGGATATTCCCCGCCCCAGTCGTCGCGGTTGAACATCTTCATCAGCTGCTCCCTGGCGCTCTCCTCGTCGAAGTCCTCGGGCAGCACGCACGCCTCATCGTCCTCCACGTCCCCGCACACAGCCTCGTACTGCGCCTTGAAGTCATCCGCGGACATCACCTTGACTCGCGTCTCGTCGCTCGCGATTGCTTGAGCGTCCATGTCGCTCAAAGTGTGCTCCTCGAACCCCTGCACGCTCCACTGCCCTTGCCTCAACGCGTTGGTCCGTTCCCAGTCCGTCACCTCCACCGTCTTCTCCGGCGGCATCAGCAGCACGCCGCGTCTGGCAACCTTGCACCTGTACCCGCCCTCTCGGCACGTGTACTTCAAGTCCTCGGGCCGCGCCGCTTCCACCACGGGCACGCGGCCCATCTCGGCTTCGAGCAACGTCCCGTACCTAGCCGCGTCCTCGTGCGTGGGAAAGGCGAGGATGATGTCCACCGGCACGTCGTCCTTCGTGCGCTCCTGGAGGGAGTATAGGCCCTCGCTGCCGGTACCGGCGCCGAACACTAAGATGTACACCGCGTCATCCGCCGGGACGTCGTCGAGATCTTGCAGGTTACTCCAGCACACGCCTCTGTTCACCGCGCCGCCCGGATTGGCGTGAGGCGGAGTGTTGGCGGCGTCTCCCGGGGTGAATCCTTGTGGTGGGTTGATGGATGCGCCTTGGGGGATGTCGAAGGTGTTCATGCCGGACGCCGCGCGCCGTGAGAGGTCGTCCGGGGAGCGCGGGGGTGGGAAGTAGAGCGGATCCGCCTTGCCGTCGTGGTCGTTCTTGTGTCCATCGTGCCACGGCTGATCTCTGCCGTCGGGGCCGAGGGCGCAGGTGCGAACGCCGCGCGTCTGGGGATTCGGTGATGGGGAATCGAGGGATGAGAAGGTCAGCGTGTTGCTCGAGACATGAGTGATCGTTCGTCCGGATGGACTCCGCGACGGTCGCGGGATTCGCGCGCGCGCGCCCCGCGGGGGGAAGCCTCGCGCCACCGCGTTCGTTTCCACCGTGGCACTCTCAGGGGGAATTATAAAAAAGAAGATGGCCGGGCGGCGTTCGTTCGACCGATGCTCGATGGGTAAAAAGAAGTGGACGCGCACCTGGGAGCGGCGCGATTGGACGCGACTGCGCTTGCTCGGGCTCTTGAGCCCGAGCGCGGCGGCGAACCCGTTGGTCACGGAGGAGGTAGCCATCGCGAGTTTCCCAAAATTGGACGGCTCCGTTGTCGAGCTGTCTCACGATTTGCCGGAACGCGAGGTGCGGCCGGTATGGACGTCGCTAGGTGCGCGCGCGCGTTCTATCGAGTGATTCGAGGGTGCGAGACTCGCACACGGTCTTCGACACTCGTTCCTAACGGGAAGGTGTGGCTCGGATGCGTTCGCGTCCGGCGCTGCGTGCGGAGTTGTGCGCGCCTCGAGACGGACATGCTCGTCACGTGCAGGCCCAAACCCAGCTCCGAAACCGCGCGGTCAGGACGAAAGATGCTCGCCGTGTCACCAAATCCCCAGTCACGTAACCGGCTGTGGTTCATTTCAGATCGATCCACCGCGAAAATACCTCCACCTGATTGGCTGAATTCATTTCGCATGGCACCCACGAAATTTACACGGCTGACAAGGGTAAATAACCCCAGAGGCATCGTCCGTATCAGCCGTGTAAAGTGCGGAAACAGCCCGGGAAAACATATTTTCGCGATCGCAGAGCCGAGTTTTTTTGCCGGGTGTCTACTCGGATTGGATCGGATTCGGGTTGTTGACCACGATCGGATTAATGCGTGTTGGGGAAGACTCGGGTACATGTAAAGTAGTTAAGAACACGAGTACATGTTTGGCTATTTGGCTATTTGTTTGGCAGTCTGGCCGCAGAACAGAGAGCACCGGCGAAAGGCAAGAACAAACAAGCGAGCAGCAGAACCATCGGAGGGGGAGACGGGCCACATGGCGGTGGCGTGCTCGGCGCGCGCGTCGATCCCGACATGCACGCGCCGGTCGACACACGCGGACCGCGGTAGCCGATGCCGTCACGTTCCAAACGCGACGGACGACCAAAGATCCGAGCGCACGTCGTCCCCGTCGTCGTCGTCATCCCCGTCCCCGTCGTCGTTCAGGCCGGCTACGTGGCGTGAGCTCGACATAGACTGGGGCAGACGCCACCTGCAGACCCTCTTCGTCGACGACGCGCACGGCGTGCTGGCCAGGGGCGCCGAGGGCGTCTGCCAGCGCGTCGCCAAGTGGGCCGGCGCGGGGCACATGGTCTTCCCGGAGTCCGCCGGCCTCGACGTCCAACACGGATCGCGGATGGATGCGGATGAGTCCATGTCGATGCTCACGCGGCTTCACCCGGTGTGCGACCACCCGAGGTACGCGGCGAAACCCAGATACGCGTTCACCGACGCCGACGGCGCGTGCGCCGACCTCGTCGTCACATGCGGGGGCGCGGATGTCGAACGAAGGGTACGAGCCGCGTCGCCGTCCGCCGTCGCGGTTGTGGATCTGTGGGAGTTTGCGCAATTCGCGGACAGAGGCGAGATCGACGGCACGGGAGTCGCGGCCATCGTGCAGAGGTCCTTGGCGCTCGAGTGTGTCGCGCCGTGCATCGATGAGGCGATGAAGCTGCGCGTCGGGGATGCCTGGGGTTTGCCTAATTCGTCGTCCGGAGGAGTCATCGACGAGGACGAGATGGCGGTGGCGAGGGCGAGGACGGTGGTCGGCGTCGCGGGACTGGTGACGTTCTTACTGGCCATCTCGCCGCTCGAGGAGGTGACGCGAGTGACGAAGCGGTGATTTAGTTTGTAGGTTTGTGAATTAAACACACAGTTTAGCAGGTTATGTTGTTTCCCATCCCATGTTGTTTCCCCAGTGGCAGTCTCAGCCGGCGGTTTTTGTACACGTGCCGGCGAGAACACCCGTTTCTCCCGTTCTGATTTTAATCAGACCGGTTCGATCATCGGTTGGCGCGGAGGGCGCGGCGGGAGGACCTGGTGGGCGCCTCCTCCTTGACCGCCTCCGTGGCCTTCTTCGCCTTGGGCGCGGCGCGCTTGGACGTCTTCTTGGCCGGCGCCGGGGAGGGCTCGGGGTCGTTCTCGTCGTTCTCCTCGTCCTCCTCGTCGTCTTCCTCCTCCTCGGCCTCTTCAGCCTGCTCAGCCTCTTCGTCAGCCTCGGGTTTCTCCGCGGTGGCCGTCTCGCCGTCGAGGGGACCGAGCGGGTGCGCCTCCTCCTCCGCCTCCTTCGCCGCCGCCTCAGCCTCCGCCAACGCCTGAGCCTCGGCAGCCTTGAGCCTCTCCTCGTAGTCGTCGTCAAAGACGTGGCCCTCCGCTCGCTTCTGCGTGCGCCACGACTCGTACCGCTCGACGTGAGCCGCGTTCATCTTCTGCTCAAACTCCTCAACCTGCTGCTTAGCGCCGTCGGCACCGTCCGCGCTCTTGGACTTGCCGCCGTACGACTTCTTAGCCTTGGCGACGACGCCGTTGAGCGCGGCGTACACTTCTTTGTCGTAGAGCGCGGGTTCGTACATCTTCCACCCGTCCATGAATTTCTTGAACGCCTTGTCGCTGAGGGAGAGCTGCGAGAGGCAAAAGGCGACGTCGCGCGCGGGCTTCGGGGTGGACGCGAGTGCCGCCTCGGCGAACCTGTTGGTGAACTTGTCCGCGAGGGACTCCGTCTGCCTGTCCTTGTCGATGAACCCGAGAAGCCGGGTCATGATCTTCTGGAAGACATCCGGCGTCAACTGATCGTCTCCGGAGAGGCGGGAGAGCAGATCCGGGAGGAGGTTGTAAATCGGGTTGCCGTGCTTGCGCGACAGCTCGTGGAACAGCAGCCTCGCCACGGACGCGACGCGCGGGTCCGGGTCCTCGAGGCACCGCGCCATCTCCGCGATGTGACCCTTCACCTTCATCATGTCGTTCAGCACCAGGTGCGCCAACACCGTCACCGCGTGTTGCCTCACGCCGGCGTCGGAATCGTGCAGCGAGTTACCCCACTCCCTCACGCCGTAGAGGTGCTGCGTCCACGGCTCGACCGCGTTGGGGAACCTGAACGCTAAGTCACCGAGCGCCACCATGAGCGCCGCGCGCGTGCCGCGGTCGGACTCGCGTCGCAGCCTGGTGAAGATGAGCGCGAGATGTTCTTCGCAGAAGACGCCGTCGATGGCCATGAGGCGGGAGAGCGCGGCCAATGCCGCGCCGCGGAGCAGCGCGTGGCCCTCGGCGACGGCGGGGTGGCCGCACAAGGCCACGACGACGGGCGCGTACGCCGCGACGATGCCCTTGCCGACGCCCTTCGCAGCCTTGAACGCGAGGAGCTCAGTCTCGGCGAGCTCCCTGGAGTTGTCGAGGTGGAGATCTTCCGACACGGACCCTTGCCCGAGCGCGGCGGCGAGCGCAGCCTCTTCCGAGTTATCGTCACCCTTCGCCGCGGCAGCCTCGGCGCTCTCGGAAGCCTTACGATCGCGGTCCACGCGCGCGCGGCGGACGGCGCGGGCGAGCCCCTCGACGTGCACGAGGTGCCTCAACCCAACCTCGCCGAGGACGAACAAAAACCTGGAGAGAAACGCGGCGTTGACGTTTGAAGCGCCCCCCTCGCTCTCCGCCGGGGTTGGAAACGCGGCAGCCGCGAAGGACCGCACGATGTCAGCGGCGGCACCTTCGGGGTCGGGGTGGAGCGCGTAGAGCGCCGCGATGGACTGCTCCGCGCACGGGTACCACCCCCGGCCGGGCAGGCACGACGTAGGCGTCAGCACCTTGGCGAGCGCGGCGAAGACGGGGTGCGCCGCGGGGAGCGCGGGGGTGCACACGCCGAGGGAGTCGGACGTCCCCGCGTTACCCCCGGGCCTGGCGCGCGCGAGCACGGCGGCGGCGGCGCGCGCGAGCGCGGGGTTGGAGGATTTCCTGGTCTGGCACGCGCCGTCCAGCGCCGCGGCGACGGCGCCGAAGCGCGGGCCGACAATTTCGGGAACCTTAGCCGCGCACATGGACAGCACGGTGAGCGCGGCGGCTCTGGAAGCCTCCGAGTCGGTCTTATCGCCCGCCTGCGCCCAGAGCGCGGTCATCACGGCGCCTTCCGGTGGGACGCGGTTATCGGCGACGAGGAGTTTGAGGATCTCTTCCATCGCGGCGAGTTCGCCGAGCGCCGACGCGGACGCCGTGTGCGCGAGGCCCTTCGCGGCGGCCATCGGTGATTCCGCACCTCCGAGGAAGAGAACATCCACGGCTTCCACCGCGGCGTCACGGACGGACTGATCGCGGGAGAAGACGAGGCCGAGCATGCGTCGCACGCCTTCGTCCGCGCCGTCGACGCCGAACTGCTTGAGTCGAACGAGAAGGCCGGTGGCTTCGATGGCGTCGGACGGCGTGGCGGACGCGAGGAGTCGGCAGAGGACGGTGACGGCGCCGCCCATCTGCACGGCGAAGCCGAGCGCGGTCTTGAGCGCGGCGACCATGGTGCGGACGGCCTCGACGCCGCCGTCGAGCTCGGGCGCGGCGTCGGCGTCGCCGGCCACGGGCTTCTCCTCGGGCTCCGTTGGCTCCTCGGTGTTCTGGTTCTCGTCGTCGGATCCCTCCTTCGCGGATTCGCCCTCGGGCTTCTCGGCATCCTCCTCGTCGCCCTCCTCGATGGTCTCGGGCATTTGCTTCTCGAAGGCATCCGTCTCGCTCTCCTCCTCGTCGGTCACGGGTGGAGCCATGGCCAATAGCTTGGCCTCGTACTCGGCCAAGGAATCGGCAAACGCGGCGGAGGGAAGCGTCGGGGCGAACGGGTTGAAGCCCAGCATGGTGGCCAGGAGGTTCATCGCGGCTTTGCGCACGAGCGCAGCCTTATCGCCGAGCCGCCCGATGCCCAGGTCCGCGACGACGAGCCAGTGCGACAGCGGAATCGCCTTCTTCTCCGCCATCGTGGACCACGTCTGGAGCACCCGGGCGCGAGTGAAGGCGCTGACGTCGTGAGTGCGGTCCACGAGGAGATCCAGGAAGCCTTGCTTGGCGCGGAGTAAAGGCGCGTTGGCGTCCGACGTGGTCCTGTCCTGGTCCCTGTCCAGTGACCCGGAGGATGCGTCGGAACAGAGAAGGCGACCTGTGAACAAAACACGACGTCAGTCTAATCGCCTATACGGGAGGGAATTGAAAAGCAAACTCACCGAGCACGGTGACCAGGGAGGATCGGAGCGAGTACGCCTCGCCGTCGAGGTGCGGGAGAAGAAGCGAGATGTTGGTCATCGTCGTCTTGGGCATGCGCTCGGCGAGCTCGGAGATGAACACGCCGACGCATCGCACGCCCACGGCGTCGGAGAGCTGCTGGCGCTTGTACTCCGCGGGGTCCACGTTGCCAACCTGTTGAGGAGAAAACAACGACGTCATTCACATTGCCCATACACAAACAAAAATAAACTCAAAATAAACGCACCTCTCTGAGCAACGAAGCTGCGAGTCTCGCGTTCTCGTGCCTGTCCGCCGCGGCTGCCGCGCACTCGGCGATGGGCCCCGGGAGGTGCTCGTGCTTGTTGAGGAGGTGCAGTAGGGACGTGGTGACGTTCTCGAGCTGGCCCCACTTGAGCGCGCACGCGCCGAGCATGTCGAACGCGGCGGCTTTGGTCACCTTGCTTCGAAGCGCCGACTGCGATTCCATGGCGGCGCACGCGAGTGAGGTGAACATGGTGAGGAAGCCCTCGGGTGGTTGCCTCGGCCTGAAGAGGTTCCAGAGGTCCACGTCGAGGACGCCGGACATGACGTGTAGGACGCGTTCGCGCTGTTCGTCCCATTTCCACTCGGCGAGCGGCGCGGTTTTCTTGGACCCTTTCTTGCCTTTGCCGGATTTTGGATCTTCCGCGGGAGGCGCGGCGCCGGCGTTGGCGGCGTCAGCCTCCGCGCCCTTGGCGAGGTGGTACACGAGGGTGCTGTAGCACTTGAGCGCCTCGCGGTGGGACGCGACGGCGTCGGCGCCGTCTGCGCCCGCGCCCGCCGCGAGCATGGTGTGCGCGGCGGATGACAGCACGGACAGGTTGCTGCAGAGCGCGTCGCAGAGGCGGATGCGCGCGACGGCGGAGAGGCGATGGAAGTCGCGGACGCACACGTAGGCGCGATCGAAGATCTCCTGCTCCATGATGCACGTGGCGTCGTTGTCGCACAGGTCGTGCGTCAATCGCTCCACGAGCTCGTTCGCCTCGACGTCCCTCATGGACGAGACGTCCTGGACATCTTTGGGGAAGAGCGCGCCCTCCCGCGCGGGGGCGGTCTCGAGGTCGGTGAGCGCGAGGGGGATATCGAACTCCATCGCGACGATGCGGTGGCGATACTGCGTCGTGTGGGCGCGACGAGCGTCGTTCACGGCGTGTGTCGCGCGTGTCTGAAGTGGCGTCAGTGTGGGAGATTTACTTTCCCCTGTTTTCAGGTAACGGAAAAAGTCGTGCGGGGGTTTTGTATGGGGCAGTTTTCCAGTCTATGACTCAAGAGTTAGGTCGGTCGCAGCAAAAAGTCCGACCGAAAAAGCCCAAAACGCTCAGGTCGGGTTTTCCGAGAATCTCTCGTTTGCGGCCGCACCCACACACGGGTTGCGCCACACACATGACCGAGGCTGACTTCGACCGACCCGAGCTCGCCGACCGGCTCCTGCGCAAGGCGGAGACCGCGATTCGCGGCAGGACCTCCCGCATCCTCTGCGTCATCGAGCGGTGCACCGACGAGCACAACTACAGCGCCGTCATCAGGACGTGCGAGGCGCTCGGGGTGCAGCACATCTGGCTCGTGGACCCAGTGGAGGTGAGCTACGACGGGCTCGTGGACGACGACGACGTTCACGACGACACCGACGATGACGACGCACATGAGGGCGGCGATCGGGGACACAACAAAGCGGCGATGCTGAAGTCGCACGGACACGGATCCGCCTGGAGAGAAGCGCACAAACTCTTCGCACGACGCGCCAACGAGTTCACCTCCATCCGAGAGTTCCAAACCACCGCCGCATGCGTCGACGCACTGCGCGAGGCTGGATACGCCATCTGGGCCACGGACCTGTCCCAGAAGGCTGTCGCGATGACCCACGACGCGTTGCGCGACGCCGGCTACGGCGACCCGAACGATCCATCCGTCACCGTCGTTCCCGAAAAGCTCGCAATCGTCTTCGGCACCGAAAGCGTCGGATGCACCGAGGAGATCTTACAAGCGGCGGATTCACGTGTGTACCTGCCCCTGCGCGGGTTCGCGGACTCGCTCAACCTCTCCGTCGCAGCCGCGCTCTGCATCCAGCAGCTCTTCCACCTGTGCCCGGAGGCCGTAGGCGCAATGGACGAAGCGGAACGGAATGTTCTCCGCGAGAAGTGGTTCACGCAGCTCGCGGCGCAGAGGGTCATGACCCGGTCGCAGGACAGGCAATTGCGGGATACCAAGACGCGGCTCACGAGGTGCCGTAAGAAGCTACTACGGGCGGAGATCGTGACGGATCCCAACGGGCCGGACGCCGCAGTTGCTCGCGTCGCGGCGCTCGAGGCGGAGGAATCACAGCTGTGTTTAGAAGTGGAGGCGATGATGGAGGAGCGGAGGGTCGCGGCGAGACGGGCGATTCAGCCGTACCTCGATGACCCGCCGGCGCCGCTGCGGGACATGCGTCGCCCTGATGAGCACAGGGAGGCGTACGTGGGGAAGGGCGTCCGCGCTAAGAACGCGGAGCACTGGCGAGGGATGCCCGCCGTCGCTGGGAGCGGCTCGATTAAAAATCACACCAAGAAGTTGTTCGAGGGGGTCGTAACTGCCGAACCATAGGAATTATGAAATATAGATAGGCAATTAGACCACTAATTAGACCACACATAACCGTTTGCGCGTTGAAGTGTTAACCCGATGGTCAAGGGCAAATCTGAATCCCACAGCCCAGTCAGCGTTCGTGAACGATTTCAACCTCCTTTTTCGATGGTTTGGCCGGGGCAGAGAGAGCGGTCCAGGGGACGCGCGCCATGGGTCCCGTGATCGCGGACGACGACTCGTCCGATGACGAGGTTCCTCTCGCGCAGCGCATGAAGCAGGAGGCTGCCACCCCCAAAGGTGCGCTTAGATCCCGGGCCCGAGGTTTTAAATTCCCACCTCGAAGCGGGTTCTGTCAGCCCGTCAGCGGAGGAGTGTTAGGGCAACTATAATCCGCCCGTTCGAGCGCGGGCGCGGGGCGCGCGCGTGTCGATCGGGATCGTGCGGCGTCGCGGATGACGTTCCCCGTCGCGTATCCCGCCCGAGCCGCGCGCGTGTAGACCGCCACGGCGCCGCGCGGAGGTTCCACTCGCGCGCCCAAACCCGATATTTCACCCCGCCTCTCATCATCCATCGCCAGACAAGTCTCTGACGCCCCTCCGTTCCCTTCCCCGTCCCCGATCAACAGCGGTGGCGGTCAAGAAGCCCGTCGCGAAGGGCAAGATCAAGATGAAGATGAAGAAACCCGCGAAGAAGAAACCCGCGAAGAAGGTTTCGACCGGTCCGGTCCGCGAGAAGAAGGTGTACGACCTGCCGGGGCAGAAGAAGGACACGCCCGAGGAAGGCGAGTCCCTGCGCAAGTTTTACGTATCGATGCGCACGCAGGTCCCGGAGAGCGTGATGGCTGAGCAGTGGCTCATGGAGCACGGCCTGTTGCCCGAGGACGAGGCTGCCAAGGCGTACAAGAAATTCCTCATCCGCAAGGGACGGGACCCGAAGAAAGCCGGCGCGATGAAGAAGAGCGGGGGCGCGTCCAAGCCCTCCAAGCCGAGGCCGAAACCGTCGGTGAAGAAGGAGGCCAAGTCGCCGGCGGTCAAAAAAGTGGGTGGAATCAAGCGGAAAGCGGCGCTCGACGACGACGACAGCGACAGCGACATTCCCCTGGCGGCGCTCAAATCCAACAACGGCGGCAGTGGGTTCAAGATTCCCAAGAAGGAATAGAGAAGACAGGCGGACGTACGGACGGAGAGCGCGTGGGAGTAGTGACGGGAGGACAGAGTCGCGAATAAGTACTGTAATATGTAATCATCACCAACGTCATCGACGCGCGACTGACCAAACACCCTCAGCCTTCAACCTTATTCACCCTTACGCCGCTGCCACGAGCTCAGCACGTCGTACACCGCGTACGACACGCTCGTCGCCGGCAGCACCTTGGCCAAATTCGGCACGATCCCCCGGTACAATCCGCTGAAACCCTCCTTTGCCAGAATCTTCCCCGCGCACTCCACGGGCCCGGCGTAAGACGGCTGCCCCGGCATCCCCGAAGCCTGCAGCCGCGTACGCACGAGGTTCAACGGGTACGTCACCAGCATGGCGCTCGTGCTGGACGCCATGCCGCACCCGAGCAGCTCCGCGACCCCCGGGTCACGTCCAACCTCCGCGTACTTCGCCGCCAACGCGTCTTTCAGCACCGAGTTGGCCATCAAGTCGATGCCGGCGTACGGAAAGATACCCACCAACGAAGGCGTCAGGCCCTTGAACAGACCGCGGACACCCTCCGCCTTGAGCACCGACGCGATGACCGTCGCCATCGAGGTACCACCCGCGCTCAGGCTCACCCGGGTCTTGACGATCTCCAAAGGGTACACCACGCTCTGCGCGGCGGCGCCGGCGAGTCCGCCCGCGGCGAATCGCTCCCCGACGGTGGCGTTGCCCGGGTCCGCCGCGAGTTTACGTTTGAGTACGTCGAACACGACGTACTTGGTCGCCGTCTCCGGGACAACCTTGGCGACGTTCGCGCCGTTACCACGCCAGAACGCGCGCCAACCACCTTCGCCGTACACCGCGCGAAACGCCCGTCCCAGCGTCACGCGCTTCGGCTTTGCATTTGTATTTGTAGATGAAGACGAAGACGATGATGAGGACGCGTCGCCGCCGCCCGATGCGCGTACGTTCTCTGCGACTCGCGCGGCGGTCGTCGCCGTGGCCGTCTGCGTCGCAACCGCAGTAGGTAACCTCCCCGCCTGCATGATGGTCTTGATCCTGTCTATCGGCGCCGTCGAGGTTCGAGACACCGCCCCCGCCACGCCGCCGCTCGCGAGCTTCTTCGCCGTTCCGATAGTCTCGCCGTTTCCGCCGCCGTCGCCCAAGGAATCCTTTCCCTCGCGTCCCTCCGCTCTGTCCTCCTCCTCCATACCCTCGCGTATGTGCGCGCTGAGGGACGTCCGACGTCCGGTGTCGATGTCCCTCGGCATGGTCATGAATCCATCGGGATCGTCTACGAATGCTCTGTGCGCGAAGGCGTCGAACACAGCCTCCGGGTTGGCGCCGTGCGGGAGTAGCATGAGCGTGGACTCGAACTCGTCGAAGGATAGGCGGCCGTCGCGGTCGGAGTCCATGCGCTTGAATGCGGCGCGGAGCTGCTCGTCGGAGATCTTGAGCCCCGCGCGCTCGACCCCGCGTCGCAGTTCCTTGGAGTCCACCGCCCCGTCGCCGTCGGCGTCGATGTCCCGGAAGATTTGTCGTATGTTCTCTCGCCGGCTGTCGCAGAAGGCGTCGAACTCGGACGCGGATATCCTCCGATCGTCGTTGGCGTCGAGCTCGCTGAGCATGGATTTGAGCTGCTCATCGGACACCGCGACGCCCCTGCGCCTCAGTCCCTCCTCCACCTCCTGCTCGGAAAGGAAAAAAGTTGAGGACGAGAGGCGTCAGAAGAAAATCCTTCGGGCGAGATGAGCACGGGGGCACGGGTCGTTGGGGTCGGGACAGCCGGGAGGGGGACGCGCACCTTGTAGCTCAGGGTTCCGTCTCCATCGCTGTCCAGGTCTCGGAAGAGCCTGAACCGGGAGTTCATGGCGCTTCCGGGCCGCGCGGCAGTGTTGAACTTGAAACTTCGTTCCCGCTTTTTCTTGGGCCGGCAAAAAAATGGTTCTGTTCGTGCGTTATCGGACCCGTTATCGGAGCGATAACCTACATTAGCGCGAGCCCCGCCGGCGCTGAACCGGTTGGAACATGCTCGCCGCGTCTTCCAACTGGACCGCCCATGTCTCAGCACGTGTGCGGTGCGGGAAACGCGCTCAGACCACCGGAAGACGTCACCCACACACGCCACGGACGTCGCCCCCAACACGCGCACGAACGCCGGACACCGACGGGCGGGTCCTCAATCTCGCGGACCTGAGAGCCATGGACGACGACGACCTGGAGGCCGACGACGACGACGAGTCGTACAACGACTACATCGACGACCTCCTCGACGAAAACGAGTCCATGTCGTTCGCCACGCGCGTCACACGATGGCTCACCGCCCTGACGGTATGCGGCTGGCCCCCGGTCAAGGGCGGAGCCGATGTGAGTTTAGTCCGGGTCCTCCCGTCGAGCCTGGGCGGCAGCGGGGTGTTCGCCAGGCGATCCATCGGCGCGAACGTCACCGTGGGGGAGTACCCAGGGGTACGAAGGTCCCTCGCGGATTACCTCGCCAAGTGCGAACGTACGGGCGGTAGGACGGAGGTGTACTCGTTGATGTGCCGCGACGGATGGGTATTAGATCCTACGGGTGCAACCGGCGTGTTGCGTACGGGCGTGGACGACGATTCGTATGGCATGGACGACGATTCGTATTCCTACGGGGCGTACGGCGCGGGCACGGCGACGCCCACGGTACGTCTGGGTTGGTTCGGGGGTGTATTTCTTGGTTCGGTGTCACGGGACGCCACGATGGCGCTGTGCAACGAGCCGGGCGACGTTGATTTGGACTCGGCGGCTCGGGCGGAAGCCGCGAACGTGGGGGTGCAGGAGCTGGCGACCGGGACGCAGGTGGTGTTCACGCTGCGGGACATCGCGGAGGGTGAGGAGCTGCTGTGGGACTACGGCGAGAGCTACAATCGAGAGCACTATTAGCCAAACTAAAACGTCGTCGTTGTTAAGCACTAAAGGGTAGCACTATTGTGAGG
>Ga0209631_10002941_pt1 | contig 20007 bp, 17 predicted proteins | sample COG_08_FD_184752 | JGI IMG/M metagenome (GOLD analysis project Ga0209631, IMG submission 184752) | Pelagic Microbial community sample from North Sea - COGITO 998_met_08 (SPAdes) (version 2) | ecosystem: Environmental > Aquatic > Marine > Neritic zone/Coastal water | place: Helgoland, sampling...
GATTGGTTACTTATCGTGGTTAGAATTTTATAACCAAATAGGAAGAATCGATAATGATGAACAAACTCTTGATAACAGCGGCGGCGCTGGCGCTGACAACGGTGTCAGCCTCGGCAGAAACCATCCGCTGGGCGCGCGCAGGCGATTCAATCACCTTGGATCCACATTCACAGAATGAAGGCCCAACCCATGCGCTAGCGCATCAAATGTATGACCCGCTGCTTCAGCGTGATATGTCGGGTGCTATTATTCCTGTTTTGGCCACCGAATGGGCGGCTCTGCCGGATAATCCCAATATTTGGCGTTTCAAATTGCGCCAGGGCGTCACCTATCATGACGGCGCGGCCTTTGATTCTGAAGATGTGGTGTTTTCCTTAAACCGTGCAATGGCCGATGGATCGGAAATGAAAGAATTGCTGTCATCTGTGAAAGAGGTGCGCGCAGTTGATGCTCATACGTTGGATATCGAAACCCATGGTGCAAACCCGCTACTGATCAACAATTTGACTAATATGTTTATCATGGACAAAGGCTGGGCCGAAGCCAATGATGTGATGACCCCGCATGACGTTGCGAAAGGCGAAACAAATTTTGCGACGATGAATACCAATGGTACTGGCGCCTTCATGCTGGTAAGCCGCTCGGTGGATGAAAAAACGGTTTTAACCGCCAATCCGAATTACTGGGGCAAAGATATTTACCCCAATCAGGTTTCTGAGCTTATTTATACGCCGATCCAATCCGCGGCAACACGCGTTGCGGCTTTGCTATCTGGGGAAGTGGATATCATCCAAGACGTTCCAGTTCAGGATCTTGGACGTGTCAGTGCAACAGACGGGTTGAGCGTTGGAACCGCCGCGCAAAACCGCGTGATCTTTTTTGGTTTGGACACGAAAGAAGGCCCAACGAGCAATCTTAAGGTGCGTCAGGCGATGAATATCGCGATTAACCGCGATGCCATCAAGCAAGTTGTGATGCGCGGCCAGTCAGATCCAACGGGCGTGATCATGCCGCCATTTGTGAATGGTTGGACAGAGGCGCTGAATGCCTACCCAACCTACGATATTGAAGCAGCAAAAGCATTGATGGCAGAAGCCGGCCTTACGGATGGGTTTGATATCACGCTGAATTGCCCCAATGATCGCTACATTAACGATGAGGCCATCTGTCAAGCCGCCGTTGGGATGATGGGGCAGATCGGTATTAACGTGACCTTAGACGCCAAACCAAAAGCCCAGCATTTCCCAATCGCCAAAGGCGGTGAATCGGATTTCTACATGCTAGGATGGGGCGTTCCAACGTTTGATTCACATTATATCTTCAACTATCTGGTCCATACGCAAACCAATGATCGCGGATCATGGAACCCAACCGGATTTTCGGATGCTGACGTCGATGCGATGATTGCAAGCCTTGAATCTGAGACTGATTTGGCCAAGCGTGATGCAACGATCGCGTCTATCTGGAACAAGGTTCAGGATGCACAAATGTACCTGCCGATCCATAACCAAGTGCTGAACTGGGGAATGAAAAGCAATATTGAATTTGCCGTACAGCCTGAAGACCAGCCGCATTTTCAATTCTTGAAAATGAACTAAGAGCCATGGCCACCAGCCGCTTACCAAAGCGGCTGGTGGCTTTCACGTGGACCCACCTATGTTAATTACCGCACATCAAAGGGCGGCCAAAGCTTAGACTGTTCCTGTTTAAACCACAGCTGCATATTTTATAAACGAAAAGCTATAATGGTATTGATCTTACTCAGGCGTTTGGGCCAGGCAGTTCTGGTTTTATTTATCGTCGCACTGATTTCTTTTCTTATCTTTCGATATGTGGGCAGCCCCGTCGATAACCTTTTGGCGCAAGAAGCCACCGTGCAACAGCGCGCGGATTTAGAAGAAGCCTTAGGGCTGAACGATCCAGTTTATGTGCAATATTTCGGATTTGTCTGGAAGGCCTTGCAGTTTGACTTTGGCAATTCCTATCGCGGCGCCCTGCCTGTTGCCGAATTAATCTCGAGCCGGTTGCCGGCAACTTTGGAATTGGCGTTCACATCGGCGCTATTCGCCCTGATTTTAGGCGTGATTACTGGGATTTATACGGCAATCCGGCGCGGAGGGCTGTTTGCCAATGTCATATTGTCTCTGTCGCTTATTGGCGTATCACTGCCCACTTTTTTAATCGGTGTACTCTTGATTTGGGTCTTTGCCGTTGAACTGCAATGGCTGCCCTCGTTTGGACGCGGCGAAGTTGTTGACCTTGGGTGGTGGTCAACCGGATTTCTGACCCTATCGGGGCTGAAATCGCTGATCCTGCCCAGCATAACGCTTGGCCTTTACCAATTGACCTTAATCATGCGGCTGACCCGCTCGGAAATGCTGGAGGTTTTACGCCAAGATTATGTACGGTTTGCCCGAGCGCTTGGGCTGTCTGAGCGCAGCGTTAATTTCAGGCATGCCCTGCCCAATACATTGATCCCCGTAACCACGATTGCAGGACTCCAGCTTGGCTCGATCGTGGCATTCGCCATCATTACGGAAACCGTGTTCCAATGGCCGGGCGTGGGGTTGTTATTCATTAACGCGGTTTATTTCGTGGATATCCCGGTAATGAGCGCATATTTACTGCTGGTCGGTGTGCTGTTCGTATTGATCAATCTGGCCGTAGATCTTTTATATCTCGCGATTGATCCGCGCTTGCGCGACTCTCAGCTGAGCGGAGAAGCTTAGCCTATGAAACGTTTCTTTGCTTCTGATTTTTTTTATGATTTCGTGCGCAGCCCTGTCGCACTGGTATCGTTTTTAATCGTTTTGTTTCTGATCCTCTCGGCTGTTTTCGCAGGTGTTATAGCACCAACCAATCCTTTCGACGCCGCCAGCCTAAACCTTATGAACGGGTTCACCCCACCGATGGAGCCAAATCTTTTCACCGGAGATGTTTTTTGGATGGGCACTGACGATCAAGGCCGCGATTTATTTTCTGCAATTCTCTACGGGCTGCGTATCTCGCTTTTCGTGGGGGCAATGGCTGTTGCCCTCGCCACCGTGATGGGCGTCTTGCTCGGCTTGATCGCCGGCTATATGGGGGGCTGGCTGGATAATTTGATCATGCGCTTTGCGGATATCCAAATGACTTTCCCCTCTATTTTAATTGCGATGCTCATCTTTGGCGTGGCGCGTGGGATTTTACCACCAGAATTGCGCGATGAGATGGCCATCACCGTATTGATCGTTTCTATTGGCCTGTCTGAATGGGTTCCATTTGCGCGCACAGTGCGCGGATCAACCCTGGTTGAAAAGGAAAAAGAATATATCGCAGCAGCACGTTTAATAGGCTTGAACCGGTGGCAAATCATGATCAGACATATTTTGCCCAACGTGTTGAACCCCGTTTTGGTGATTGCCACGATCACCTTGGCTTTGGCGATTATCGCCGAAGCCACGCTGTCCTTTTTAGGGGTTGGCGCGCCACGCACAGAGCCAAGCCTTGGCACACTAATCCGCGTTGGCCAAGATTTTCTATTTTCCGGCGAATGGTGGATTTTGTTGTTTCCTGCCAGCACGCTTTTGGCCTTGGCGCTTTCCGTCAACTTATTTGGCGATTGGCTGCGCGACAAATTGAATCCGAGGTTAAAATAATGACGCAGCCATTGCTTGAGGTCAAAAATATCAGCGTAGAATTCAAAACCCGGCGCGGTGCTTTAAAAGCAGTCGATGATTTGTCGATTGACGTGCAACCGGGCGAAATATTGGGGCTGGTGGGGGAATCTGGCGCTGGAAAATCAATGATGGGTGCAGCGATTTTAGGCTTGATCGATCCGCCGGGCCGCCTGTCAAAGGGCGAAATTTGGTTTAAGGGCCAACGAATAGATCAAAACCCGGAAACATTGCGCGGATGCGAAATTTCAATGATCTTCCAAGATCCATTGGTCAGCCTGAACCCGTTAAAGAAAATTGGCGATCAATTGGTTGAAACCATCTTGCGGCATAAGAAGATGTCGCGGGCGCAGGCAATCGACAGAGCCCGCAAAGGCCTGATCGAAGTGGGGATCGACCCAGAACGGTTGAATGCTTATCCACATACGTTTTCAGGAGGCATGCGCCAACGCGTGGTGATCGCCCTCGCCCTTGCCCCAGAGCCATCGCTCATTATTGCAGACGAACCCACCACCGCTCTTGACGTGTCGGTTCAGGCGCAAATTTTGGAACTATTGAAAAAGCTATGTCGCGGCCGCGGCACTTCGATTATTTTAATCACGCATGATATGGGCGTGATTTCAGAAACCGCCGATAGGGTTGGCGTGCTATATGCGGGCCGCCTTGCTGAAATTGGCAGCACGAACCAAGTTTTAAGATCTTCAAAACACCCCTATACGCAAGGTTTGGTGGCCTCAACACCCAAAATCGACACCTCTTCATTTGGGCAAAGCCTCTATCAAATCCCTGGCTCCATGCCCAAATTAGACGCAATTCCGACAGGCTGCGCCTTTCATCCCCGCTGTACACTAGGAACCTTGAAATGTAGCCAGGAACGCCCTCCCATGATGAAAAATGCTGCGGCGTGCTGGCTGTTGGAAGAAACGAGACAAGGGATATGAGTTTCATAACCGCCAAAAATCTGACCCGCCGTTATGACCTGTCAGACCCGTGGATTGTGCGGCAATTAACCCTTCGGCCCAAACGGTTTCTCACCGCGGTGAATGATGTCAGTTTCAGCGTTGAGAAAGGCACCACCTACGCCTTGGTCGGAGAAAGCGGATCCGGAAAATCAACGATTGCCAAAATGGCGGTGGGTCTGCTTGCGCCCTCGGCAGGAACCATCACCCTCGACAATCACAATTTAAACGATCCAAACTTAAGCCCACAAAGCCAACAATCGATGCGGCGACGCATTCAAATGGTCTTTCAATCCCCATATGCCAGCCTAAATCCGCGTTGGCGCGTTGGAGATATTTTGGCGGAACCGATCCAAAGTTTTGATCTTATCCAAGGCGCAAAAAATCAAGCCAAACGCGTGGATGAACTCTTAGAGCAAGTTGGGCTTTCACCAAGCGACGCTAAAAAATATCCACATGAATTTTCCGGTGGGCAAAGACAACGTATTTCAATTGCCCGCGCCCTGTCCTCGCAACCTGAAGTTATTATCTGTGATGAGCCAACCTCTGCATTGGATGTTTCCGTTCAGGCGCAGGTTTTAAACCTTCTTAAATCGCTTCAAAAAGAATTTTCCCTCACTTATTTGTTTATCACGCATGATTTGGCGGTGGTGTCGAGCGTCGCAAACCGCATAGGCGTGTTGAACAAAGGCGCGCTAGTCGAAGAAGCAAGCCCGAAAGAGTTATTCACAAATCCGAAGCAAGACTATACCCGGATGCTGTTAAACGCCGCGCCAAAAATGCTTTAGCTTGATGCATGTTGCGGCTTTGAAATTTAAAACGTCAGATTTGAATGACGGAGTTTGGATTTGAACGCCATTGCGTTTTTGAAAGAAAAGAAAAAGCATATAAATAATTTGTTTCATCTCATACCCTTCGGTTGCTAGACCACCAAGGCTTAACCATACGCTTTTTCAAAGCCACAAAACAAGAATAGGCGCTTTGCAACGCGTTAACCGCTTTTCAAGTATAGGGCAGAGAAAAGGTTATAATTTTAAACCTCTGAATACGTCGCCCTTTGGATCAAGATTTGGGGGCAAAGCTTGACGGATCAATGGTTGTGGGTCGACCGGGCAAATCCATTTCGCTGCTTAGCGGCGCGTTGCGCGCGATAATTTTGCCACGCCGCACAACCCTCAATCGATGTGCTCGCAATCTAATCGCCTCAATGCTGTCTTTCGCTTGCAGCAAGTTGAAATCTGCGAAGGCGCCTTTTTCGATACCATAGCCCTCAAGCCCCATTATTTGCGCTGAATTTTCAGTGATTGCAGTGAAGCACCAGGCCATATCCTCACGGCTTGATAATTGACCCGCATGCAAGCCCATAAACGCCACATCCAGCATATCTGCCCGGCCCAAAGAATACCAAGGGTCCATCACGCAATCCGAACCAAAGCCAACCGTCACCCCCGCATCCCGCAGCTCGCGTACCCGCGTTTGGCCACGCCGCTTGGGATAACTGTCATGCCGCCCCTGCAGCATGATATTGATCAAAGGATTAGGAATGACGCCAATGCCGGCCTCAACAATAAGTGGGATAAGCTTGGACACATAGTAGTTATCCATAGAATGCATTGATGTCAGATGCGAACCGGCAACCCGCCCTTGCAGCCCGAGGCGCTGCGTTTCAAAGGCCAAAGTTTCAATATGTCGGCTCATCGGATCATCGCTTTCATCGCAATGCATATCCACCCTTAACCCGCGCTCAGCGGCAAGCTCGCACAATATCCGCACCGATGCTGCGCCATCGGCCATCCTTCGTTCGAAATGAGGGATACCACCCACGATATCCACCCCCATATCCAAAGCCCTAATGGTGCGTTCGAGCGCTGCGGGATCGCGCAGCACCCCATCTTGCGGGAAGGCAACCAGCTGCAAATCCAGATAACCTTTTACCCGGTTGCGCACCTCTAAAAGCGCCTGCACACCGGTTAAGTTTGGATCGCAAGTATCCACATGCGAGCGGATTGCCCCAATGCCCATTGAAACCGCCAAATCACAATAGCGCAGCGCCCGCTCAATGATATCATCGATGCTTTGCACCGCCTTTAACTCCCCCCAAAGCTCAATGCCTTCAAGCAATGTGCCCGACATATTCATCCGAGGCGTGCCTAAAGAAAGCGTGGCGTCCATATGAAAATGCGGATCGACAAACGGCGGCGCAAGCAAGCAGCCTTCGGCCTCAATCACCTGCCGAGCCTCGGCTGAGATATCGCGCTCTACCGCCGCAATGCGATCACCTTTGCACCCAATATCCACGCCACTGCGCCCGTTTGGTAGAACCGCATTCTTTACCAATAAATCAAACATACCAGCTCCTAGCGTTGGCCTTTAAACCAAGGGGTTAACAAAGCCCGTGGATAATCCGCGCTTCTGGCCGCGATCACAAGCGCAAAGATTGATAAGACGTAAGGAGCCGCTAGAAAAACTTGGCTGGGCACAGACGCGCCCACCTCGGTTTGAAGGCGTACCTGCAAAGCATCAAAGGCCCCAAATAAAACCGCCCCCAAAAGGGCCTTTCCGGGCCGCCAACTGGCGAAAATAACCAATGCGATGCAAATCCAGCCACGCCCATTTACCATTCCAAAAAAGAATGCATCAAAGGCAGACATCGTCAAAAACGCGCCGCCAAGCGCCATCAAAGCCGATCCGGCCATCACGGCTCCAATGCGCAGCGAATAAACGCTTAATCCTTGCGCATCCACTGAGTTTGGATTGTCGCCAACCGCCTTTAAAGCAACACCCAGCGCGGTTTTGTTGAAAATGTACCAAACCACGGCAACGCAAAAAAGCGCCAAGAACGTAAGCGCCGTTTGCTGAAACAAAATCGGACCAATAAAAGGCAAATCCGACAAAATCGGAATATCCAGCGGTCGAAAGGGCGTAATACGCGGCGGTGATGACACGGTTGGAAGCGCCGTACGGTAAGAGAAATAGCTGACGGAGGTGGCAAAAAGCGTGATGCCCAAGCCCGATACGTGCTGGCTTAAGCCCAGCGGGACCGTTAAAATGCCATGCAAAAACCCAAAAAACGCCCCTGCAAGCGCGGCAGCTAACACCCCACCCCATAAGCCAGCGCCCAACCAAACTGCCATCCAGCCGACCATTGCACCAGCCACGAAAATACCTTCGATACCAAGATTCAAAACACCAGATTTTTCGCAAATCAATGCGCCCAAAACGCCAAAGATAAGCGGAGTTGCGATCCTGATCGAGGCAGACCAAAAGCTTTCGCTGAGCAAAATTTGAAGAATATCCATGATCAACGTCGCTCCAGCTGTCGGCGCACCCGCACAAATCTATAACGCGCCACAAAGCCACCAACCAAAACGCAGAGTAAGGCCGTTGCCACAACCAGGTCGGCAAGATAGGAAGAAACTCCCATCGCGCGGCTCATGCTATCGGCCCCCACAAAGACTGAGGCGATAAAAAGCGCCGACACGACCACCCCGCCGGGAGACAACCCCGCAAGCATCGCAACAACAATGCCTGTATAGCCAAAACCTGGGGATAGATCTGCGGTCAGATAGCCTTTTAATCCAGCTACTTCGCTTACACCCGCCAATCCTGCCAGCGCCCCCGAAATAGCCGCCGCTGTCAACAAGCTTCGATTGACTGGTATGCCTGCATGTCCGGCTGCATTTCTATTTTCACCAACCGCGCGCAATTTGAACCCCCAAACCGACCGCAATAGCATAAATTGCGCCACGGCGGCGCAGATCAGCGCGATAACAAACCCGTAATGAATGCGCATACGCTCCATCAAAGGCGGCAACATGCCTTGATCCAAGATGGGCGCTGTCTGCGGCCAGCCAAGACCCATCGGATCTTTTAGCGGCCCCTCCAACATATATTGCAGAAAAATTAAGATAATAAAATTCAGCAGCAATGTGGTGACCACCTCATCTGCCCCAAAGCGAATTTTCAGCGCCGCGGGCACCGCCATGCCAAAGGCACCAGCGGCACAGCCGCATAGAATAATCACTGGGATCAACAGTAGCCCTGAAATATCCAGCACCCCTGTGCCAATCGCTGCTGCGGCCAAAGCACCCAAATAAAGCTGGCCTTCCGCGCCGATATTCCACAGTTTGGCCCGAAAGGCCAAGGCGGCGGCAAGCCCCGTAAATATCAACGGCGTGGCGCGCGTGAGCATTTCGGAAAACGCAAATTTTGAACCAAAAACGCCCATAAACATCTGCACGTATGAAGCCCCAACGGGGGCGCCTGCAAACATCAACGGAATTGCCGCCAAGAGCAACGCCACGCACGCAGACAGGACAGGAATGCCCAGTTTCATAAAAGATGAAGCAGAGTCTCTGGCCTCAATTCGGATCATGCCGCCTGCCCTGCCATCATCAAACCCAATTGCGCGCGGTCACGCGTTTTTGCGGTGGAAAACGCGCCATCATGAACCACTAAAATGCGATCAGACAGCTTCAGAATTTCGTCTAAATCTTCGGATATCAGAACAATACCGGCGCCACGGCCGCGGGCCTCAAGAAGCCGCCGCGCCACCTCAGAGGCTGCCCCCATATCTAAACCGCGAGTGGGTTGATTTGCGAGAATAAGCTTGGGACTGCGATCAAAAACCCGCGCCAAAATCAATTTTTGGATATTGCCGCCTGATAACAAGCGCGCCGAAGCCTGCGCCCCTGGCCCCCGCACGTCATATTCTGACGATAGCGTCTCGGCATAATCGCGGATCGCATCGCGCCGCAGCAATCCGTTTTGTTGTATAGTCGGGTCGTCCAACTGCTCTATAACCATATTCTCAGCAACACTCATCGATCCCACAATTCCATCCCGATGGCGATCTTCTGGAATGCGCCCAACGCCGCGCGAAATCATCGCGGCGGGGGTAATATCCAACAGAGGTTGGTCTTCTATCAAGACCTCTCCGCTCTCGACCGAGAGCATGCCAGAGATCACGCCGGCCAAGGCTGTCTGGCCATTGCCCGAGACGCCTGCGATCCCTAGGATTTCACCAGAGAAAACGGTCAGGTCAACATTTTGCAAACTGTCGCGCCGTGCGCGCCCTTGCACAGAAACCCCCTTGAACCGCAGTATCGCCGGTCCATTTGCTTGCGTTTCACGGGTATGGGATGGCGTTTCCGCCCCCACCATCAGTCGCGCAATTTGTTGCTCATCCGCCTGATCTGTTTTAATTTCTCCTGCATTTTTGCCATGGCGCAAAACGGTGATGCGATGCGAAAATGCCAAAACCTCACGCAATTTATGCGAAATAAAAATAACCGATAGCCCGTTCTGCGCCATGGCCCGAATGTTTTCAAACAGCGTATCCGCTTCTTGCGGCGTTAAAACGGCGGTTGGCTCGTCCAAAACGAGTATTTTTACATCGCGATATAGGGCTTTTAAAATTTCAACGCGCTGGCGTTCGCCCACCGTCAATTTACCCACAGCAACATCTAAAGGCGCCGTCAGACCACTTTCGGCCATAATCGCGCGGATCTTCTTTTCAGCGGCGACGCGTTTTCTTGGCAATAAGGTGAGACGTTCAGCCCCCAACATAATATTATCAACCGCATCCAAATTTTCGGCCAAGGTGAAATGTTGATGCACCATGCCAATCCCCGCGGCAATCGCCGCCTGAGGATGCCCGAGCGTGAGCGGTAAAAACCGTTGATTGGCATCGGCCACTTCGATTTGCCCCGCATCCGGCATGTAATGTCCGAACAACATATTCATCAAAGTGGTTTTTCCAGCCCCATTCTCACCCAGCAACGCCAATATCTCTCCGCGGTGCAGATCAAGATCAACATCGCAATTAGCAGCGATGGTTCCAAAGGTTTTGGACAGGCCCTTTAGGGCTAATATTTTATCAGGATGCATTGTAAAAAAGGCCGGCCCTCTATACGGGCCGGCCCGCTCTTTTATCCGTCAGACGCGGGTCGCGCATCATTCACATTCACACGAAACAGACCGTCGAGAATGTCTTTTTCGGTGGCTTTCACCGCGGCAGCAACATCAGCCGGTACCAGTTCTTCATCTAGAACCATAGATCCACCGCCAAAGGCCATGAAACTATATTGTCCATAATCAGCCGCCTCAAAATCATCTGAGGCCACCTTGGCGATGGCTTTATCTATGGTTGCTTCCATATGCCAAATCGCCGATGCCAAAATCGTTCCAGGATAATCACCGGACGTGTCAATCACATTCCCAATCGCTTTTACTCCGCGCTCTACGGCGGCATCTGCAACGCCAAAGCGTTCTGCATACATAATATCAGCACCCGCATCCATCATCGCAAACGCGCTTTCTTTGGCTTTGGGCGGATCATACCAGCTGTCAATAAAGTTCACGAGGAACTTCACATCCGGGTTCACTGCGCGTGCGCCATCCATGAAAGCATGCATCAAGCGGTTTACCTCAGGAATAGCGTAGCCGCCCACCATGCCAATCATATTTGATTTGGTCATCGAGCCGGCGACCATGCCCGTCAAATAAGAGGGTTCATGTATCCAATTGTCAAACACCGAGAAGTTCGGTGCCACGGGGCCGAAAGACGAGCCCATTAAAAACGCGGTTTCCGAATAATCTTTCGCCACTTTGCGCGCGGCCCGCTCAAGGCCAAACACCTCGCCAACAATCAAATCATGTCCTTGTTCGGCATATTCGCGCATCACCCGCTCATAATCCGTATTGGCCACGTTTTCTGAAAACGTATATTCGATGGTTCCGCTTTCGGCGGCAGTGTTTAAAGCCTTATGAATGCGACTTATCCATTGCTGTTCGACGGGCAAAGTATAAATCGCGGCCACCTTAACTTTTTCCGCGGCAACAGTCCCGGCGCTTGCCATCAATCCCACGGCGAGCGCTGCAGTGGTAAACAACCGCCGCCCCATTTTTTGTGAAATATTCATAAATTTCTCCCTCTGAGGTAATACGCAACCATCACGTTATTTGATCATTTGGTCAATAAATAGATTCTCAAACGGCCTTAAAATGTGAAAAACCGTCAATTTTTTTAGCCATTTTTATCTCCTAAAAAACCTTCTGAAACCCAAACTATGTAAATTACGAAAATTTATTTCGTAGCCTTCACTGCGCCAGAAGGTTTAAAAGGTCTCATCCTCTCTGGACGCGCTGTGCTGATCAGGGCACAAGATCGGTTTCCTAATATAAGCTTACGATTGAGGTTGTATTTTACCTTGCAAGATCATCACGTAAATTTTCGAAAAAGCTTCGTCTGATCAAACATCTCTTCAAGCGCCTCCATCCTATCTTTTGTATCGCCCCAAGTGATGGCTTGAACGGTAGAAATCATCGTTTCCAGCAAGAGCAACGGCGTGACCGCAGAATCCCACGCCGAAGGCACAACGATGCGGCTGCCAAAACTTTGCTCCGCCATCCGATGAACCGGCGAACGCCATTGATCGGTGAATAATATAATTTTCGCGCCTTTATCATAGGCCATTTCTGCCAGTTTCAGCGTATTGTTTTCATAACGACGCATATCGAAAATGATGAAGACATCCCCCGCTTTGACATCAAGCAAGTAATGAGGCCAGGTATTCGACGTCGATTGAATATGCGTAATTTTGGGTCGGATAAGCTGCATATGTAAAAATAGATATTCCGCCAAAATGTGCGAAATTCGCCCCCCAACAATATAAAGATGATGGTTTGTGTCGGCCGCGATACGGCAGGCTTCATCAAACGCAACAGAATCAATTTGTCCAAGCGTATGGCGGATATTATCAATCACCGACTCGGTAAACCTATTCAACAAATGTTCTGAAGGCGCCCCCTCTGACCAAGAATCATGTTTTGCAATGGGGCTTTTCACCTTTGCCCGAAGCTCTTTGCGCAGCTCTGTTTGAAACTCTGGATAACCTTGAAAGCCAAGTTTTTGCACCATACGGGCAACAGTTGGAACAGACACTTTCGCATCTTTCGCCAAAGCGCTGAGAGGCCCCAAACCTGAGGCAGGGTAATTCTCCAGAATAGAATGCGCCAATTGCCGCTCTGCGCGCGTTAAATCATCAAGCTTGTTCTGAATGCGATCCGAAATTGTTAAACTGGCTTCAGTCATTGGCGCGCCCCTGCAGTTTTGATAAATAAATAACACAATTAAAGTGCTGGGTAATATATTATCACTATTGTGTTGACAGAAGCTTGTTTTGGCAAGAGCCTTGTCTGTGAAAGAGGAATCATGACCAGCACGCCGATTGAATATTTCAACGACTACGTTGCCACGATAAACCCATCTGGCGCTTCCTCCATTGTGCTGGCCTGCGAGCACGCCTCTTCTTACATCCCTGCTGCCTACAACGCTTTGGGTCTGACAGCGGAAGACCAGAGCAGCCATGCGGCCTGGGATCCAGGGGCTTTAGGTGTTGCACAAAAGCTATCTCACCTATTGAACGCAGTTTTGGTGGCCAGCCAAGCATCGCGCTTATTATATGACTGTAACCGGCCTCCAAGCGCGACAAGCGCCATGCCAACGCGCAGCGAGTTGATCGATATCCCCGGAAATAAAGATCTTACCGCCACCGAAAAATCACAGCGGGTCAAGTTGTTTTATGAACCTTTTCGCGAACAACTGCATCAAGCCATGATGCGGCGACCTGATCCCATTTTGGTAACGGTTCATAGCTTTACGCCCGTTTATTTTGGCAAGCCAAGAGCCTTGAAAATCGGCATTTTGCACGATGCGGATACCCGGCTTGCGGATGCAATACTGGATATTGCCAACGAAGAACGAGACAAAAATATAAAGCGTAACGCCCCTTATGGGCCTGAGGACGGCGTAACACATACCCTGCAAGAACACGCGATTGCGCGCGGCCATCTCAACGTTATGCTAGAAATCCGCAATGATTTAATCGCAACAGACGATCAACAAAACACCATGGCAAAAATGATCGCGAAATGGATTGATCGCGCCTGCAGCCGCTTAGGCGTGCCCGGAGATGTACAATGTCGCGCCTGATGCAGCTTTATATTGCGTCGATTGACGGGGTCAATTTGCGGATTGGACGTATCGTGATGTACGGTATTTTTGTTCTGATGGGCATTTTATTATGGTCTTCGATCAGCAAAACATTTTTCCTACCCTCTTTATGGACGTTAGAAATGGCCCAATTTACCATGGTGGCCTACTATATTTTAGGGGGGCCTTATTCCCTACAAATGGGATCGAACGTGCGCATGGATTTATTTTACGGCACGTGGTCTTTGCGCAAAAAAGCTTGGTTTGATTTGCTGACTGTTTTGTTTTTGATCTTCTATCTTGGGGTTCTGCTTTATGGCGCAATCAGCTCCACGGCCTATTCATTGGGATATTGGGGCACCGAGCCGTTCTCGTTTTTCGCAGGATTGATCACCGGCGCTGAAGAAATCGGCAGGATGGAGCGCTCATCAACGGCATGGCGCCCTTACATGTGGCCCATCAAAGCTTTGATGATCGTAGGCATGTTTTTGATGCTGCTGCAATGCCTGTCAGAATTGTTCAAAGATATTCTGCGCGTTAAGGGTGAATCCATCTGATGCCGTATGAAATGATCGCCACGCTGATGTTTTCCACCATGATGCTGATGCTGCTTACAGGGCAGCGGGTGTTCGGCGCCATCGGGTTTGTTGCGGTGACTGCCGCATTGCTGCTTTGGGGGGATAAAGGCGGTTTTGACATAGGGTTCTCTGCCGCGATGAAATTGATGAAATGGTACCCATTGCTGACGCTGCCTATGTTTATTTTTATGGGTTATGTGCTGTCAGAAAGTAAAATTGCGGATGATCTTTACAGAATGTTCCACGTTTGGATGGGCGGCCTTCGCGGCGGTTTGGCGATCGGAACCATCGGATTAATGGTGCTGATTTCAGCCATGAATGGGCTCAGCGTTGCCGGTATGGCGATCGGCTCGACGATTGCGCTGCCCGAACTTTTGAAACGAGGTTATGATAAGCGCATGGTCACCGGCGTGATCCAGGCCGGCTCTAGCCTTGGTATTTTGGTGCCGCCCTCGGTGGTTCTGGTGCTCTATGCGATGATTGCACGTCAACCGGTTGGACAGCTTTGGTTGGCCGGTGTCATACCCGGATTGATGATGGCGGCTTTATTCATCCTCTATATTACCGTGCGGTGCCGTATAAACCCCGTACTTGGCCCTGTTCTAGATGCCAGCGAGCGCGATATTCCTAAGGCCGAAAAGATGCGGCTTCTGCGGGCTGGATTGCTGCCGGTGATGATCTTTGCCGTCATGATGGTGCCCTTTGTAAATGGCTGGACATCGCTGGTGGAAAGTTCAGCCATAGGGGCGATGGCGGCCTTCCTTGCCGCAATCCTAAAAGGCCGCATGACTAGAGAAGTATTTGAAAACTCGATTAGAAACACGCTTGGGATCACCTGCATGTTCATGTGGATTATTTTGGCGGCGCTGGCCTTTGGGGCGGTATTTGACGGGCTTGGCGCCGTTAAAGCAATCGAAAGCGTGTTCACCGAGCGTCTAAATTTAAGCCCGTTAATGATTCTGATCCTGATGCAACTCAGTTTTATATTGATGGGCACTTTTTTGGATGACACGGCGATGCTGGTGATCGTTGCACCGCTGTATGTTCCTTTGGTGGGCGCTTTGGGCTTTGATTTGATCTGGTATGGCATTCTCTACACCATCACCACTCAGATCGCTTATATGACGCCGCCTTTTGGCTACAACCTTTTTCTGATGCGCGCGATGGCGCCGCCAGAAATTTCCTTAAAAGACATCTATGCCTCTATTACGCCCTTTGTTTTGATTATGGTCTGTGCGCTAATATTGATCATGATTTTCCCAAGCATCGCCACCTGGCTTCCTGATTATGTTTATAACCAACCTTAACAGAACCACGTCAAACGTGGTCGCAACCCAACCAAGGAGACTGACATGACTACCAGACGTAAGTTTATTCAAGGGGCAGCGATCGCTGCACCTGCGGCCCTTGCCACTCCGGCACTGGCGCAAAGCACCATTAAATGGCGGATGCAAACCTATGCCGGTGCGTCTCTCGCGGCTGAAGTGATCGTACCCGCGATTGATATGTTCAACAAAATTGCTGGCGACCGGATGCAAATCGAATTGTTCTTTGCCGATCAGCTGGTGCCCACGGGTGAATTGTTCCAAGCCATGCAGCGCGGCACGATTGATGCCGTTCAATCCGATGATGATTCGATGGCCTCGCCCACCGAAGTAACCGTGTTTGGGGGCTATTTCCCCTTCGGATCGCGCTATTCGCTTGATGTGCCAGTGCTGTTTAACCAATATGGCTTAAACGAAATTTGGGATGAGGAATATTCCGCCGTTGGCGTAAAGCATATTTCTGCAGGCTCTTGGGATCCCTGCCACTTTGCCACCAAAGATCCAATCCGCAGCTTGGATGACATGAAAGGCAAACGGATCTTTACCTTTCCAACTGCGGGGCGTTTCCTTAGCCAGTTTGGCGTTGTTCCTGTGAACCTGCCTTGGGAAGACATTGAAGTTGCAGTGCAAACCGGCGAGCTTGATGGGATCGCATGGTCTGGTATCACGGAAGATTACACCGTGGGATGGGCTGATGTAACCAATTACTTCCTAACCAATAATATTTCAGGCGCTTGGGCAGGATCCTTCTTTGCCAATATGGAGCGCTGGAATGAATTGCCCGAAGACCTGCAGACGCTGTTCCGCGTGTGTTGTGATCAATCGCATTATTATCGCCAATGGTGGTATTGGGGCGGTGAGGCCAACCTGCGCGTCAATGGAACAAAGCTCCAGCTGACCACGATCCCAGATGAGGAATGGGCAACGGTTGAAACGGCTGCCCAAGAGTTTTGGGAAGAAATTGCGGCGGAAAGCGAAACCAAACGTCGCGTTGTTGATATCTTTAAGAAATATAATGCCGATATGGTTAAAGCGGGTCGTCCTTACCGCTACGGCTAATCGATCACAAAGGGGCAGCAATGCGCTGCCCCCTACCCTCAACGAAAGACATCTCTATGCCCGGACAATATACCTTTGAAGCCTTAAAAACCCAAGTCGCAGACGGCGCAATAGATACCGTTCTGGCCTGTTTCGTTGATATGCAAGGGCGTTTGATGGGAAAGCGCTTCCATGCTGCCAATTTTGTGGAAACCTCTTACGAAGAAACGCATTGTTGTAATTACCTATTGGCCACGGATCTTGAAATGGCCACCCCGGATGGCTATGCGTCAACAAGCTGGGAAACCGGTTATGGCGATTACGTAATGAAGCCAGACCTCTCGACCATCCGCCTGCTTCCTTGGCTAGAGGGAACCGCGCTTGTGCTCTGCGATATTTTGGATCACCACACGCATCAGGAGGTAGCGCATGCCCCCCGGGCCATGCTGAAAAAGCAGATCACACGCCTAAATGCGATGGGGCTAGATGCCAAAATGGCAACCGAACTTGAATTTTTCCTGTTCGAAAAAAGCTTCGATGACATACGCAAAGACGGCTTTCAAAACCTAGAGCCCATCAGCGGCTATAATGAAGATTATCATATTTTACAGACCACGAAGGAAGAGGGTGTAATGCGCCCAATCCGCAACCACCTTTACAAGGCCGGCTTGCCGGTTGAAAATTCGAAAGGGGAAGCAGAGGCTGGGCAAGAAGAGCTGAACATCCGCTATTCACCGGCCTTGGATTGCGCCGATTACCATTCCATCGCGAAACATGCGATCAAAGAGATCGCCTGGCAAAATGGCCGCGCGGCAACCTTTTTACCCAAATGGCACAAGGATCGAGTTGGCTCATCCAGCCATGTTCATCAATCATTGTGGAAAGACGGGGCACCCGCGTTTTATGACGGCGAAGGCCCGCATGGCATGTCAAAATTGATGGGCCATTATATGGCCGGTTTGATCAAATACGCGCCCGATTACACCTATTTTCTTGCGCCTTACATCAACAGCTATAAACGCTTTGCCAAAGGCACTTTCGCGCCTACAAAAACCGTCTGGTCGGTTGACAATCGTACAGCCGGATTTCGGTTATGCGGCGAAGGCACAAAAGGCATCCGCGTTGAATGTCGGATCGGTGGATCAGATTTGAACCCTTATCTGGCGCAAGCTGTGATGTTGGCCGCTGGCCTTAAGGGGATCGAGGATCAATTGTCGCTGCCCCCGGCCACGACCGGTGATGTCTATGCCGCAACACAGGCCGCGGATATTCCGCAAACCCTGCGCGCCGCAACCGAAACTTTGCGCAATTCGACATTCCTACGAGAGTGCTTGGGAGATGCGGTTGTCGATCACTACACCCGCGCCGCCGAATGGGAACAAGAAGAATTTGACCGCGTCGTCACCGATTGGGAAATCGCGCGCGGTTTTGAAAGGGCTTAAGAAAATGACCATTCAATGTATTTCACCGATTGACGGATCGATTTATGCTTCGCGTCAAACGCTTGCCTATGCGAATGCGAAAGCCGCGGCTCATACCGCGAAAACAGCGCAGGGAGACTGGGCAAAACGTTCTTTAAGCGAGCGGATTTCGCTGGTCCAAGCAGGTGTGGCGGCTATTGGCGCGATGAATGACGAGATCGTTCCTGAACTGGCGTGGCAAATGGGGCGCCCTATCCGCTATGGCGGTGAGTTTGGAGGGTTTGACGAGCGCGCCTCCTACATGGCACAGATTGCCCAAAACGCATTGGCGGAGATAGAAATCGAAGACAGTGATGCGTTTCGCCGCGTTATCAAGCGAGTGCCGCATGGCGTGGTTCTGGTGGTTGCGCCTTGGAATTACCCCTACATGACCGCAATCAACACCATTGCACCGGCGCTTATTGCCGGAAATACGGTGATCTTAAAGCACGCTTCGCAAACACCTTTGGTGGGCGAACGTCTTGCGCAAGCCTTTCACGGTGCCGGCGTGCCAAAAGATGTATTTCAAAACCTTTTTTTAGATCATGAGACTACATCAGCGTTAATTTCAGAGCGCGCCTTTGGATTTGTCAACTTCACCGGCTCCGTTGCAGGTGGCAAAGCGATGGAAAGCGCCGCCAGCGGCACATTTACCGGTCTTGGCTTAGAGCTTGGCGGAAAGGATCCCGGCTATGTGATGGAAGACGCTCACCTTGACGCTGCCGTAGACACGCTGATCGATGGTGCGATGTTCAATTCCGGGCAATGCTGCTGCGGCATCGAACGTATTTATGTGCAGGAAGCGTTGTTTGAGAGCTTTGTTGAAAAAGCCGTTGCCATCGTAAATGGCTATAAGCTGGGACACCCGCTTGATCCAGAAACAACGCTCGGTCCGATGGCTCAAACCCGCTTTGCCGATCTGGTCCGCGCACAAACCAAAGAGGCCATCGCTGCAGGTGCCACGCCCCAAATCAAACCCGAAGCTTTCCCGGAAGATGATGGGGCCTATCTGATGCCTCAAATTCTTACCAATGTAAGCCATGACATGCGCATCATGCGCGAAGAAAGTTTTGGCCCCGTGGTCGGGATCATGCCCGTTAAAAACGATGCAGAGGCAATAGCGCTTATGAATGATAGCAATTTTGGATTGACGGCCTCATTATGGACGCAAAACAGAGGCCGCGCCGAAATCATCGCCGATCAAATCGAAACGGGAACCGTTTTTTTAAACCGCGCCGATTATCTTGACCCAGCCCTGTGCTGGACCGGATGTAAAGATACTGGCCGTGGTGGCGGGTTATCCGTTATCGGATTTCACAATTTAACACGTCCTAAATCGTATCATTTCAAGAAGGTCTAGAATCATGAGCATCGTTGCAAACTGGTCTTATCCAACCGCCATTCGCTTTGGTGCGGGCCGCATTTCTGAAATCGGCGAAGCCTGCGCGGCAGCCGGAATAAAAAAACCACTTTTGATCACGGATCGCGGCTTGGCCAAGATGGATATCACAACCCGGGCTTTAGACCTGCTTGAGGCAGCTGGCCTTGGCCGGGCCCTTTTTGCGGATGTGGATCCAAACCCGAATGAAAAAAATGCCGCCGCAGGCGTTGCCGCCTTTAAGGAAGGCGGACATGACGGAGTTGTGGCTTTTGGAGGAGGCTCCGGACTTGATCTGGGAAAGCTGGTCGCGTTTCTGGCGGGTCAAACGCGCCCTTTGTGGGATTTCGAAGATATCGGAGATTGGTGGACACGCGCAGATGCCGATGCAATTGCGCCAATTGTGGCCGTACCAACCACGGCTGGAACAGGGTCAGAAGTGGGCCGCGCCTCGGTGATTACCAATTCCATAACCGAAGAAAAGAAAATCATTTTCCACCCAAAATTTTTGCCAAGCGTGGTAATTTGTGATCCAGAACTAACGGTTGGAATGCCAAAGTTCATCACAGCTGGCACTGGCTTGGATGCGTTTGCGCATTGCGTTGAAGCGTTTTGTTC